>Ga0209013_10005601_pt1 | contig 10765 bp, 9 predicted proteins | sample Cruoilmetagenom2_FD_187291 | JGI IMG/M metagenome (GOLD analysis project Ga0209013, IMG submission 187291) | Oil polluted marine microbial communities from Coal Oil Point, Santa Barbara, California, USA - Sample 2 (SPAdes) (version 2) | ecosystem: Environmental > Aquatic > Marine > Oil seeps ...
GTTTTCTTATGTTGTACTATACGAAAATCTTTAATCTGACTCGCGGCTTGCTCTGTGTAACGAAAATCTGTTATAAACACTGCATCTGTTTTAGAAATGATTGTAACTCCAGCTGTACCCGTGAATCCCGTCATATAGCGAATACTATGACCATTCGTTAATAATAAAGCGTCGACTCCATGTTCTTCAAGTGTTGCACGTAATTTACCTAGTTTCATTTTTAGCCCTCATCTCATTTATCAATATAACTTCTTTGTATATTTTATCATAGTAAGTGAGGGCGGTAAATTTTTCATTTTCCTAGTGGGTTATCTTGGTAGTGAAACATTGCAGATTCCATAATGAAACGAACAGCCACAATAACAATACAGATAAATGGTATAGATATTTTTTTTATCGTTTTTTCTATAGAATCTGCATCTAAAATGATCCATTCAAGTGCAATTGCGATAATCAGACCTATAGCAATACTAGTGATGGAAACTGGAATTTTAATAAATAGCAATCCTACATAGTATAGAAGAAAACAAATTCCCCATATGACTAAAAATAAAATAATCCATTTCAAATAAACATTGCTCCCTTTTAAAAAGAGAAAAGTCTTCGTATATCCTATAGGATTCCACTTAATGAATTGAAAATAATCCAGAATTTTAAATAGTATGGTCGTTCCCATTGCAGCAACTATACTAGTAACGATCGATAATCCTTTCATGTAAATCTCCTTTGTTTTTCCCATAGTTTAAGCGAATGAACTACTTATTAAACATCGGAACAAAATAAAAAACACAAGTGATAAAAACTTATCAGCTTGTGTTTTTTATTTTATGGTTTTATAACCCGCACTTCAATTGAGCATTACAATTGGTGCACGTGTTACACCCACCCATTTCTTCTACAGTACCTTTACGACATACCGGACATGTATTTCCAACCTCTGAACCAATTGTTACATTAGTTGAACGTAAGTCTTGTATAGTATCTATTAAGACTACATGTCTTTTTTCTACTCTTTCTTCTTTTGGATGATCTTCTAATGTATTTTCCTCAGCTTTTAGCGTAAGAACTTGTGAGTCACGACTTCCATCGACATACACAGTACCACCCTTAGCTCCACCACGATATAAACGTTCGTACACACCTTCTACTTGTTCAACTGTATATCCACGTGGTGCGTTGACCGTTTTAGAAATAGAACTATCAATCCAACGTTGAATGATACATTGCACATCTGCATGCGCTTCTGGAGCTAGTTCCATCGCAGTAACAAACCATTTTGGAAGATTTTCTTCTACAGCAGATTCATTGCGACCTAGATATTCTTGGACAATATCTGCTTTTACTTCGATGAATTTACCTAAACGCCCACTTCTATAATAAGTGAATGAATAATACGGCTCCAGTCCTGTAGATACGCCTACCATTGTTCCTGTAGATCCTGTAGGTGCAACAGTTAATAGATGAGAATTTCGAATGCCATTTTCTAAAATAGAGTTTCGGATGTCTTCTGGCATCGATGCCATAAATCCAGTTTCTGTAAATGCTTTACGCAACCGATTCGTTTCCTCTTCTGTTTCACCAGTTAGGAATGGGAAGCTTCCACGTTCTACAGCAAGCTCTGCAGACACCTCATATGCTGCTATTGCAATTGTTTTAAAGATTTCGTCCACCAAAACATTACCTTCGTTTGAACCATATTCTTTTTCACAATAGATTAACAAATCTGCAAGTCCCATAACACCTAAGCCTATACGTCTTTCGCCTAGTGCTTGTACTTTATTTTCTTCTAAGAAATATGGAGTTGCATCGATAACATTATCTTGCATACGAACCCCAACCCGAACTGTTTCTTTTAATGCTTCATAGTCCACTGTTTTAGTTTCTTTGTTTGCAAATTGAGCTAGATTCACAGCAGCTAGATTACAGACAGAATAAGGTGCAAGGGGCTGCTCACCACAAGGATTAGTAGCGACCACTTTTTGTCCGTATGCTGTCGCATTTGTTTTTTCATTTGCATTATCGATGAAGAAAACACCTGGTTCTGCGGAATAAGTAGCACAAATATTGATCAAATTCCAAAGTTCTTTTGCTTGTACTGTGCGATAGGTACGAACTGCATAGCCCATTCTTTCCCACTCACGAACATCGCCAATTTTATGCCAATTTTCATTGTAGAATTCCATCTCTTCTGGAGAGTATGCTTCCGTTGCCGGGAAACGCAATTCAAAGTCGCCGTCTTCTTCTACTGCTTTCATAAAGTCATCCGTCAATGTAACGGAGATGTTTGCACCAGTTAAAAACTCAGAATTATGAACTGAATAAGTTCCTCCATCACGTAATTTTGTTTCCGCATCACGAAGTATCTCATTATTAAATCCACCTAGACCTGGAATAGCTTTGTAATTGATAATACCTTGATACATAGCTTCTTCTTGGATCGTTAGGGGTTTGAATTTAAGCTTATCCTTCGCAAGTTGTTTAATCGTTTCATCATTTGTGTTTTCTATTAAGAAACGTAAAATACGAGGATTTTGCATTTTAGAAATTATAAATTCTGCAATATCAGGGTGCCAATCCGCTAGCATTATCATTTGTGCGCCTCTGCGAGAACCACCTTGTTCGACAAGATGCGTCAATTTAGCGATATCGTCTAACCATGAAACAGAACCAGATGATTTTCCGTTTACTCCTCGAGCTAATGTATTTCTTGGTCTTAGAGTAGAACCGTTTGTACCCACTCCACCACCACGACTCATAATTTCCATAACTTGTTTACGGTGGTCACTAATCCCCTCACGCGAATCTGCAACGAATGGCATTACGTAACAATTAAAGTAAGTTACATCTGTTCCTGTACCTGCACCATATAATACACGTCCGGCTGGGATGAATTTTAAAGAAACTAGTTGTTGGTAGAATTTCTCGAACCATTCTTCCCGTTTTTCTACTGTTTTTTCTACAGATGCAAGTCCTGTCGCGTTTCTTTTAGCAATTTGCTCGTAATAAACTTCAAGAGGTTTTTCAATCACACTTAAAGGGCGAGTAATAATTCCAGATTCGATTTTGGCAGTATCGTCAATCGCACTTCGGTAATCTTCTTCAATTTGTACCTCAGCTGTTTTTGCATGTTCATTAATCGAAACGATATATCCTAGACCACGTGCTGGAAATTTAGGATCTTCTTTAACCGTTAGAACTACAAAATCCCCGGCTTTTAACGTTTTCTTTTCAGTATCCTTAAAGGAATAACGATCGATCATGACAAGTCTCGACACACCTTTATGTGTAAGCGTCATATCTTGTGTAATAGAATGTACTTGTGAAAATAGTTCGATATCTCTGTTTAATGCTTCGACATTTAAAGTAAGTTTAGTTTCATTTTTAGTTGTTACCATTTACTCTTCCTCCTTTCTACAAATCGTGATTGACACAACATGTAGTAGTTTTATTAATAATACGACACAATATGTAGAAGAACAAGCAAATAGATTTGATATTTTAAATATAAGAACTAAACTCCTAGTTTTCATATTTACCATAAGACATTATTACTTTTATTTTTTAAAATTCCAGTCATCATTAGCATATCTTGTCATTTCTAGGTCTTTTACGTAATTTTGCTGTTCTTGCGTCAATTTATATTCTACCAATTCGATCTCTAAAGCATCTGCAAATCCTTTTTTAAAAGCAATTTTACACTCTTCAATTGTTACAGGCCTTGATATTATTTTGTTAATAGAGACAGCTTTTTGAGATAGGCCTTTTCTCACTTTATCTCTTACCTCTTCTGAAGCAAATTTAAACGTCTGAATTAATTTATTTTCATCCAGATCAAGTAATATAGCTCCATGTTGTAGAATTACACCTTTTTGTCTTGTTTGGGCACTTCCAGCAACTTTTTTCCCTTCAACTACAAGTTCGTACCAGCTTGGTGCATCAAAACATACTGCGGATTTGGGTTTTTTTAAATTTTCTTTTTGTTCATTTGTATTCGGAACTGAAAAATAAGCGTTTAAACCTAGATTTTGAAATCCTAGCAGTAAACCCTCACTAATAACACGATATGCTTCAGTTACAGTTGCTGGCATACTTGGGTAACTCTCTGTAACTATTACGCTGTATGTAAGCTCATGTTCGTGAAGTACACCTCTTCCCCCTGTGGGTCTACGCACAAAACCAAGTCCCAATCTTTTCACTGCTTCTATATCAATCTCTTTTTCCACAGTTTGAAAATAACCAATTGATAAAGTTGCTGGATTCCATTCATAAAATCTAATAACCGGCGGAATAAGACCCTCACTATGCCAATCTAGTAAAGCTTCGTCCATTGCCATATTATAAGATGGACTACAGGGGCCAGAATTTATGAAGTACCATTTTGCTTTTCCCACCTTAATCTCTCCCTTCACAACGTGTATCATTTTATCAAATAGATTGAATTGTATCTAGCACTTCTTTTATAATGAATAGGAAACATAGAAAGGGGAAAGACCGTGCTAGAATTATTGTATTTTGTTATCGCTATACTTGTTGTCCTATTAGTCTATGCTGGAATCTCGGCATACCGTTTAAAGAAAACTGTAACTAACCTCACGCAAGATCAGTTCATCGAGGGCTATCGTAAAGCCCAGCTGATTGATGTTCGAGAACCAAAAGAATTTGATGGTGGACATATTTTGGGTGCCAGAAATATTCCTTCCACTCAGTTTCGTCAACGTTACAAAGAAATTCGTCCAGACAAGCCAGTGTACTTGTATGATCAAAGTGGTGCAAGAAGTTCACGTGCAGCAATGTTTTTAAAGAAAAAAGGATATACACAACTATTCCAACTCCAAGGTGGTTTCAAAGCTTGGACAGGTAAAGTAAAATCTAAGTAATACATAAGGTTCTTCTAATACAGAGGAACCTTTTTTCTTACATTCATATATCTTGGAGGGTTTAGATGCAAAAGCATATTTTATTTCCCCATACGGAAGATTTTAGAATCACTCACCCAAATTATGACGATTTTGGTATTGTTTCTAGACGAATTATTGCTACGTTGAATGAACGGACAATAGAAGATTGGCAAGTGATCGATATTGGCGACTCTATTCTTCAATTGGAGGGAAATTTGTTAGAAATGATGGAAAAGGGCTTAATTCAATACGAAGTGCTATGTTCTATTTTTGAGACTAAGGCTCAGCGTAAAATTTCTAGTAAGTCTCAATTAAGTTTTGAGAATAAATTAGAAGTTGTAGAAACCTTTGAAAACAATCTTATTTTCTTCCCACAATATAATGTGGCATTAACACTTGCATTCAACTATTCTGGTGGAAATACTTGGCCGGAATATCAGTTTTTTTCAACTTCTGTCGATCAAGCTTTGAATTTCTTACAAGAAATCAACGAAAAATTAAGACAATTGTTAATGCAATCTATAACTTATCTGGTTGATACGGAAAATGGTGTCCAACGGAGAAATTATGGAGAGCAGGCAGCTGTGAGTCGAGAAGATGTCCTTCTTGCAGAAAGTATTAAACAAGATATTTTTCGTTCCATTGATGAATTTTTTAAACAAGATGGGTATTTTTTTAAAGAATATGGACTTCCCTACAAGCGAGGAATCCTTCTTTATGGTTCCCCGGGTAACGGTAAAACTACATTAGTAAAGTCAATTACTGGATCCACGAAAGCTCCAGTTGTCTATTGGCAGATTACAGAGTTTACTGGTAGTCATTCCATACAAGAAGTATTTGGTATTGTGACAAGGCTAGCACCTGCTATTTTAGTTATCGAAGATATAGATTCCATGCCGGAATATACTCGTTCGGTCTTTTTAAACACCCTAGACGGTGCACAATCCAGAGAAGGACTATTTATCATAGGGACAACCAACTACCCTCAAAAAATTGACCCTGCCCTTATTAATCGTGCCGGTCGTTTTGACCGAGCATATGAAATCCCTTCTCCAACAGAAAAAGTACGCCAAGATTATTTACGCAAACTTGATATCAAAGGAATACTCTCTGACGACCAAGTAAAAGAGATGGCCAAGCTCTCTAAAGGGCTGTCTATGTCCCAGTTAAACGAACTGTATATGTCCGTTGCACTAAACTGGCACTACGATGGGAAATTGGACTATGAGAAGAGAATTGAAGAATTAACAAAGCAAAATAGTCGGTCGAATAAAAACAACTGGGAAAATGATGAAAACTCTATTGGATTTAACTACTAATGAAGAACTGAGTGATACAATATGCAATTTACCAATGAATCGAAAAGGATTTTTTACCTAATTGCGGTTATACTCACCATTGCCCTCGGCTTAAGTAGTAGATATTTTAATACGTTGCCTCATTTCATCGAAAGTCATGCTGGTGATACATTATGGGCAATGATGGTGTATTTTCTTTTTCGATTTTTCTTTGTAAACAGAAGTAAGTATGTAGCATTATATCTAACTGTTAGTTTTTGTTTTATTGTTGAATTTAGTCAGCTGTATCAGGCAAATTGGATTAATACAATTCGCGATACTTTACTTGGGGCTCTAATACTCGGTAAGGGTTTTCTTGGAATAGATCTACTACGGTATAGTGTTGGTATAGTTATAGCTTATATAGTAGATAAATGGACTTATCCTTTTATCAGTCATAAACACTAAGGTATATCCGGTTAAAGGTACTAAAAATTTTTCATGACTTCTTAAAAACGGCTTGTCAATTGTTCAATTGACAAGCCGTTTTATCATAAATTCAACGTATTATAATAATATTACCTCTTCGATACAAGTTTGCGTTTATTAATCTTCTCAGACATCTTGTTTTTTGCTCATTTTAATCCAATTTACATAACCGTAAACAGAGTTAACGAGGAACGCTGTCCACATCACTAACATTGACCAATCGTTTCCATCTGATTTTAATAATGTAATTGCCCAAAGTACAATAGATAATCCGTTGACGACAATCCATAAAATCCACTGTTCCGCATACCTTTTAATCATTAAGATTTGTGCAATAATGGATAACACTACTGCAACGGAATCAATTCTTACTTGTTGACCTCCAATTAGATGTAGGAAGTATGCATAAAGAACCGAAGTTATAATAGCAATTACAATTAACTGAATCCACTGTTTTTTTGTTAAAGTTTTCACTTTAACATCCTCTCCAGTTGTTGACTGATTCACTTTATTTTTACTCCATAAGTAAATTCCAACAAACTGCAACGGAAAGTAGAACAATCCATTTAACATTGCTTCGCCGTACAATCCGTATGTGTATGATATGTATGCATATGTTCCAGTTTGTACAATTCCAAAATAGTAATTACTGATCTTACCCTTCGCTACTAAAACAACGCATAGCATGCCTGTCAAAGAGCTAATCAAACCCAACAACGAATCTCCCCAAGCAAAGAACAAGTAAATATTTACTAGTGTAAAGATTCCAAGCCAAGCCATCTCAAATTTAGTCCAGTTTTTCATCGTACCCTCCAAAAAGTTTAAATTATTTACCTCTGATACCTACTTTTGCAAGTCGTAGAATATTAGGAAGCGAAACTAATCCTTTATAGGCTAAAAGCAAGCATTCTCTTACTAAATAAAAACAAGAGATACCGACGTCGATTAGGACCAACATGAATATAAACTGAACTCAACTACCTTCAAAAGTAGAGGCTTTCATTTTTACTAATCCATCGTTAATGTCTTTACACCTGTAAAGTTTTTAGTTTACAGGTATAGTATACGTATATGGACCTAAAGTTACAATAAGAATTTTGATATTTTAATAGATTAGCATTCCCTTCCAATGAATATGTTTACATTACACGAAAAGAAAAGTAAGACACAATAAGGGTTGGTTGTGATTGCCTGAAGCTTATAAAAAAAACTGAAAATACTTCTAGGTACTAAAAGGGTGTGATCCTAGAAGAATCACACCCTTTTTCTCTTATGCTTTTATATATCTTAATACCGGCTTACGCGCAGCTTTCGTTTCATCTAAACGGTTAATAACTGTAGTATGCGGGGCATTTTGAACGATTTCTGGATTTTCTTCAACTTCTTTTGCAATTTGAATCATTGCATCACAGAATGCATCTAAAGTTTCTTTTGACTCCGTTTCTGTTGGCTCGATCATCATACCCTCTTCTACATTCAATGGGAAATAGATTGTAGGTGGATGATAACCAAAGTCAAGCAAACGTTTCGCCATATCTAGGGTACGAACGCCAAGTTTCTTTTGACGACGACCACTTAGTACAAATTCATGCTTACAATGGCGGTTATAAGGAAGATCGAAATGTCCCTCTAATCGTCTCATCATATAGTTTGCATTCAATACAGCATACTCTGTTACAGCTTTAAGACCATCAGGACCCATCGAACGAATATACGTGTAGGCACGAACATTTATACCGAAGTTTCCGTAGAAGGGTTTTACTCTTCCAATTGTTTGTGGACGGTTATAATCAAATGTATATTTGTCATCCTCTTTTACAAGTACCGGGCTTGGTAAGAACGGTATTAAATCTGCCTTCACTCCAACTGGACCTGAACCAGGACCTCCTCCACCATGTGGCCCTGTGAAAGTTTTATGCAAGTTTAAGTGAACACAGTCAAAGCCCATATCTCCAGGACGTGCTTTTGACATAACGGCATTTAAGTTTGCGCCGTCATAATAAAGTTTACCGCCAACCCCGTGGATAATCTCTGCTAATTCTAAAATTGTTTCTTCAAATAAACCTAATGTATTAGGATTAGTTAACATCAAGGCAGCCGTATCTGGACCAACTACACGTCGTAAATCTTCTAAGTCTACTAAGCCTTCCTCATTTGATTTAACAGTAATCGTTTCGAAGCCTGCAACTGTAGCAGAAGCAGGATTTGTTCCATGCGCTGAGTCAGGAACAATTACTTTTGTACGCTGGATATCCCCATTTGCTTCATGGAATGCGCGAATCATCATTAGTGCAGTCCATTCACCATGTGCACCTGCAGCAGGTTGAAGTGTCACTTCATCCATCCCTGTGATTTCGATCAAATGCTCCTGAAGGTCGTACATTAACTCCATTGCACCTTGAACAGAAGCTTCATCTTGTAATGGATGAATATTCGCAAAACCTGGGAAACGTGCAACCGATTCATTAATTTTGGGATTATATTTCATCGTACAAGATCCAAGTGGGTAGAATCCTGTATCTACACCATGATTCCGATTAGATAACGCCGTATAATGACGCATAATATCTAGCTCAGATACTTCCGGTAATTCAGCTTCTTCCACACGTTGCATACCTTCTGGAAGTAAAGTTGATAAATCTACTTCAGGCACATCAAGTTCAGGTAGATTAAATCCTACACGACCTTCTTTCGTAATTTCAAAAATCAGTGGTTGATTATCCTTATGCATAAAGAGCCCCCATTTCTTGCACGAGTGCATCAATTTCCTCTTTTGTACGCTGTTCTGTTACAGCAATTAATACGTGATTTTTAAGATCAGCGTTCACGCGACCTAAGTCAAAACCACCGATGATTCCTTTTTCAAGAAGTTCTTTATTTGCATCTGCAACTGATCCGTCTACTTTAACAACGATTTCATTAAAATGAGACCCTTGGTAAGGTACTTCAAAGCCTGCCTTTTCAAAGGATTGTTTAGCATAATGTGTTTTTACGATATTTTGCGTTGCCATTTCTTTTACGCCTTTTTTACCTAGTGCAGTCATTGCTACTGATGCTGCAAGTGCATTTAATGCTTGATTTGAACAAATATTAGAAGTAGCTTTATCACGACGAATATGTTGTTCACGAGCTTGTAAAGTTAGTACATAGCCACGGCGACCCTCTTCATCCGTAGTCTCACCTACTAAGCGACCTGGAACTTTGCGCATAAGCTTAGAGTTTACTGCAAAGAATCCACAGTGAGGTCCACCGAATGCTTCAGAAATTCCAAATACTTGTGCATCTCCAACTGTAATATCTGCTCCAAATTTACCCGGAGGTGTTAGGACACCAAGTGCAAGGGGATTTGTAGAAACGATGAACAAAGATTTTTGTGCATGAGTCAATTGTTCCACTTTCGCTAAATCCTCAATTTGTCCGAAGAAGTTAGGGTATTGAACCATTACTCCAGCAGTATCTTCATCTACTAATTCTTCTAATTTCACCAAATCAGTAACACCATCATTCATTGGTACTGTAACTACTTCAATATTTTGTCCTTTTGCATATACTTTCACTACATCTATATACTCTGGATGAACAGCTTCTGAAACAAGTAGTTTTTTACGGCGAGTATGAGCTGCAGCCAGGTTTCCAGCTTCTGCTAGAGCCGTACCTCCGTCATACATAGATGAATTCGCAAGGTCCATTCCAGTTAATTCACAAATCATCGTTTGAAATTCAAAAATTGCTTGAAGCTCTCCTTGTGAAATTTCAGGTTGATATGGAGTATAAGCAGTATAAAACTCAGATCTAGAGATAACATGATCTACAATAATTGGTTTAAAATGATCATAAACACCAGCACCTAAAAAAGAAGCGTATTGTTTACTGTCAGCATTTTTTGCAGCAAGTTGACTCAACTCTTTTAATAGAGCAGATTCAGCTTTCGCCGGTTTAATATTGTACTCACCTTTAAAACGAACTTTTTCAGGAATGTCTGCAAACAATTCATCAATTGCCGAAATGCCAATTACATCTAGCATTTCTTTTTGATCTTGCTCAGTCATTGGTAAATAACGATGCTTCATCAATGGACAACCTCTTTCTATGTCTTATTTT
>Ga0209013_10005602_pt1 | contig 10764 bp, 7 predicted proteins | sample Cruoilmetagenom2_FD_187291 | JGI IMG/M metagenome (GOLD analysis project Ga0209013, IMG submission 187291) | Oil polluted marine microbial communities from Coal Oil Point, Santa Barbara, California, USA - Sample 2 (SPAdes) (version 2) | ecosystem: Environmental > Aquatic > Marine > Oil seeps ...
GTCGAGATTGCCCGGGAAAAAAACTGATATCGCGTGTGCCCTTGCTGCCCAGGGAGGACATTCGATGAAAAGCATCTCTGAAACACTTGAAGTCGCCCGTTCCAACATCTATGAGCGTACCGGTAAGAAGCAACCGGAGCGTCAATCGTATAAAAAGACTGCTGACCTGGTGTTGCTCCCTGACATCCAGAAGATTGTTGATCGGAGACCGACCTATGGGTACCGTCGCGTTCATGCTATCCTGAACCGGCAGCGCCGTAGGAACAATCTGCCGCTGGTGAACCATAAACGGGTCTATCGGATCATGAAGCGCAACAACCTGCTTTTGCAACGCTACACCGGCAAACCCCATGGCCGAGCTCATACGGGTAAGATCATCACCATAAGGAGCAACCTGCGCTGGTGCACTGATGTCTTTGAAATTGCCTGCTGGAGCAAGGAAGTCGTTCGGGTTATCTTCAGTCTTGACTGCTGTGACCGTGAGGTGCTCAGCTATATCGCTACCACGGGATGGATCAATGCTCAGGATGTGCGGGACCTGATGGTACAGTCGCTGGAGTATCGCTTTGGCCCGGTAGATCGAGCGCAGAACACCATTGAATGGTTGAGCGACAACGGGCTGTATTACCTGGCCAGAGAGACGGTTGAGTTTGCCCGAGATGTTAATCTTAAAGTATGTAGCACCCCTTACTACAGTCCCCAAAGTAATGGCATGGCAGAGGCTTTTGTGAAGACGTTCAAGCGAGATTATGTTTACGTGCATGATCGTCCAGACGCGCGCACCGTAATGAGCCAGCTGCATGACTGGTTTGAAGATTATAACAACCATCATCCTCATAAAGGCTTGAAAATGGATTCTCCGAGAATGTTTCTACGGAGAATCTCAAATGAAAATGGGTGCCTTATTGGCACGTAATTGTGTCCGGTTTTATAGGGGCAACTCCACACTACCAATCATTCAAGACGCAACAGCGCATAGAACTCATTACGATGAATCTCAGTTTCACTTATTTCTAATTGGATCGGAGTTCCCACCCCATATCTTTGTTTAACTACCGGCTACTCACATGGGACGAGGGTTAAAGCTGATGAAATGAGCCTTGATGTGATTGACCAATCGAGTGTCCTTTGCAGATGGAGGGATGTGGTGGCGATTTTGGAAAAAAATTGCTAGCCTGTCCGTCCTTATGTGTGCCATTCTGACCGTGGCGTATGACGGCGATAGTACCTTGGAAAATGATCCAAAAGTGGGCAGCAAGGATCCTCCAACTCGCTTGATGTAGCTCTCATGGTTTAGGACCATGCAACCTGATTCTCAGAGAAGGTGTGCGTATCAGTGATGTCTGTCTCGTCAGATATTTAGATGGATTAGAAAGCCCTCGCATCACAATTATGAGCAGATATATAAACTCCAGAAAAGGATTAATAGCTTTTCTGATCCTCTTATCGGGACTCGTCTGGGTGCAGTTATTCGAGAATCCGTTCGCGGTCTTTACTACAATGATCGGTATACTGCTCTTTTCCGTCTATGACATTTCCGCCCCAACTTCTTCTCGGCTCAAGGAATTATTGATTCACGGAGCAGTGTCTGTTTTTTGTACGCCGGTAGCAATTATATGTGGAAATTTTTTACCCACCTCAATTGTGCTTTTATTTTTTTTCGTATTCTTGTCAAGCATGGCTATGGCGGTAGGTAACCGTCTGACCAAGTCACTCTTCATGACAAATGCCTGGTTGATGATAGCGCTTGCAATGCCCGGCGGCCTGGAGAAGGCCCTTACAGCTTCTCTCTGCCTTCTAGCTGGCGGATGCGTATATTTACTTTTAAGCTCGATTGCTAAAACTGATCCGTCTACTTCGTTCTCCGAGGCATCGAGTATCGAGGAATGTACGGCTGCAAAACACAAAGCCACGTCTCATCTCACCATAGCCTCTCCTGTTTCACAGTTTGCGCTTCTACGCAGTTTTTCTGTTTCTCTAGCTCTCTTCATTGGCTGGCAGCTTTTTGAGAGTACCCCCTTCTGGATGGCTTTCACGGTATTTTTCGTAATTCGGCCAGGACTCGATTATTCTCTTAAACCTGCTATTGAGAGAGGAGCTGGGACCCTTCTTGGGACGATACTGGGGCTCTACACCGTCTTGATTTGGGGGGGAGATGGCTCTCTGGTAAAACTATTGCTCGTACTAGCTCTATCGATATGTATTGCTGAGGGAGGAAACAGGTACTATCTGTTCGTTACCCTGCTGACGTATGCCCTGCTCCTCTATCTTGCAGTCAGCGGCACAGAAATCGCCATTATGGCTAACAAACGACTCTTGGCAACTTTACTAGGTATCTGTATTGCCTTGATTACCATAATCTTTCTTAAGTACTTGCCTCGTCTCCTCCAACCGCACAACCCCGGGTAGAAGGTTACCCTCGCTCGAATGGCCCCACCCATAAGGTGCTCTTTTCCGGATTCATGGCCGGGTCCACGATTAACTGGAGGTCGGAAGTCAAAGCCAGATTAGAGGTAACCTGGACCCGTTAGAAAACGTCTATTATCGAGTGTTCCTTGGTGATGTGTGCGGATTTCCGAGTTTGGTTAATCCAAATCTTAAGGTTTTTGAATAGGGCAGGAAATTACTTCATCTCTATGAGCTCTAGATAGACACAAACTCAGGTGAACAGAGACTTCAATCACAAATCTCGGGTTTTTGATTGTTCACAATAAACACCCACGGGGCATTTCTCTTACCGATCACTCCTGTTCGATATATATTTTTCCACTTCCTATGCTCCTCATAGAAATAACACTTCTCCTCAGTATGCACGGTAACGCACACTTGATCCTGCCCGTTGATTTTCCAGATTCTTGGGTATGTCTGGCCCATGAAGGTCAATATTCCTGTGCCATCTGAACAATAATCAATCTGCCATTCAGTGTTCAGTTTATTGTAATCATAATTAGATTGCGGGTAATCGACCCCGCGTATTGTGGTGTCACTATATAGTGTTTTGAGTGTTTCAGGATCTTTAATTTTTTTCCAGTCACTGCCGAAAACACTACTTGAAAAAAGGCAAATAATACAACTTGAAATGAGCAGAAAAATATATCTAATGATCATGAGTATTCATCCCATATTATTGTTTCAACCACTAATTTCTGAATTGATGAGAAAACAATAAGAACAACAGTAGTCAAAGGACAATTTTAATCAAGTTTCTTTCAGTCGGTGCTGCCGAGTCTAACGCCAGGTGTCAGATAAATGAGGCACACTTGACTTTAGTTCGTGCTGAATTACCCATTGATATATTGCCTTTTCTTTTCGAAATTGATCACGTCCGGACATAATTTGTCTAAGCCCCCTCACGTTCAGTTGGGTCCATTTGCTAAAAAACCTCGCTCTAAAAACAAGGATATTGTCGTGAAAATATTTAAATTCGTTCTTTTCGTAGTTATTCTGGCTGGTATGCTTATGACCAGCGCTCTCGCTGATGACACGCATTTCGACGCTAAGGGGCAGTCACCCTCGAAGTATACAGTTCAGAAATGGGAAGAAGTGAAAAACAAAATGGTGTTCAAAGACAAGCGGGATTTTGAGGAGCAGCAAAAGGGGTTTATTGCCGCCCCGGAATACAAAGAGATTATGGCGGACGAAGGTCATGTTGCCTGGAGTATGGGGAAATATGAATTTCTACTCGAGGGCAAGGAATTCCAGAGCATCCATCCGTCTCTGCAGCGACAGGCGGTTTTGAATATGAATTATGGTTTGTACGAGGTTATACCGGGAATATACCAGGTTCGTGGATTTGACCTGGCCAACATCACCTTCATCAAAGGTGAAACCGGCTGGATCGTTTTTGACCCGCTTACGGCAGAAGAGACAGCACGAGCGGCTCTTGCGTTAATTAATGAGCAGCTAGGAGAAAGACCGGTGGTGGCAGTGGTGTATTCCCACTCGCATGCAGACCACTGGGCCGGGGTGAGAGGAGTTGTAGACGAAAAAGACGTTGCCAGTGGCAAGGTAAAGGTCATTGCGCCCACTGGTTTTTTAGAGCATGCCGTTGCGGAGAACATCTACGCCGGCAATGCCATGAACAGAAGATTGTTTCTGCAGTACGGTGTGTTATTGCCGGCCGATCCTCATGGCCATGTTGATCAGGCCATCGGCAAAAACACCTCAGCCGGCAGTGTGGGGCTCATTGCCCCCAACGTTACCATTACAGAGCATATCCAGGAGATGACCGTTGACGGTATAAAAATGATTTTCCAGGATACGCCGGATACGGAAGCACCTTGTGAAATGAACACCTATTTCCCCGAGATGAAAGCATTCTGGGCCGCAGAAAATATCACTGCCACGATCCACAATATCTATACCTTGAGGGGCGCCATGGTCAGGGATGCGCTGAACTGGTCGAAAAATATCAATGAGGCCCTGTATCTGTTCGGGCAGGAAGCAGAGGTGATGTTTGCCTCGCACTCCTGGCCCCGCTGGGGGAACGGCAGGGTTCAGGAGGTTATGAGGGACCAGCGTGACACCTATGCCCACCTGAATAATGGGGTACTGCATCTGGTAAACCAGGGGGTAACCATCAATGAGATCCACAATGAATACAGAGTTCCCCAAAGTCTTCAGGACAGCTGGGCCGCCAGAAGCTATCACGGTTCACCCGAGAATAACAGCCGGGGTGTGGTAAACCGTTTTCTGGGTCACTGGGATGGTAACCCGGCTAACTTGATCCCACTCTCTCCTTACGACTCTGCCTCTCTGTTTGTCGAAATGATGGGCGGAGCGGAACCAATCCTTAATAAAGCAGGAGAACTTTACGATGACGGCCACTACCTTCAGGCAATCGAGATTCTGAACAAGCTGACCTATGGTGAGCCTGATAACCAGCCGGCAAAAGATTTGCTTGCCGACTGTTATGAACAGATGGGCTACCAGCAGGAAAGTTCAAGCCTTAGAAATGCCTTTCTCGCAGGTGCCTACGAGCTGAGAAACGGCATACCGGAAGGTGCATCTCCTAATTCCAGCAGTCCAGATATCTTCAAAGCCATGGAGACTGGCCTGTGGCTCGATTTTTTGGGTATCAGAATGGACAGTGAAGAGGCCGCTGGGATGGAATTCAAGATTAACCTGATCACTCCCGACAACGGTGAGAAATACCTGATCGAATTGAGCAATGCCACCTTAAACAACATCAAGGGTTTTCAGGATGAGAACGCGGACTTGACCATTACCATCAACCGGTCCGATATCGACCTTGTCATGATGGGGGTAAAAGCCCTGGATGAAATGGTTGCTGATGGAACGGCAAAAACCAAAGGTGACACGACCATCATCGACAAACTGAAATCAACCTTGATTCATTTTGATCTGCGCTTTGAAATTCTGCCGGGCACAGTTCCGGTTGGCGACCAGCAATTGGTCCGAAACCCCTTTCAGCAGGACATGCCAGCGGTAATCGGGGCAGAATAGCTCAGCAATGGTCGTATACGCCGGGTTGCTGCCTCAATTGTTGCATTTTAGTTCCCGGTAGTTGAGAAATGGAAAAGAACTTACTTAGCGCAAAACTAATCTTACTTCTAACATTTCGGTGAAAGCAAATTGTACAAAAAGCGTGGCCCTCTTTCTAGCTGTAGTCATCGTCTGTATATGCACTTCCGTAAATATTTCTATTGCGGCAAATGGAGACAAGACTACCCAGGAAAATGTTGAGAAAAGTGAGCCAGCAACAGATTTAATCACCGTTCCCTACATTACCTTGCGCAATAAAGACGCAAGCGAGTCATCTCTTGAAAAATACTTTGGCGGCAGGCGGGATAAACCACGATTCGGGACCTGTGAAGTCTCCTTTACACCAATCAAGAGTTTACAGCCCATTGCCGAGGCGGCACCATTTTATATTCCGGATCGGAAAACTGAGCTTACCGACATCCAGGAACTGAGCTTTGAACAGTTTCATAAAAATGCCAGGATATTCGCCAATAGCGATAAGGGTAATATCGTACTGTATATTCACGGGTACAACATCGGTTTCTGGAAAAGTTGCAGACGATCTGCCATGTTACAACAGTCTCTTGAGTTACAGGACCGGCTTCTTCTTTTCAGCTGGCCGGCAGATGGGAACGCCCTGAAATATACCTGGGATGAATCAGATCTTCATTGGAGCGTCGCATTTATTGCTCAATTTCTGGAGGAACTGATTTCCCTCAGAGGAAAAGGAGCAGTTGATGTGGTTGCCCACAGCCTCGGGGCACGCGGGGCAATCCTTGCCCTGTCTCAAATGGCTGATCGCCAGCCTGATAGCCTTCTGATAAATGAAATGGTCTTGATAGCACCGGACATTGATACGGATATATTCGGACAAAAAGTTTCTGCGCTCCGCCGGGCTGCCAAGCGTATCACTTTGTACGTTTCTGAAAATGACAAGGCATTGAAATTATCACAGGAGGTTCATGGCTATCCGCGCCTCGGTCAGGCAGGTGAAAATTTACGCGTAATCAAAGGAGTTGAGACGATCGACATTTCTCAAATGAGCACACAGAGAATCTCCGGTCATCTCTATCATTTATTTAACCCGCAAATCGCGGCAGATATAAAAAGGCTGCTCCATACCAGCGAACATCCAAAACAACGACCGTTCTTACAGATTCAAACTCAAAATGGAGTGCCTTTTTGGCAGATGCTTCCTGACGAGGGAGTGAGGTAATTTCTGGTGCCGAGAAGTAACGCATTAAAATTGTAGGCCCATAAGAACAGGTAAGCATGTTTCGACTTCTAGTGTTGCTCGGGCTGTTGTCTCTGGAATCCCATGTTCACGCTGAAATTGTTCAGGGTGACAACAACCTCAAAATACTATCCGTACATCATACCCGGCATCCCCTGGACAAGGAGATAAGAGATTCCTTAACCCTTGTGAGCCTGAATACTGCCCATGGTAGGGGCTTAAGCCTCAATCAGTTACTCGTTAACCGACTGAAAACTCAAAGCAATCTTGGCCATATTGCCAATTTCCTGATACAGGTCGAGGGGGATATCGTTGGGCTGCAGGAAGCAGACATGCCATCGTATTGGAGTGGAAATTTCAATCATGTTGAATTCCTTGCGGATCGTGGCGAGTATCCACAGTTTATTCATGCACCTCATGCAGACATAAAGATCGGAAATTACGGAACGGCAATCATGTCCCGTCTTAATATACAGGCGGGATATGGACTCACCTTCTCACCTTCGCCTCCAACAACGAACAAAGGGTTTACCTATGCCGAGATAGGCTGGAGAACGAAAAAGGGTGTTATCCCCATTGCTGTCATCTCCGTGCACCTGGATTTTTCCAGGGAGAGCGTGCGAGAACAGCAATTGCGTGAAATACGTGAAACGTTGTCAGCGGTGAATATTCCTGTCATAGTAATGGGCGATTTCAACAGTGAATTGCTGGCGAGGCAATTAACGAGCGGCCCAGAAGGGAACCCGCTGTCTCTGCATACCCATTACGATTCGGCAAAAGATCTCAGTACTTACAAGGATAAGCGTTTGGACTGGATTTTGCTTTCCAGTGACTTTGTGTTTAATAGTTACCATGTCAGCCCGGTCAAATTATCTGATCACCTTGCCGTAATCGCCACTGTGAGCTTAACGTCTATAATGGATGATAAATAAAATCACCATGTCCCCTGCCAGATATCCTCTGCTTATTTTTATTATTTTTCTGGCCCTATCTTTCGCTGAACAAAGTCCGGCCAATGACCAAGCGCAGCAGGAGAGTCTTTCCCCCATCGCTGTGGATGATGGGGATGTGAATCGAATGTATGACCAGAGGGCCTGGTACAAAGCGGAAGAACTCACTATAGACCCAATCGAATATGCAAACGAAGCCAGCATTCCAATTGAGGATGCGAAAGCAAAAATAGTTGGTTCCTCTTATGAAAATTCAGTGTTCTCGCTGGCAGTAAAAATATGGTTGATCGATCATGCCGAACACAGTGTTGATGCCGGTTATTACATATTCAGAAGTGATTTGGTGGGAAGTGCTTTTTTGGGAGCTTTATGTCAAGCGGTACAAAGAGGAGTAGATGTAAGGATGCTCGTTGATTCATTCGGATCTATTCATCCGCTTCATCCCTCCCTGAAAGCGTTTACAACATGCGCTGATAATGCCGGTCAGATCATAAACGGGGATGGCTTGCTCACGACCAGGAAAGCCAGAGCCCAGTCAGTCATCTTTAATGCGATATCCAAGGTGTTTGTGAATCACAACAGACGCTCCCATGACAAACTCCTGATTGTTGACGGCGCTTTTCCCGATAAAAGCTGGATCATGACAGGAGGCCGGAATATAACCCTTTCCTATTATGGGTTCAGGAAAGACGGATCAAAAGATCTTTCTGCCTACAAGGATATGGAGATACTTGTCAAACCCAAAAATGTGTCCGGTATGACCAACACTGTCGGACAGACCACTGAACGCTATTTTGATATCCTCTTCTCCCATGGGACGAACAAGCAGTTAAATCCCAAGCTTTCCTACAGGCGCCAGCACAAGAAGCTCATCGAGAGCCTTGAACGCATCAGACAGATGCCAGATTTCGCAAAGGCCTACAATGGTGTTCCTGAATACCTTTTCAAAGACCTGCACCCTGCCAAAATCCGTTTAGCACACGAACTAGGCAACCTGGTCAACAGAAATGTGGTGAGCCAATACGACAAGAATATTCAGAAGAACACCAACTCAATCATGGGCATGGTTGACAGAATCGCCCGGATTGATAGTGGCGGAAGACCGCAAACTATACGATTGGTCTCGCCCTACCTGTTTATCGCCAAATATGAACGTGAAGACGGCACTGTTTATTATGACGGCAAAGAAGCCATCTATGAATGGCTGGGAAAACACCCCGGAAACGTACTCGAAATTGTGACAAATTCCGTATTGACGAGCGACAATTTTTTTGCCCAGGCCTTCATAGACATGGACACCGCCCCGCGTCTGCTGCTTACCCCGGAATTTGAAGAGCAATGGCAGCAGCCAATCAAAAAAAGTGAATTGAACCCAAAGCTTGTTGAGAGCGCAGAATGGCAGGAGATGATCTCCAACCCGCGGATAAGGATCTATCAAACGGGCAAAATAGATTCCAACCTATTAGGAGGAGAGGTTGCCTACGGCAAGCTGCATGCCAAGTTTTACCTGAGTGATGTTGTCGGGTTTGTCGGGACAACCAATCTGGATTACCGCTCACGTCTTTTCAACAACGAGATGGGCTATTTTTTCACAAGTGAAGAACTAATCGAAGATTTGATCGAAGAGTTTGAAACGCTCAAATCGCAATCTTACCTGTGGGGAAGTCCTGAGTGGCTTGAGATGCGAGCGGCGGTGAGGGAGAAAGGAGGATTTTTCAAGTCTCTTTGGACCAAGGGGCAACACTCAACGTTTGGGAAATTGACCAGGACAGGCCTGCACTGGTTATTTTAGCCTTTCGAGTGACAAGACTAAATCTCATTTTAGGGAGGAAGTATGCTTAGATTGTTGATCTCAGGAGCGCTGTACCTTGCAGGAAACGCGATTGGACTATTAATTGCAGTGATGATTCTGCCGGGTTTTTCAATTAATTTTTCATCATTTGTAGTTGCCACCCTGATCTTCACGGCAGTAGAAGTCTTTGCTGGACCATTCCTCACCAAAATCTCAATAAAAAGCGTCCCCGCGCTTCAGGGCGGGGTTGCGTTAGTAACAACATTTGCAGGTCTTTTCATAACGTTCAAACTGGTGGACGGGATGGTCATTGGAGGTATCAGCAACTGGCTGGCAGCAACGCTCCTGGTGTGGGTGGGCTCATTGATAGCCAGTCTGCTTCTGCCGATAATCGCCTATAAAAAAGTGAAAGATAAGAGACAGGCGCAACGGCAATAATTATAAATTATCTATGAATAAATACCATATACGAAGGATTGAAAATTAATGAGGTGATCCTGGTTTTTAGAGGCCGTTTGTTGTTGATGTTCATCTTAAAACCGAAACGATTTCATAAGGGAAGGTAAGCGGACATTTCAAAACTCCTTTCTAGCCCGGAGGAATGCTGAAATCACAACGTTGCAAACCTCCCCAATAGCGGTCGAGGGTGTTGGCTTGGTAGCTGCACTGATCTTCATTTATTTTGATCCCATAAACGTTAGTTAAGAAATGATTAGGTATTAAATATTAGCAATACTAAGCTTTGATCGCCCAATGTTTTGAACAACAAAGATTATTCCTGTAGCCATAAAAGCAATGCCCATCAAGACAATAAGGTAAGTCTTTGATATATATTCTATTTTTCTTCTCCCTGTTTAAATAATTTGATCAGAAGTTGATAAAAGAACCTGCAGTTACTTTTCAATCTCTGTCATGACCATGAACCGTCGTGCAGCGGTTCGATATTTATACATTGCGGACGGTTCCAGTGGACTCACTGCTTTCAGGCGTTCGTCGTTCACCAGTTCGAGATCACAAAGGCTCAGTTTATATGGATGCTTCTTGCTTCCAGTTATCTCTTCGATCATTTCAGCAGTTATGGCAACTTCATCGGGAGTCAGATAACTCACAGTGTTGTCAGCTCTGACTAGTGGTGCAATGGTAGTGATAAAGTGATAGTCACTGACCCTGACGGCCTGCTTGATTGATTCTGTGATGTCTTCGACACCTATGTCTTCACCGATTATTTGCGGATAGAGCTCAACAGGACCGCAGACGGTTAATCTGATCCTGTCGGCTAAACCTTCATCTATTATCCTTTTTAG
>Ga0209013_10005603_pt1 | contig 10764 bp, 7 predicted proteins | sample Cruoilmetagenom2_FD_187291 | JGI IMG/M metagenome (GOLD analysis project Ga0209013, IMG submission 187291) | Oil polluted marine microbial communities from Coal Oil Point, Santa Barbara, California, USA - Sample 2 (SPAdes) (version 2) | ecosystem: Environmental > Aquatic > Marine > Oil seeps ...
AAGGACCCGCCTACAGGTTTCCCGGCACCCTTTGTAGGCGGGTCCTTCAGGGCCCGCCACCTTGACGATTCGGAACCCGGGAAGGCGCAACCTGAGCTAACCGGATCCGCATGATCCGAAATTACAGAGGGAATCACTGTTCGCGCTCCCGCGCGGCAGCTCCCGCCTTGATCGCCGGTGAGTTGCGGGCCACCACAACGAGCTCGCCCTCGTCGAGACCGCTCCGGACCTCGGCGAAACGCCAGTTGCGAAGACCGACGTCGATCACCCGCTCCTCGAGGAGTCCCTCTGAGAGCACCAGCACCTTGCCTCCCTCCGCCACCGCCGAAGCCGGGACCCGCAGGGCGTCATCGCGACGTTCGAGAATCACCTCGACGTCGGCGGAGGTCCCCGGCAGGACACCCGCCATCGCGGCGGGATCATCCACCTGAACCTCGATCTCGACGGTGCGGTTCTGCTCCAGTATGTCGAGCACATAGGGAGCCACCCGCGCCACCTTTCCTGCAAAGCGCTCCTCGGAACGAGAATCCACCGTCATTCGAACGGTCTGCCCCACCTGGACCCGCTCCGCGTCCACCTCGTCGATGGGTGCGCTGACATAGATCGAGGCCGGGTCGAGAAGATCGATCACCGGCGGAATCGGCAGCCCGGGAGGCGAGGGGGTGATGAACTCCCCGACCTCGGTACTCATGTCGGCCACGGTCCCCGAAAACGGCGCCCGCAACTCGGTGAACGCCAGCTGGACCTCGGCCGCCACCACCCGGGCCTCGGCCTGCCCGACCACCGCCCGACCGGCGGCGCATGCCGCGCGCGAGCGATCGCGTTCGGTACTCAGCAAATCGAGGCTCTGGTCGCTGGCAATACCTCGAACGTGGAGGGCCTGCACGCGAGCCAGCTCCTTCTCCGCCAGCTCGGCGGTGAGACAGGCTTCGTCAGCCTGCGCACGGGCGGCTACCACCGTGGAACGGGCCGAACCGAGTTCCGCGCGTTGCGCGCTGTCATCCAGCTTCACCAGGAGGTCGCCCGCCGCTACGAGGTCCCCCTCACGGTGCGGGAGCACCGTCACCAACCCCCCGACTTGGGGCGAGAGCTCGGCCCGAAGGCGGACCTTGACCGTTCCCGCGCGGGTGTTGGTGACCGTCTGCTCCACCACTCCACGTTCGACGGAGGCGGTGCTCACCTCCACGACCTCGGGTGCGAAGACGGTGAGTCGCAGGGCGACGACCAGAGCCACAATCAGAACCACGACAAAGATCCACTTGGCGTATCTCATTTCCAGAATTCTACTCTCCCCGGCCTGAAAAGGTTGCGGGAAAGAGGTGTCCCCATGTTTCCACGTTTGGACGTATGAAGAATCCGGGCTACAGTTGCCCGTCCGTGAGGTTTCGAAAGGGGTGTCGATGAGCGACGGAAAAACGACCTGGCGCTTCCCGCGCACGTTCTGGACCGGCAACGCGGCGGAGCTTTGCGAGCGGGCAGCCTACTACGGCACCTTCATCGCCCTGCGCACTTACCTGATCAGGGTGGTCGGGCTCGACGACGTCCAGGCCGGGATCGTGGCCGGGCTCTTCGGCGGCTGGATCTATCTGATTCCCTTCTTTACCGGTGCGATCGCCGACCGCATGGGTTTCCGGCACGCGCTGATCCTCGCCTTCGCCCTGCTCACCGTGGGCTACGGAATGCTCGGCGTCTTCTCCACGCTGACTCCGGTACTCGGGGGCCTGGCGTTGATCGTCCTCGGCGGCGCCTTCGTCAAGCCGGTGATCACCGGCACGGTGGCGAAGTCGTCCGACTCGACCAACCGCGCCCGTGCCTTCTCGATCTTCTACATGGTCGTCAACATCGGTTCTTTCACCGGCAAGACGATCGTTGCCCCGATGCGCATCCAGATGGGCGTCGAGACCGTCCCGTTTTTTTCCGCCGGCGCCAGCCTTGTCGCCCTGATCCTCGTCATGCTGATCTTCTGGCCGCCCGACGACGGCGAGGCGCAACCCAAGAACCTCAAGGAAACGCTGCAGGGCATGTGGATGGCGATGAGCAATGTTCGCTTCCTCGCCCTGATCTTGATCACCGCCGGCTTTTGGTCGATCCAGGGCCAGCTTTATGCCTCGATGCCCGATTACGTCCTGCGCTTGGCGGGCGAGACCTACAAGCCGGAGTGGTATGCCAACGTCAACCCGCTCGTGGTGGTTCTTTTCGTGGTCGCCATCACCCAGCTCGTGCGCAAGTGGAAACCGCAGAACTCGATGCTGGTGGCGATGGCGCTGATCCCGCTGTCCTCCCTGGCCATGGCGTCGTCCTCGTACTTCAGGGGCAATATCGAGATCTTCGGAATTTCGGTGCACCCGATCACCCTCATGATGGTGATCGGTATCGCTATCCAGGGCATTGCCGAGTGCTTCCTCTCGCCGAAGTACCTCGAGTTCGCCTCCAAGCAGGCGCCGCGGGGCAAGGAGGGCGTCTTCCTCGGCTTCGCCCACATCAACACCTTCTTCGCGTGGATCTTCGGCTTCATCTTCTCGGGCTATCTGCTCAGAGCCTACTGCCCCGAGCCGTCGACCCTGGCGCCCGCGATCCAGGAGCAGCACACGCTGGCCCTCGCCGGCCTGGCGCCGATGCCGGCGGTCTACGCCCACGCCAACTACCTGTGGTACGCCTACTCAGCTATCGGGGTGATGTCGTTTCTGGCCCTGCTGATCTACATCTGGGTCACCAACCGTATCGACGCTCGCACCCCGTCCGAGGTATAGATCATGATCCCGACCAACACGAGTGGCCCCTCACCCACCTCCCCGGCCGAGACCTTGCTCCGCCCCTACTCGCCCAGCCCGTCGTTGACACTCACCAACCGTGTGGTGATGGCGCCGATGACGCGCAGCATGGCGGGCGAGGGCCTGGTGCCCACAACCGCGATGGCCGAGTACTACGCGCGACGCGCCGGCGCGGGTCTGCTCATAACCGAGGGCGCTATCGTGCGCGCGGACGGCCAGGGCTACCCGGACGTCCCGGGCATCTTCGCCCCCGCCCAGGTGGAGGGATGGAGCGAGGTCACCCGCAGAATCCACGAGGAGGGCGGCCGCGTCTTCCTCCAGCTGTGGCACGTGGGCAGGGTGTCCCATCCCTTCTACCTCGACGGAGCGGTCCCCATCGCGCCCTCGGCGGTCGCCCTCGAAGGCCGCGTCCCACGTAGCGGGGGCCTCGAGTATGGCACGCCGCGTGAGGCCTCGCTCGACGATATCGAGCGACTCGTGGAGGCCTTTGCCGACGGCGCGGCCAACGCCATCGCCGCCGGCTTCGACGGAGTGGAGATCCACGGCGCCAACGGCTATCTCATCGACCAGTTCCTGCACCACCATACCAACCTCCGCCAAGATGCGTGGGGCGGTTCGCCAGCCGGAATGTCGCGCTTCGCCCTCGCGGTGGTGGATGCGGTGGTGGCGCGCGCCGGCGCCGAACGGGTGGGCATCCGACTCTCCCCCGGCGCCTACTTCAACATGCAGTCACACCCGGACGACGCGGCGGTCTTCCGCTACCTTCTTGGCGAGCTCGAGACGCGGCAGCTCGCCTATGTCCACGTGGGCATATTCGAGCGCACCACGGTATTCGAGGGCCTCGGCGGGACGGCGGAGGCTTTCCTCCGCAACCACTACTCCGGCACCCTGATCGGCTCCGGCGGCTACACTCCGGAGAGCGCAGCCAGCGCCGTGAAGGCGGAGGAGATCGACCTGGTGGCCTTCGGCCGGCCGTTCATCGCCAACCCCGACCTGGTCGCGCGCATCCGCGACGGACAGCCCCTCGAGCCCTACGATGAGGAAATGCTCGCCCGCCTCGAGTGACGCCACGCCCGCCAGGCCACCCGCGAGGAGATCAACAGGGCCGTTCCCACAGCGATGTAGAGAACGCCCAGCAGACCCCGGGCCAGATGCGAGCCGCGCAGGAGTCGGCCGCCACCCGCCATCGCCGCTACCAGGGCCCACGAGCGTACCGAAAGAAAGCCGCCAAGACAGCGTCCATCGCCACGTTCTCGAATCCTGTCGACAATCCTCCGCGCTGCGCGATCGAGAACGAAGCGCGCCTTGAAAGCGCCGATCGCCAGTGCCAGCGCCGCCAGCCACGGCGCGGCCGGAATCGGTGACTGCCACAGCCACCGGCCTCCCAAACCTACCAGCGCTACGCCCACCACCGTCCACATCAGTCCGACCAACATCAAGTGCACGTGCGCCGAGGCCGCCGGTTTGTGAGAGTCCACCCAGCTCATATCCAACCTAACCCGACCCGAGTGTACGCCTGACTCGCGATATCATGTCTCCGGCGATGTCGTCATCGAGAACCGGTGCGACCCTACCCGCGTATTCAATTGGTAGAGGGAGGAGCACGAGATGAAAACTACGCGCATTCTGAATCTTCTCGTCGGCCTGTCCCTGGTTCTCGCCGGCTGCGGGGTCAACAAGTCAATTCATGTAGCCGACGGCGAGGTACTGGAGAGCGGGCGCTCGACCGTCAACGGCAACGTCAGCATCGGCGCCGGCTGTGAGGTCCGCGGCGCCTGCCGCACCGTCAACGGCCGGGTCACCGTGGGCGCCGGCTCGCGGGTCGGCGGACTGCAGACCGTGAACGGCTCCATCAAGCTGGCCGACGAGGTCTCGGTCGATGGCGACCTGGGTACCGTCAACGGTTCCATCACCCTGGCGGAGAACGTCACCGTCGATGGCAGCGTGGACACGGTCAACGGTTCCTTCGCGATCGAGCCGGGTGGATCCATCTCCAGCGACGTCGCCACGGTCAACGGGAGCATCCGAGTCACGAGCTCTCGGGTCGGCGGCAGCTTGTTTACCACCAACGGCGATATCTCGCTGCTCGACCACTCGCAGGTGGCCGGCGATGTGATCGTGAAGGGCAAGACCAGGCACGACCGCAAGCACCGCGAGATCCGAATCTCCGGAGGTTCGGTGGTAGAGGGCGATATCATCGTGCGCTACGCCAAGCGCAAGGTGACGGTCATCCTCTCGGATGGCGGCCAGGTCAAGGGCGAGATCCGCAATGCGGAAGTGATCGAGGAGTAGATCGATTTTTTCTTGAGGTGCGGGCTAGCCCGCATATCTCACCGGGTGTCTACTGCGGACGGCGAATCGCTGCGTCCCGCCGTGCTTGTCGCAAATCGTGCTCCTCGACGGAGCGCAACTACGACTGCGTCGCCCGATTCGCGACAATCCCAGCGGATACTTGCGTTTCGCCGCCCTCGCTACAAAACCCGGTGAGATAAGCGGGCTAGACTCACGCCATCTTCTCGAGACGGCGGATTCCATCCTCGGCTCCGAGAACGAGCAGGATGTCGCCCGAGTCGAGCACCGAACCGGCGTCGGGGACGCGCTCGATCACCGTCTCCGAACCCTCTTCCTGGCGCTTTATCAGCAGCACCGTCAGGTTGAAATCTCGCCGCAGCTTCAGCTCTGCAAGGGATTTGCCGATGAACGCCCCGGGTACCGGCACGTCTGCCAGACTCACGCCGTGCACGCCTGGAAGCGCCTGCCTACGGGCGCCGTTGCTCACGGCCAGCGACATGCTCGAGGCCATCTCCCGCTTGAAGACCTCGGCGTTGTAACGCTCGATGACGTCCATCGGCCACACAGCGCCCACCAGACTGCACTCCTCGACAACCGGACAGCTGTACTGGTAGCTCCCGAAACGTTGCATGATCTCGTCCAGCGAGTCGTCCGGGTGCAGGACCGGGTAGCCGGCCTCACGCATCATATCGCCGGCGATCACCAGCGTGCCCAGCGACGCCACATCGGCCATGAGCGGTCTGATGTCGTCGATGGTGATGACGCCCCGCAGACATCCCTCCCCATCGACCACGAAGACCGAGCTTCCGGGGTGGCGCATGAAGCTCGAGATCACACTCACCACCGAAGCCGATGGCTCGATGGTCTCGAAATCGTCGCGCATCACGTCCCGGCACGCCAGGTCGCGCAGGACATTGAACGTCTGCCCCCGGTGAATATCCACGCCCCGGCGCAGCAGCTTGAGAGTGTAGATGGACGCCCTCTGCAACTGGGTCGCGAGCAGGGTGGCGGAGATACAGGTGATCATCAAAGGCAAAATAATTTTGTAGTCGCTGGTCAGCTCGAAGATGATGAGGATGGCGGTGATCGGTGCGTGGGTGGCCGCACCCACAACCGCGCCCATGCCGACCAGGGCGTACGCGCCCGGACTGCCGGTCGCCTGCGGCCACAGTCCGTGGACCACGGTTCCGACCGCCCCGCCCAACATCGAGCCGATGAACAGCGAGGGCGCAAAGATCCCACCTGAGCCTCCGCTCCCGATGGTCAGAGACACCGCCACGATCTTCACCAGAACCAGCACCAGCAGCGTGCCGAGCAAGAGCTTATCTGTCAGCGCCTCGTTGATCGCCTCGTAACCAACTCCAAGCACCTCCGGAAAGCGCAGGGCGAGAACGCCCACCAGCGCTCCCCCAACGACGGTCTTCAGGGGCGCCGGCACCCTCAGCCTGTCGAATAGATCCTCGGCGCCGTAAAGCGAACGAGTGAAGAAAAGGGCGGCAAACCCTGCCAACACACCGAGTGCCGCGTACGCGAACAGCTCGAGGGGGCTCACCAGACTGTAGGCTGGAACATCGAACGCAGGGAAGTCGCCCAGGAAGTGACGACTCACCACGGTCGCGGCTACCGACGAGATGACGATCGGTGAGAACTGGGCAACGGCAAAGTCCCCGAGGATGACCTCCACCGCGAAGAGCGCACCTGCCACCGGTGCGTTGAAGGTGCCGGCGATGCCGGCCGCCGCCCCGCAGGCAACCAGGGTACGCAACCGCCGCTCGCCGATCCCGAGCCACTGGCCCACCGTCGAGCCGATGGCCGAGCCGATCTGCACGATGGGACCCTCACGCCCCACCGATCCACCCGAGGCGATGCAGACGCCGGAGGCGACAAGCTTGGCGAAAACCACGCGGGGCCGGATGCGACCGCCGCGCAGGACGATCGACTCCATCACCTCTGGCACGCCGTGGCCCTTGGCCTCGCTCGCGAAGTAGTAGATGATCAGGCCGACGATCAGCCCGCCCGACGCCGGCGCCGCAATTTTCCACCACCATGGGAGATCGCGGATATACTGCAAAGAGTACTCACCCGACCTCCAGAACACGAACTGGCCCAGGCGGATGAACTCGCGGAAGGCCACCGCCCCTAGACCACCGAGGAGGCCCACCACGATCGACACCAGCACCATGTAGACTTGCGCGCTCTCTCGCAGCCGCTCGTGACCGAGCCGTAGAACATGCACCACCCGGCCAACCAAACTGGGCTTCATTTCGAGGCGATACTAACTCAGATTGCAGCCGCACCGGTAACGGATTTCAGAATCGAGATCTGAATGTTCAGCCTCGGGGATGGCGCCGCAGTTGATGGTCACCAGAGGCCCGTCGCTCCGCGCGCTCAAGCGGACACACAGCCTACGACCTCGCTGTCTACGCTTCACCTCTTTGGTCACCCTCGAGGCGCAAGACTCACTTCCGGCTGGCGGCCACCCTTGGCCGGACGGTACTCATTCCCGCAAGGTCCGTTCGGAAGGTTTCAGAGACTCCGCTGTCAACAACGACTCATGTCATCTCATCCCCCTTCCCCAAGCTTCGCCTGGCGCACGCCTGGCTCCCATCATCCTCTCGGACAAGCCGTCTGACCGCTTCGTCGATGGGGTCGTGGGCGCGTCCGTCGGACCAGTCGCATGCGATACGCGTGTCATCCCCACCCTGCAGCCGCAGAATCGAGCGAGCGCGTTCCACTTGCTCCGCCGCGTGGGTTGCGCCTGTTCCGAAACGACAGCGTTCGCTGGAACAACCGGCGACCAGGATCCTGCGGGCGCCCTTCTGGTAAAGCTCCAGCAGCATTCCGTCCTCGACCTGCCCGATGCAGCGGAAGCGAATCACTTCCACGTGGATGTGTTGCTCTTCCAGAGCCAATTCCAGAGCTCCTGAACGTCGCTGGCAGGCCAGCACCACGAATGGTTCCGCTCGCGGTGTTGGCGCCGCCGCGGCGTCGAAGGCATCGTCCAGATGGGAACCCCACCACTCGGGCGAGAGGCTACTCGGCTCGGCCGCATTCGTCGGGCAGACCCCCACGCACAGATTGCAGCCGCGACAGAGCGATGGTTCGATGCGAGCGATTTTGGCGGAGGCGGTGATCTCGGAAAGTGTGACTGCGCCGAAGGGGCAGACCCCCACACAGTCTCCGCAGCCCCGGCACTTATCCTCTCGAATATGAATGCGGACCGGCAGGAGCTCCACCGTGCTTGCGCTGGAGGTGTCAATGCGCGCGAACGTGCCCGGCTCGACAGCGGGCAGCAGCCAGCCAGAGACCGGGCTGGCCGGGCTGAGGGAGAGGGCGATGCTGGCAGGAGCGCGCACGATGGCTGTGGAACCGGGTCCAGTTTCGTCCTTCAGGCGGACCATGATGTGACGGCGGTGGCAGGTGGAGGCGCAGACGTGGCATTCACCGCAGGGACCGCAGCGCAGGCACCGTCGTGCCTCCGCCACCGCTTCCTGGGGCGTGAAGGCACGCTCCACCTCGGCGAACTCCTGACCCGGACCGGGCACTCGTATCGGAGGTCGGATCCGCTTGGCCAACACCGGAGGAGCGTCGGGTAGCTCGTACTCAGCTGCCGCATGTGGTTCCGGATGCTGCTCCCGAATGCCGGGTTCATCTTCCTCCAGGTAGTGTCGGACCGATTCGGCCGCCGCGTGCCCGCCAGCAATCGCCTCGATGACCGTACTTGGGCCGGTGACCACGTCCCCCGCCGCAAAGACGCCTGCCATCCGGGTCATTGCCGTCTTCGGATCGACCATCAGCCATCGTTTCTGCTTTAGGTGGCCCAATTCATCCGGCGGCAGAAAGCTCAGGTCCGCCTGCTGGCCGACGGCTGCGAGCACGCAGTCGGTCTCCACCAGGAATTCGCTCCCGGGAATGGCTACCGGTCGGCGGCGGCCGCTCTTGTCCGGCTCCCGCAACCCGACCTGGACGCACTGAAGAGCGTTAATCCGGTCCCCCTTAGTCACCACTCGCGAAGGAGTCACCAGGAACTGGAAAGAAATCCCTTCGGCCTCTGCGGCATGGATCTCTTCGCTGCTGGCCAGCATTTCTTCGCGGTAGCGACGGTAGAGTATCTGCACCGACTGGGCTCCCAATCGGAGCGCAGTCCGGCCAGCCTCCACCGCGGTGGCACCCCCGCCGATGACCACAATCTTTCGCCCCGGTCGGCTCCGATCCCCGTCGTTCACCCGCCTGAGGAAGGCAAGAGCATCCTCCACCTGCGGACACTGCTCTTCGCCCGGCACGCCCAAGAGGCGACCCCGCTGGGCTCCAACGGCCAGCACCGCTGCTTCATAACCATCTTTCAGCAGGCCTTGCAGCTCCATATCCACTCCAAGGCGCTCACCGGTCCTGATATCCACGCCGGCCTGGACCAACACATCGATTTCCGCATCGAGGATGTTGCGGGGCAAGCGATAGGCGGTGATGCCGTAACGGAGCATTCCGCCCGGTTCGGCCTCCGCCTCGAATACCGTCACCCGGTATCCGGCAAGCCGCAGGTCGTAGGCCGCGGTGAGGCCGGCGGGACCGGAGCCGATAATGGCGATTCTGGAGGGGCGTTGGGGTGCGGGCTCCGGAGCTGCTCGGGGAAAATCACGCTCCAGGTCGGCTACGAAGCGCTTGAGTGAGCGGATAGCGATAGGTTCGTCGATGCTTCCACGCTTGCATGCGTCCTCACAGGGATGGTGGCACACGCGACCACAGATCCCGGGCAGGGGGCAGCGTCTGCGGATGATCTCCAGCGCTTCGGCGAAACGCTCTTCGGCGATGAGTGAGACGTAGGCCTTGACGTTGACGCCCGCCGGGCACGCCTGTGTGCAGGGCGCTGGGTCAATTCTCTGGATGGGCAGAGGTTCCGGCTGGAGGGAGGGAACCAGCAGCCCACCGCCGGCGAACTCCACCCTGCTGGTTTCGCAAGAGGATGGCCCGGCACTCATGCCCTCATCTCCTCGGGCGTAATTCCTCCGCGGGCGTGAGCTGGACGGGGAACTCCTGCTTTCGGGAGTCTAGCGGCCAACCCAGTCGAACCCCGTCGAATATTCATCTCCTTAATGAAGGGGTGAGCAAATACACTGCCACCTCTTTGGGCCTATCGAGCCCGCCGAGAAGTCTTTGCCGGCGGCAGGTTTCGCTGAAGCCGGCGCCGACTCCTGTAAACCGGAGAGATGCAGAACGCGCTGTTGTCAGGGGAGTCGGCGGTGCGATTCGCACACGTAGTCTGTGCGTCTCTGTTGACAGATCTGATGTGCGGGCCACCTGCTCTCGGGGATTCGTGTCGTGTCGTCTCTGCCGAGCCCCTGATCGCGGACATCAGGGGTTCCGATCGATCCACGGCAAAAACACCGGCAATCCCTTTCCTCAGCTCGGTTGGTAGCGATCCACGTTGGTGGGCGCCAGCCAAGACAAGAGCAGGGTGCCGGGCGAAACCCCCCACCGCCCATAGCGCGGCATGGATCCTGCGTAACCGACTGATGTTAATCATCATGATCGCCGCAGGTTTCTGCTAGGATGACCGCATGGAAGGAAAACAGGCCGAATGTCCTTGTCCTCTGACCAAGGGCGGGAGAATCCTCGTGGCTGTGGACGGATCGCCACACAGCGACACGGCGATTGACCACGCGATCTGCATGGCAAAGGTCTGCCACAGCACGCTGTTCTTCGT
>Ga0209013_10005604_pt1 | contig 10763 bp, 7 predicted proteins | sample Cruoilmetagenom2_FD_187291 | JGI IMG/M metagenome (GOLD analysis project Ga0209013, IMG submission 187291) | Oil polluted marine microbial communities from Coal Oil Point, Santa Barbara, California, USA - Sample 2 (SPAdes) (version 2) | ecosystem: Environmental > Aquatic > Marine > Oil seeps ...
TAGTAATAACTGCTGGTAACAAATTCGTTGGTAGATTTTGAAAACCAGAATGCTTTCCCGGAATGTCCGGCCATTGAAACCGCACCCCGATCTTTGACAGAAATACCGAATATTTTTGCTTTTCCGGCAGTCAGTGAAGACAGTTCATCTGAAAAGGTGGTTGTAAGAATAGAGGCAGGTGATCGGCCATCACTCGATGCTGCTTTTTGGGTTGGGTCAATCTCGGTGCTGGCATCCACATCGGCACCCTCAGTTAGCAACTTATGATTTGGATCTTCGATGTTGTAGGTAGTAACACCTGTCGACCGGTCAAACCAGATGTTTCCGATCATCCCATGAACCGACGGGTGAGCGCCTGTAGCAAGAGTGACATGCCCAACGATCGTTTCAGTATTTGCATGGGCGTGATGGGCGTTATTAAAAACCACACCTTTATCCAGAAGATACATGAGGCCTCCTTCTCCGAGTCGATTATAGTAACGTGTCGGCAAATCCCCTCGAAGTTGGTCAACCGTGATCTGGAGGATAAGTTTTGGTTTATTACCTGCATGCGAGGGTGACAGTAAAGTGAAAAATAATGCTATTACTAAACTGGCAAATAATATTATCCTTACCAAGGTTAGATTTCCCATGCTTGTTTCATCTTGTTGTTTCGATTGTGTGCTCATAACTGATTCTCATTTCATTATTTTGTGTTTTGTTTCTATTTTATTTCCTCAATATCCCGGACTTTCCAGGATTTAATGCTTTGCGGCTTTTCTGGCCCGTAGAGTCTGAGACACGCCCGCAAGTTCTCGCCAGTAGAGATCATAGTTTGACTCGTGTCCTTCTGGCACACTGGGGGCGAAGTAGAGATCGACCGAGCCGTTCTTGTTGGTCTGCAGGCTGTCCTTCTCGAGCGACGAAAGGCCAACCGGCTTTCGCCTGCTCTTCCGACAGATCAAATATCGCCCAAATCGGACGGTCCGGTTTAGTGACTTGATAATAGAGAAGGCTCCCTCGCTCCCGGCAGACCGATTACGCTATAATGGGGAGCAGGACAATAAACCCAAACAAAGGAGGCCTTCTCATGAAATTTTACACCTAACGTCCTGGTTTCAGCGGAAGGTTCGCTGAAACCAGGACGTTAGCTGGCCGCATCGCCAATCACGTGGACCCTTCTGCCAGGTACTCCCCGGACGAAATCGGCAGCGTGACGTATCCAGAGCCCGCGCGAAATCGGTCCACAGAGCGTTCAGTGCCCCATGCCTCCAGGAACTGGTGTCCGATCGTATGCATCAAACATCGCGGGGTCTAACCCCTTGCGATCGAAGATGCCCTTGAGTGCGATTCCGGCGATTTCCGGACCGTTGTCAGTCATGGTCACCCAGGTCAGCATGTCTACGTTGCCGGGCCCGTCCGCCACGATGGTCGCCCCGGCGGAGGCCACGGTGATGTACTCGTGTCCGTTGATGAGGTCATAGTCGTAGTAGTGCGTGTGCCCGGCGAAGAAGGTGCAGTTGCGATCTTGTATCGTCGCGTCTATCTCCTTGAAGCTCTCCGAGGGATTGTTCCAGACGGGCTGGTGAAGGAATACAAGGGTCCATCGTACGTCCATATTCTCGGCGAGCACCTTCTTGAACCACTCGATCTGTTGCTCCAGAAATTCGATCTGGGGTGGGTCCCCGGCTACGATCTCCTGTACCTTGCTCCACAGATCCACCTTCGCGGCGAAAGCCTGGGCTGCTTCTGAGTCTTTGATGTTGAGGTCGTTAAACGTGGCGAGATCCGCCTCCAGTTCTGGGTCCGCCGACTCTTCCATACCCTCCGTATCGAGGGCAATGAACAGCACGTCCTTGTACTTGAAATGATAAGAGTTGGGGCCGCGACGCTCGGTCCACGCCTGGCGCGTGATGGGCGTGTTGATGTCGTGATTACCGCGAACATAGAAGAACGGCATCTGGAGCTTGGCCACGATGCTGTCAAACTCGTCCCATTGGGCGTTCATCACCTCCATCTCGGAGGTGTAACCTTCGACGTAATCGCCTACGCTCATGACGAATTCAGGTTGTAACCAGTTGAGTTGCTCCATCGCCCTTTCGAAGGTTCCTTGCGGGTTCGCCCCGCCTCCCCGGTCACCTATGATGGCAAACCGGAACGTCCTTAAATCATTGTCGAAATTCTCCGAAGTCCAGGGCTTGGCTCCCGGGACTTCAGCCTTGTCATAAACGAAAGTATGTTTATTCTGTCCTACTGATCCACAGCCCGAGATCATCATGATTGCGAAAATGATCGGGATAGTTCTCATAAGGAACCATCTAACGATTTTCATAATCTTCGTTCTCCTCTTTTGGGTTGTCTCATGACAGGTCACCGCCAGGTTTGCATCGTTTCATATTGTCCTGCCGATTAGGGTGTATTGCTTGGCGTCAGGTTATTGCACTCGCTCTGCCTTCGGCGTTTGCCAGGTCTTCATCTTTTCCAGATCAGACACGTATACCCGCAATACTACGTCCATGTCCTCGTCTTTGCGGTTGATCGGAAGCCAGTTCTCCTCGGGCACACCCTCTGGCTTCTCGGCGGCGATATAGACCTCGATCCCGCCATTCTCGTCGAGCTTCATGCCGGCGTTCTCACCAACGCTGTACTTCTTGTGGTCATTGGGAATGAAAAAACCGTTGTTGAGGTCGTAAAGCGTAAGGGACCAGAACACCTCGGTAGGCGGCAGTTCGTCCGCCGCCATGCGGATCACGTAGTCGTTACTGGCGTTCAATTGCGTGCCGTCGGCAGTTGCTACGCCTGGATAGACCGCCTCGGTAGCCGGCAGGCCGATTGGGCCGAGAACGGATTGGAAAACCAACAGCTCCAGGGTCATATTCCCCTTGGTCAGGAACTTGTCGAAGAGTTCCTTCTTGGCGAACTCCTTGTCCGTGGTCTTGGACATCGCTTCGGTGAAGATCCGTTCGCTGGCCTTGCGGATCTTTGCGCCGTCGATCTTCGCCACCTTGGCGGGATCGTAGGGCTGGCCCGGCACGACACCGAGCGGCTCGTAGGCGGCCAGGATCTTGCGGTCAAGTTCGTCGTTCGGATCGAAGGTGGTGTGATTGAAGACAAACTGCATCACTTCGAGCAGGTTGTTCTCAAAGATGTCCGCGTCCCTCTGGCCGACAGCCGGGGATTTGAGGTCATCACTTGGTTTGGCTGCACCCCCACGGAACTCCGAGAGCGTGGTGACCTTCACCTGTTTCATCTGTCCGATGATGCGCTTGAATCGTTCCTGATCCTTGGCATGGGGCATGATCCGCAGTACCGCCGAGGTGAAGTCGCCAGTGGACTCGAAAATTCGGTCGACTCCCTCAACCGGCTCGCCTTTGTAACCCTCGGTGCGTGCCGTGTAGAACAGCATCTTCTCGGGCTTCTTGAAGTCGCCGAGACGTGTCGCCATCGGCACATTAACGTAGTGGTCGTAGCCGGTAACCATCAGCGAGACGTAGTCCGAGTCGAAGGCCGGCATTTCGATGATCACGGGATCCTTGCGCAGGTCCAGCATGCAACTGATGTAGAGCGTGTCATTGTTGGGTCGTGCGATCTCCCGCATGGTGTGGTCCTTGAGCTCGGTATCGGCATCACAACTATTCCAGCCTCCCTGCTTTAGCGCAAATTTGTTGTTCACGTTGTACATCGCGACGTACTGGTAGGAGCGAAGTACGAGATTCTCCACGTCCTCGTCAGTCAGTTCGACTGCTGAGGCCGGAGCCGTTGCAACTATTAACGCGATCGCGGACAGAATGAATAGCTTTACTGGTAGTTTCATGAGTATCTCCTTAAAGTATGCATTGTACTAGTTTACTTTCGTTATTTCGCCGTATTGGATCAGCAATCAATCGTCATCGGGTGAGCGCTTAAATGCCGGCCTCTCTGCTTGCAGGTTCTTGAAGTGAAGGCGATTCAGTGTCCCTTCGAACACAAACGGCGCCTTCTCGAAATAATCGTCAGCCACCGGTGAGCAGGTATCCATGCCCACGTCGAAGGTTTCGGATGCGGTAAAGGTCAGCGGAATAGTGCGCTGAACCGTGCCAGTGGCCGCTTCCTTGCCGTTAATCCAGAACTTGAGTTCAGCGGGTGCGGCTCGCTCCAGGGGTGTTCGCATCTCAAACGCTACCATCACCTCGCCGGCCGGGAGCGCGCCTACCTTAATCTTGTCGCGTTTGAGCAGCAGTGCGCTGTACTCGTAGAACAATTCACCCTCGTACGCATACAGGGTCACGCCGCCCGCGTATCCGCCCATGGCAAAGATTACGCCATTGACGTTCGCCGGCACCTCGGCCTCGATCTCGGCCCGGATGTTACCGTTACGCACGTTGGGAGCCTGGCTCTCGGGGATGCGTGTCATCCCTTGGAACAGGGTCCATTCGGTGTTGGTGGTGCGCTTCTGCTCTTGTGGGTTGAATGGGGTGAACAGTCCGCCACCGATCGGCAGCGCCTTGTTCTCCTCGGCGACCTGCATAAAGAGCGCCTTGAGCTCCTCCAGCTTCTGCGGTTTCTCGGTAGCCAGATCATGCATCAGTGAGAAGTCCTTACTGGTATCGAACAGCTCCCATTGGTCCTGCATAGGATCCCACTGGGTGATGTCGATTGCGTCGGCCACCCACGGTTTTCTGGGACCGAAGGTGCTGGCCATCCAGCCTTCGTGGTAGATGCCGCGGCTGCCCATGATGTCGAAGTACTGGGTCTTCTTCTGCTCCGGTGCTGTTGCGGAATCAAAGGTGTAGGCAAAGCTGGTCCCGTCGATGGGATCCTGCTCGTGGCCGTCGACGACCTTCGGCAGCGGTATACCAAGGATCTCGTAGATGGTGGGAACCACGTCGTTCACGTGGTGAAACTGCGGCCTCGGGGTCTTATCGGGCTTGATACGCTTGGGCCAGGAAATTACCATAGGCGTGCGGGTGCCACCGAAGTCAGCGGCGATGAGCTTGGTGTAGCGGAACGGGCTGTCTCCGGCCCAGGCCCACGCTGAGTGGTACATGTTGTCCATACTGGGTCCTCCGATGGCCCCAAGTCCGCCGAGTTGTTCGGCCACCGCCATATGCTCCGCGACGGTGGACGGTATCGCGTTCTGCGCGTTGAGCTCGGCGACGCTGCCCTCCATGCCCTCGGCCGATGCCCCGTTGTCGGAGAGGATGTAGATGACCAGGGTGTTGTCTCGGATACCCAGGGCCTCGAGCTCGTCGATCAGTCTGCCTACCTGGGTGTCAGTATGTTCCAGGAAACCGGCATAGACCTCCATCAGGCGTTCCTGAAAGGCTCGTTCGTCCGCGGGGATGTCCTCCCAAGCAGGCATTCCTTCCGGGCGAGGAGCAAGTTCAGTGCTCGCGGGGATCCAGCCCGTGGTCTTCTGGCGTTCGAACACCCGCTTCTGGTAGGCGTCCCAGCCATCGCTGAACTTGCCCTTGTATTTTGCCGCCCACTCCTCGGCGACATGGTGTGGGCCGTGGACGGCCCCCGGCGTCCACCACATCAGGAAGGGACGGTCGGGGTTGATAGCGCGAGTCCGACGCATCCAGTCAATCGCCTTGTCCGCCATGCCCTCGCTCAGGTGATAGTCCTCGTAGTTTTCCACGTGAGGTGGATTGATCGGCGTGGTGTTCTCCCACAGGGTCGGCTCCCATTGGGAGGTCTCGCCAGCGATAAAGCCGTAGAAATAGTCGAAGCCACGGCCAGTGGGGAATCTGTCGTAGGGGCCGTTGCCCAGGGCATCAACCGGCGTATTGTGGTCCTTGCCGAAGGCAGCGCTGGCGTAACCGTAATGGCCAAGCACCTCGGCGATGGTTGCCGACGATTTGGGGATGATCCCGGTGTAGCCGTCCCAGTCGTTGGCAAGCTCGGCAATCTGGCCGAAGCCCACGCGGTTGTGGTTGCGTCCGGTCATCAGCGCGGCCCGGGTGGGTGAGCACATTGCCGTGGTGTGGAAAGCATTATAGGAGATGCCTGATTCAGCCAGACGCGAGAGGGTCGGCGTCTCGATCTCGCCACCGAAGGTAGCTGCCTGCCCAAACCCGGCGTCGTCGAGCATGACGATCAGGATATTGGGGGCATCTTCCGGCAGGTGACGGACTTGCTCGCGCCACTTGTGGACGGATTCCTGCATGGTGGTGCCGACCTTGCCGCCCATGGGTGGTGTGGGAAACGGCAGAACCTCCTGGGCCCGGACCGGCACGGCTGAAAAAATCAGCGCAAGGGCCAGGAGCATTTGTAAAATTCGCGACTGTTTGAGTATTTCAAATAAGATTCGACCGTGCATTATCATCTCCCTTCGTTTCAGGTTGACTTCACGACGCTGACCATGCCGTCCGAAACCTCTGAAAAATGGCGGCCAGACGGTTGTGTTGCAGGTTGCTCACGATCGCGGATCAGCACGTCTCTACCAGATACTTACAGATCATCTCTTCCAGCTCCATCAGGATCGTGGCATACTCATCCGCCCGCAGGGGCGCCTTTTCAAGGTTTGATCGTTTCCAGTACTCAACGGCCTCGGCACATTTTTGATATTCCTTGCAGATGGATTTAAAGGTCTTGTTTCTGGTGTACATAAGGCGTAGCGTGTCCTTGCGACCCGGAACGTTTGATAATGAGAAACAAACTTGCATGAATTACTGGAATCGATTTTTCCTTCTTGAAAAACCCTGTTTTCAGGTGTGTATTTCAGATCTACCAATTCTGCCGGCATTATGCAAACTATCCCTCAGATTATGCCCGCTCAATGCTTCCAACCGAGTACAGCCCGGTAATGGTCACGCGGCGCAAAAGCCGATGCAATATGCACATGCCAATACCGAGCATGATAATGGCCGCCTGAAAACAGGGTTTTTCAAGATCGACTATCATACAAATGACGCACTGCCAGCCGAACTGCTGCATCCATGTGCTCCCATCGAATCCGGACCAAGCCTGCGGGTGCCGTACCGTGGCCCGGCAGACGCAGACCAATGATCCATAAGCCTTCAGCGTTTAACCTGCTTCCGAGGCTATGCAGACTGTAGGGAGAATCGGACATGCCGTGAAGCAGCAGTACGCCGGCCCGCGGCGCCTCCGTGGAAAGCTCGAATGTACGGTTCCAGTTCGGGGACCAACGGCCAGGATCGGATAGGCTACCACGATTGTAGCGGTTGATAAGACCCTTATCCTCAGATGAAATTCGAGAGTAGACCAGTTCATCCAACTGATTGAAGAGCCGATCTTCCAGTGCAAGGTAGTCCGCAAAGGTTCCCGCGGAATCGTCCGAGGTGAATTCGGCATCCAGGTCGGCAGTATGCCACGGCTCAAGATCCGGTTGGCTTTCGAGATACAACACCAAACCGATTACCAACGCCACGCATCCTCCGGTAATCCCGTATAATAACGCTTTTAGGACATGATTGATCGATTTGATTGTGACAGAATTCATTGCTTTTCCAAATCAGTCTAAAATCATTGAGGAACAAAAATCTCTAACGGCTCAACCAATAGGTAATTCCAGGCAAATCCGTGAATCCCACGTTCAGAAAAAGCGTGTCATTGATGTTGTCAATAACATCGCGCGAGCCCAGGCTGATGCGCATCCTGTTTCTGAATAAATAAACATGCAGATCAAATCCAAAACTCGTCTGCTCACCAAATGACGGTTCTTTCCAACTATGAAATACAGCGGGGGTAATACCCCAGCCGGAAAGTACGGACAAGTTCACAATTCTCGTTAGGTCTAGACCAAGAGTTCCATAATTTTTCCGATTCTGATTCTCGCTGGATTTTAATATACCGCCAGTAAATCCCAACCCCATGCGAAGGCCTACATTGGTGGTTTTGAAATTCCAGGTTGGCTGCCAAAATAGCTGAATGTCACCCTCCTCTAAATCGAATGCGGCTTCATATGGAATAATGTTTCGCCAGAACCAGGAGTCAGGGGCCGTCGAAGGCGAAAATGTGAACTTCGGGTATTTGTACGTTGCTGTCCTCAGCGCAAGGGCGCCGGCCCCCATAAGAGCAGTGTTGGCCCGTTCCTGTTTTTCGGGATCAGGTTCACGATCCTTGTAAATTTCCTCAGCCGCTTCTTCTAAGTGGACTAAGCGGCTGGTTGCTCGCTCGACCAATTCTTGTGACCAGTAATCCGGATCCTCCATGATCACGGCCAACAGAGACTTCCCACCTTCAGGCGGCGGGGTGGGTTCGAACCTTTCGGCCTCGAGGTACTCAAAAAACTTGCGTTCGTTTGATAAGATTCCCTCCGACCTTTTATTGTCTGCACGAGTGTCCATGAGGGAGCGGTTGAGACCTTCGTATATGATGCGAATATCGCGATCTTCCGGCGGCATGGGATCGTAGGCATAGTGAAGTCCGCTTCTGTTACCGAATTCCTGATCTGCCATCAATGCAAACAAATATCTGCTCTTTGGATTATCTGCCACCCCTATAAGATGGTATAATTGTTCACTCAGTTGGTCATGACAGCTATTACGCTGGGCCTGCTGGTCCTGAAGGGGGAAATTACGTGCGCACTGATTATTGGCCATAACCGCGATGGCATCATAAATACCCACAAAATAGTCGAATTCGCGAAATTTATAATCTAGGAATGCGCCAAAAGAATCAAGCAGCAAACCAGTGATGGGCCCACCACGGCTGGTCACTTGTATCGATCGGTCCGAATCGCCTGATAAGGCCGATTTTCTGATATCTTCTAACAAATTCTCCTTTATAGACAGGTCCTCAAGAACATTTGCCAGCTGTTTTCGCAACCACTGGACGTCTATGGTGCATTCAGAAGTGACCCCGTGTTTGTTATCTGTTGAGATTGATCGACAATTGTCGGCAATACGCGCCTGTAACAGGTGTTGAGTCGAAAAAGGCGGGAAAATTGGGACGAAACGGTAACTGTAGGACTGTTCCAGGAGCCGCCCTGTATACCTCAAACGGTCGCTGCACTGCATTTGACGATCGAAAATGGGCATGAGGGATTCACATCTCACCTCAGGTTGATTGGCATCCATGATGTCGGCCACCTCGCGGCTAAGCTGCGAAAGGTTCAGTCGCCAGTTGTCACCGGTCAATTCCCTGAAAAGCTCATACCTGCGGGCAGTTCCTATGGCACCCTTGAGCGCGACGGTTTCTGAGGCAAAATTGAAGGTTAACCTGCGGCAGGCTTCCGGGGGCTTATCGTTGTCACAGGCATGCTTATCCGTCTTTTCAAGGGGGCTGTATCGCTCACGCACCGGATCAAGGTATATATATTTTACGGGAAGGGATTTTTCTACATGTAGCCGACTGGATTCTGAAAGCAATCGGGCGAGACCGATGGGAAGGTTGTCGAACAGGCCGCCGTCGGCAAACTCAGCCTCCATCAATTGATAGCCATCCGGGCAGGCCAGTTCAGGTTCATCCGGGCCGGCCGATTTGGTCGAGGCCGCCGCAGGGCTATCACCATCCGGTAAATGGGCTTTTATCCGGCAGTATAACAGGCGCTTGCGCCCGAATCCAGTCGGAAAGGCACTGGTTGCCAACAAGGCGTCTTCGACCTGTTGATCAGAAACAAAAAAAGGTGACCCGTCTGTCGGCCAGGGCATGAGTATCATTGCAGGGTCGGCAAGAGATGCATAGTCATTGGGGTTGAAAAAGAACTTTGCGCTGCCGTCTGGTTGAGTATGCAATTCGAATGGTATGTAGAAGCGCTGGTTGTCGACCTCAACGCCACTGACCAGCATCGTATCCGGCAACACGCGGGTTACGGTAACCCCCATGGGCAACCGAAGCCCAGGACGAAAAGTTCCCGGTCGGCGCCACTTTTCGCGTAATTCACGGGCGGCCGCGACGAGGTCTTTTCGGGAAAGCAGCGCGTCGTCCGGCAAATACAGGGAAGAATCTGCTTCGGTCGGTAACAATCGGTTTACATCCGGCGTAAGCCAGACATCCCGAAATATATTATCATCAATTCGATTGGTGAATCCACCCTCACTTTCCGCATTCACCGACCAAGCCAGTGCCGCAAGTAGGGTGTTGATACCTCCTGCGGATGTTCCGGCGATACTTGCAAATTTGATGGGCCTTGGCACTCCAACTAGTTTCGAGATGCCGGTGTCCTCGATCTGACGAATGATCTCAATCAGGCCCCAAATCAGCCCCGCCTCATAAGCGCCCATGCTTGCCCCACCACTGATGGCAAAAGAAAGTCGATTTGGATAGGTCTCAGCTGCCGCATATCTTGCTATACAGGGTTGTAAAAAAAGAATCAGGTACAACATAAAAAGACTTAAAGGTCGGGCTTTCATGCCGGTTTCTCCTCTATTTTAACATTAAGGGGTCGGAGTTGAATTGTTAGATTAAAATTTTAACCTCAACAGTATCAGATTTATGCAACACTGTGAATTGCAATACGTATCGCTTCAATTATTACTAAATCGGATTTCAGAACTGCACAAGACATCATAGTGTACCGGTCATTCATTTTTGGAATTGTAGAACTGAATAGGGGCTTTATGGAAAGATGAATCTGAAGGCGGGATGGATGCTTGAAACCAGTTTGAAATTTGGGGAAGAATTTATCATTACAAATGGTTGTGCATTTGGAAATCCAATTTAAAATTTTCGCATTCCGCGCTAAAGATCATTTCTTCGTATCACAAAGGCACCAACACCTTTGATACTCGCCATTGAAAACCTCCAAAAGATTGTCTGAAATCTTATATTCCGCTGATCAGAATTTCTGTGATAATCATCCAATCAGATGAAAGGTGGTGACCGTTGATATTGATACC
>Ga0209013_10005605_pt1 | contig 10763 bp, 9 predicted proteins | sample Cruoilmetagenom2_FD_187291 | JGI IMG/M metagenome (GOLD analysis project Ga0209013, IMG submission 187291) | Oil polluted marine microbial communities from Coal Oil Point, Santa Barbara, California, USA - Sample 2 (SPAdes) (version 2) | ecosystem: Environmental > Aquatic > Marine > Oil seeps ...
TTGCGTGTGGAAAGGGGCACGAGCAATCCATGTGTTTTGGGGACGTTGAATACGATTGGGATGATCGTGTTGCGATGCGCGCTGCGTTGGCTGAGCACCTCGGTATAGCAGGTCCGGAGATGCCGTTCCTGCCAACTCAAGAGTAGTCCGATGGGTTTGGGTTTACTTGTGCTTGTCTTAAAACGGATTAGGATCCCCAGTAAATATCTTATCCAAGATATCAATTTCACGCCGTTTTACCGTATTTAAAAATTTTTTTGAGCCGCGCATCTTCTTGAAGGCGGAAAAACCTTTCTCTAAGAAATCATGCACTTCTCCCCATCCGGCTCGATGAGCAGGACCACGTGCCAGGCGCAGGGTTGTTCCAACTAACGGAATTCGTGTCCCAATATCTACCTGTCGCCCGATATCCATCAGCAGTTCTATCTGGTGAACCCTCTCTGCATAATTATCACAAATCCGATAAGCCTCAGAATAGGTTTGAGGAGTGATGGAATCCTTGATACCCAACTCTACAACCAGTGCGTTTAACAACTGGTGATCGAGATTGTTCGACAGGTTGTTTAATTGGACGGTGTTGCTAACCAGCGATAATAAGAATGTGGGCAGCACGCTGGACATCACTTCGTAAAGATATTCGATATCGTTGTCTCGTTGACTGAAATCTTTGGGTGCGTAGATGTCGCTGAGAAAAAATTGGCAGGCGGGTCCATATCTTTTACTGCGCATAAAATCCGCATGAGTCTTTTTCAATCGTTCAGTCTGCCATATACGCAGCAAAACCAGAATTGGGTCAAGGTCAGTTCCTTCATCGGCAGATGATTTGACAGATTCCTTGGGTTGTAATGAAGTTATGGCTTTAACGGATTTTAGAAACCATGAAGCTCGTGGCATGTGCTTGCTCTAATATTAATACTTTAACTTTTCTCGAACGGGTGTAAATACGTCAAGCACCTGGACGGGTTCGGCGCCCACGATTACTTTATGCTCTATTCCTCCAGGGATCATGTAAATATCACCGGGATAGAGCATTTTTGTCTCGTCAGCAATCGTGAATTCAATTTCGCCTTTTAACACCATTCCGGCTTGTTCGTGAGGGTGGCTGTGAGTCGGCACGCTTGAGTTGGGTTCAAGGTCAACGATGACGAGCATCAGAGTATCACCCCAGAATGACCGCGCGTGCACTCCTGGTGAAATTTCAATTGAAGGGCGGTTATCGGTAGTATGGTAATACATGATGTGAGCTGATGGAATTTATAAAAAATCAAACTTATTTTCGACGTCCTGATATGAGCATTATTACCAGACTGATAATTGCGCCGGAAAACATGATCAGAGCCAGAGTTTCTTCGTCAGAAATTTGCAGTTGTACGCCTCCCAACAGCAGACTGGCGAAGATAATTCCCCAGACAACCTGACGGACCGCCTTCTCAAGGTATCGAACTTGTTTGGTTACTTCTGGCATCTGGACGGCGATCTGCCCGTGTTCTAACTTGTTGAGCGTCGTATCCAGCTTCTTCGGCATCGCGTAAATCTGGAGGGCAAACTGGCTTAGGTTACTTACTATTTGAGTTAGGTTTATTTGGGATTCATCTACGATCAGTTTTTGGGCATACGGCACCAGGTGATCAAAGATATTAAATTCAGGATCTATGCCGGTGCAAATACCAGATAATATCCCAAGCGAACGAAATAAGAAGATCAGGTTTTGAGGAACTTGAAATGGGAGTGAATAAATAAGATCACGGTACTCTTTGCTAAGATCCAGGATCTCATCCCGATCTATCTGGCTGAGCTCGCTCATGTTCAAGCCCCAGAACCGGTCGAAAATAGCTGTTTCCGCTTTTTCAAGCAGCTGAATATCTGCACCAGGGAGAAGAATTTTAAGCATTTCATATGACTTCACAACCCGTGATGCATCCTTCATCCCAACGCCGATTAGTAGTTCTCTGAGGCCTTTCTTTGTATCCTCCGAAACATTCCCGACCATCCCAAAGTCAATAAAAGTAAGCTGCCAGAATACGCTGCTTTTTTGAGCACTAAAGCCGATTACGTTATCGATTGGAGGCATGATGGGAATGGGATTGATGAACAAATTACCCGGATGGGGGTCGGCGTGAAAGAATCCATCTTCAAATATTTGTTGAAGATACGTATCAATTAATCTATTAGCGACTTCGGTACGATCCACACCTGCCGCGGCAATCGCTTCGTAATCTGTTATTTTTATTCCCCATACATTCTCTAAGGTTAGTGCTCGTTTGGTCGTGTAAGACCAGATAACCTGTGGTACACGGACCTGTGGATTATCTTTAAAGTTTTTTGCGAAGGTTTCCGCGTTGCCACCTTCCGCAATGTAGTCGATCTCTTCATAAAGGATCTTAGAAAATTCGTTCAAAAGAGCGGGAATGTCAGCACGCCTGCGTAGTGGGGGGTATTTATCCAGCCAATTACCAACCGTACGCAGCGCCGACATGTCAGTTTCAATGATGGCCTCGATATTCGGGCGTTGGATTTTTACTACGACAGTAATGACTTCATCAGAATCGACAGAATATGAATCTGATCCATCAACACCTGGCTCACCTGGTCTGGTTTGTTCTCTGGGTTTATATATCCTTGCTCTGTGGACCTGTCCGAGTGAAGCTGCTGCTAAAGGGGATTCATCAAATGCTAAAAATTTTTCTTCAAGCGCCATACCATATTCAGTTTCGGCTACTTGTTTAATTTCGTCAAAACTTGCCGGTGGAACTTCATCTTGCAATCCAGCCAACTCATTTGTGAATTCGGGTGGCAGCACATCAACTCTTGTGGACAGGAATTGGCCAACCTTGATCAGCACTCCCCCCATTTCGATCGCAAGTTCACGAAAATCAGCAGCAGTTTTCCTCAATCGCTCTGGACGTTTTCGCTTAGACAATCCTCGAAGACCGATACGTGGAAAAACAACATCCCATAGAGCGATACTGAATAGGTGACTGGCAAAAAAATTGATTATTTGGCGGTAACGTCGGCGATACATTTCTGACGAATTATACACTGTTTAATTAAAAGCTGAGCGCTTCTCAGGCTCGAATCCAATATTAATATGGTATCCTCTGCCAATGATAAATTCTCAGCAAGTCGAGTTTGAGGCGCTATACTCACGGTTTAATGCTCCTATTGCCTCGCTCGACTGTGGAGACCGTTGTGGCCCAAACAATGAGCGCGGCGTTCCATTCTGTTGTGATGTCAGACATACCATTCCATCTGCTTATGATTCGGAGTGGGAGTACCTGAGATCCCATACGGATTTGTGGGACCTGTGGGAGCCTGACGACGAGAATGAATATCAAGAATTAGCGAACCAAGTTCCAGATGGTCACAAGCTCATAACCTGCCTCGGGCATCGACTTTGCCAAAGGGAATATCGTTCGCTAACCTGCCGATCCTTTCCCTTCTTCCCTTACATAACGCGTGATGGGGAATTTATTGGTCTTTCCTGCTATTGGGAATACGAGGAATGTTGTTGGGTGATTAGCAACCTGCACATCGTTTCATCTCAATATCGCACCCAATTTATTGATCTATATGATTGTCTGTTCGATTGTCTGCCGAACGAATTCCTAAATTTCAAACAATTTTCGATGACGATGCGGCGCTCGTTTGGCCGAAAGCGGAGAACTATTCCTGTTTTGCATCGCAATGGATATTCTTATAAGATAACACCACGCAGCGGAAGGATGAGGCGTACACCGGTCGAGAAATTCCCTAAGTATGGTGTTTATAAAATTTCTGATAAATTACCATTTGCAGATGAAAAAATCTCTTAATCATTGACGCTTTATTTATTATGACCACAGCAACGATTTCTTCTGAATTCAGTCCTCCAAAGGATTATCAGACCGACCGTCGCAGCGCCGGGCGATGGATTATCTCCCATGCCCTTCACCAGTGGCCGCTTCTCATCACAACCATGATTGGTGCTTTCGGCAATGCGGCCCTGGCTGCTGTTGTCCCAATTCTAATCGGTAATGCTGTAAACGTTATTGATACTCCCGACCCCGACCTAACGGCTTTGTTAATCATTGCGATTTGGATCGCAGTATCCCAGGTCATCCGTGGGATGCTCCAATTTGGTCGCAATTTCAGTGCAGAGATGATTGGTCAGCGAGTTGAACGTGACATCAGGGACGAGTTGTATGTTAGCCTGTTGGGTAAAAGCATGACCTTCCATAGTTTACAACCAGTCGGTGATACGATGGCACGGGCAACCAATGATGTGCGGGAAATTAATTTTATGTTCAATCCCGGAATCAACCTGGTGGTTGGATCAGCTTATTTTCTTATTATGCCATTATTAGTGGCTCCGAGTTTTTATCCTTCACTGATCCTTACCCCGGTTATATTTATCATCGCTTACATCCTGGCGATCTGGCAGTACCTGAGGGAGCTCGAGCCAATTACTAAAGAAGTTCGCAGTTCATTCGGTAGTATGAATACACGCTTGGCAGAGGTAATCGATGGTATCGAAACCGTAAAGGGGATGGCGCAAGAGCGCAGCGAAGAGCAGCGCTTTGAGCTAAACGCCAGGAAATTTCGAGACGCATTTGTGAAGCAAGGTGATGTGGAGGCGCGTTTCTTACCTCTGCTGCTGCTTGCTTTTGCTGAAGCCGGTGGACTGCTGCATTCTTTGATTTTATACGACCAGGGCATCCTTGATGTTGGACAGGTTGTCGGATATTTCGTTCTGCTGCAGTTGTTTTTCTTCCCAACCTTTGTCTCCCTATTTGCTTATTCTCAAGTCTCGCTGGGACTTGCCAGTGCGAATCGGATACTGGAACTTATTAACCGTGAAAATGATCTTGATCAGAATGTGTCAGGCCATGTCCAGACCATGCGGGGAGACATAAAGTTTAGTAATGTTTCATTTGGCTACGATGACGGCGAGAATATATTAGAGAATATTTCGTTTGAAATAAAATCTGGCCAGACTGTAGCTATTGTTGGGCAAACGGGTGCGGGTAAAACAACTCTTGCTAAGCTGGTTAATCGGACATACGATGTAACAGACGGAGTGGTTTCTATTGACGGAGTTGATGTACGCGAATGGAATTTAGATGCTGTTAGGCGTCATATATCGATCATTGAGCAGGATATTTTCCTGTTCTCGCGCACAATCGCTGAGAATATTGCATTTGGCAGACCCGATGCCAGCCTGGATGAAATTGAAGCCGCTGCTAAAGCTGCCCAGGCGCATGAGTTTATCCTATCATTTGGGGATGGTTTCCAGACAGTCATTGGTGAGAGGGGGGTGACCCTTTCCGGTGGTCAGCGCCAGAGGCTGGCCCTCGCTCGCGCTTTCTTGACGGATCCCCCCATCCTAATCCTGGATGACTCAACAAGCGCCATCGATAGCGAGACCGAAGATAAAATTCAGCGCGCAATCTTCACAGCAGCTCGTGGTAGGACGACGTTGATCATTACCCATCGATTATCTCAGATACGCTGGGCTGACTTAATCCTTGTTATCAAGCAGGGACGTCTGATAGCGATGGGAACGCATGAAGAATTGCTGCAGACTTCCGAATCTTACCGCAGGATTTTTAGCGAGTAACAGATGGGTTTCTTCTCTAGTTTAGGCTCCGAGGGATATGATCGACAGTACACTGACCGTGAGTTAATCCGGCGCATGGCAGCGTACTTCCGCCCATTTTTGTTACAGGTTTTTGTGGTCGTAGTGCTCCTGCTGGTAATAGCCTTGGCAGGTGCAGCTATGCCTCTGCTGGTCGCGCGCGGTATCGATGAGCTTGAAAGCGGAATTGACATTCAAAGCGTGCTTTTGTTATGTTTCTCTGTTTTGCTGGCGGGCATCGTTCGATGGGCAGCAAATTGGGGACGGCGTAGATTGTCTACGCGGATGATAGGCGATATTGTTCTTGCGATGAGAACTGACGCGTTCGACGCGTCCGCCGAGCATGATATGTCGTTCTATGATCAATTTTCATCCGGCAAGGTTGTATCAAGAATTACATCAGACACCCGCGAGTTTGGCCAGACGGTGATACTAATCACGGATCTGTTCTCTCAGCTTGTACAATCAATCGCCTTGGGGATCGTATTAGTAAGCATTAATTTAAGGCTGTCGCTGTACTTGTTTGCATTTTTACCCGTTGTATTTATTGTGGCGCTCAGTTTCCGTCAAATCGCTCGTAAAGTCACACGCAGCGGTATGCGCGCCATGGCTGAAGTAAATGCAACCATCAAGGAGACTGTCAGTGGTATCGCAGTCGCGAAAAATTTTCGCCAGGAAGCTACAATCTACGAAGAATTCGATCAGGCTAATCAGCAGTCATACAGGGTCAATGTCCAGAGGGGCCTGGTACTATCGACGATTTTCCCAACCTTGAACGCATTAGGTGGCATTGGAACAGCCATACTGGTCTTTCTGGGGGGCGTAAGTGTGAGTCAGGGGGTGATTACGATTGGCGCCTGGTTCCTGTTCTTGCAGAGTCTGGATCGTTTTTTCTTCCCGGTTCTGAACCTCTCATCATTTTGGGCTCAACTGCAGGCGGGACTATCTGCAGCCGAGCGAGTATACGCCTTGATTGACGCTGAACCAAAAGTCGTGCAAAATGACGATCGGCGAATCCCATCTCTCGATGGCGACATCGAGTTTAGTTCGGTGTGCTTCCAATACTCAGATAAGGAGCCTGTACTACAAGATTTTGATTTACGCATTCGTCCTGGTGAAAGTATAGCTCTTGTTGGGCATACAGGAGCCGGTAAGACATCGATCGTAAAATTGATCGAGCGATTTTATGAATTTCAAGACGGAAATATCAATATTGACGGACGTGATATTCGATCTTTTAATATCCCGGAATATCGACGGCAATTGGGAATTGTCCTTCAAACACCTTTCTTGTTTTCTGGTTCCGTAGCAGAAAATGTATGTTACGCTTGCCCAAGTGATACCACGGGAGATGATATCGCTGAACTTGCAGCTCAAATCGGAGATGGTGAATGGCTCGACGCGTTGTCAAATGGATTTGATACCCAGGTAGGAGAACGGGGTGCTCGTTTATCTATGGGACAGCGGCAATTGGTGGCTTTGATGCGTGTATTGGTACAGCGACCTGCAATTTTCATTTTGGATGAAGCTACAGCCAGCATCGACCCGTTTACCGAGTGGCAGATACAGCAGGCATTGAAGCTGGTTTTAAGCAAAACTACGAGTATCCTGATCGCGCACCGGCTATCCACCATTAAGGCTTCCGATCGCATCATTGTGCTCGAAAATGGAAGAATCATCGAAGTAGGCACCCACGATGGACTCCTTGCCCAGAGTGGTCATTATGCAAACCTGTATAACACGTACTTCCGGCACCAGAGTTTAGCGTATGTAGAAGCAGCGAGGTCTTTCGCGGAAGCGGAGTAAGCCGAACACGGATATATTTGTTTGCATGAAAAATCAAGAAATCAATGACGAACAACCTTGAATATTTACATCTTCGTTCTGGCTCTCCTGAATTCTCGGGTTTACCATGGGATTTTCGATTATCCAAATGGGAAGGGAGATGTTCGTTAATCGAGGAAGTACCGCGAGGAATATCGCGCCATCCGGTTGTGTTTGTGAATTATGATGGCGCGCTGTATGCGATAAAAGAATTATCCCGCGATGCTGCGAAGAAGGAGTTTGACCTGCTGCTTCTGATGGAAGAACTCCGGCTGCCCGCTGTCAAACCAGTTGGGTATGGATATACATCAGAGGCATTAGCGCAATGTGGTTTATTAATCACCCGCTATCTGGATCAATCGCTGCCCTATCGAACATTGTTTATGCAGGACAGTCTGCAGAGCTACCGTGATAATCTGTTAGATGCCATGGCTGGTTTATTGGTACAGCTACATCTGTCGGGTGTCTATTGGGGGGATTGTTCTTTATCAAATACGTTATTCCGTCGAGATGCTGGTGCGCTGCAAGCCTACCTGGTTGATATTGAAACCGGTGAGTATTATCCAGATAAATTCCCCCCCACCCAACGTTTGTACGACCTTGAGATCATGGAGGAAAATGTAAATGGAGATTTGAGCGATCTAGGAGTGCCTGGTATACTCGCTGAAAATATCCTTGCCTCAGAAACAGGCGCATACATCCGATTGCGGTATCAGCAATTGTGGGAGGAAATCACACGCGAGGATATCATTAATCCTGGCGAATATTATTTAATTCAGGAACGCATCCGGGCTTTGAATTCTCTAGGATTTTCTATCGGCGATGTTGAATTAGCGAGAACTGAGAGTGGGGATCAGCTTCGATTAAGGGTAATTGTGACCGATCGCAATTTTCATCGCGTTCAGCTTTACAACTTGACAGGATTAGATACTGAAGAAAGGCAGTCTCGGCAGCTGGTCAACGAGATCCGTGAAATAAAGGCCACTCTATCCAGAACAAACAATCGTAGTACTCCTCTATCCGCTGCGGCTTACTATTGGCTGGAAAATATTTATCAACCTATCGTAGATCAGTTGAAGCCTCTTAGCGATCAGCATACCACTCTGCCTGAATTGTATTGCCAGGTTCTTGAGCACAAGTGGTACTTGTCCGAGCAAGCACAGCGAGATGTCGGTCACAAGTTCGCGACAAGCGATTATTTGCAGCGATTTGCCAATAATAATGATGTTAGATGAGCAACTACTATGTAAGGGATAGAGGTTCTGGGTGAAAATTTGGGGGATATTTAAAAATGTCTCGGTAAATTTCATCTATTAAATTTGGTATTGAATCCTTGATTGTTGTTCTGTATAATGGATACGGAAGAGATATTTTCCGGCTAATTTCGCATTGGATGTGCAAGTAAAGAAGCTGAAACCAAAAGTGAGGTAGTTTTATGGATTTTTTTGATATAGTCGATAGTCGTAGTTCTGTACGCGAATTTTTAACAAAATCTGTCGAACGGGAAAAGCTGCAGAAGATACTTGAAGCGGCGAACCGCTCGCCATCCGCTGGAAACCTGCAGGCATATGAGATCTTTGTTGAAACCGATCCTTTGAAACGTGAATTACTCTCTAAAGCAGCCCTTGACCAGGAATTTATTGCCAGCGCACCTGTAGCCTTGGTTTTCTGTTCACACCCAGAGCGCAATGCAGGACGTTACGGAGGGCGCGGCGTTCAAATGTACGCCTTACAGGATGCGACGATTGCCTGTACATTTGCGATGTTGGCTGCGACCGATTTAGGTTTAGGGAGTGTTTGGGTCGGAGCATTCGATGATGAAGCGGTTCGGAAAGTAATTGGCGTGTCAGAAGCGATAAATCCCATCTCAATTTTACCGATTGGTTATGCAAAGGAAATCCCTGTAAAGAGATCGCGTCGCGAATTAAATGAATTAGTCCACTGGAATTAGTTATCGAGCATTAAAAGATTTGGCAATGAGATTCTAGCAATTATGAAACAACATCACCGGATGCATATGACAGTTATTATTTTTGTCCTGCTGCTGCTGATGTTTTCAGTCGCCTGCGATCAAACGAAAACACAGATGCCAGTGTCATCGGAAGCGCCAACGCAGGAGCAAAATGAAGCGGAGATCCAACCCTCCGAGGATCCATACCTGGAAGAACGAATAAGAATGGTTGAAATTACCATAGAGGCACGAGGTGTTTCTGATCCAAATGTGCTTCTAGCAATGCGAACTGTGCCCCGGCATAAATTCGTCCCTGAAGAATACAGGCAGATGTCGTATGTCGATAATCCCCTCCCGATCGGATATGGGCAAACGATCTCACAGCCCTTTATCGTCGCCTGGATGACAGAATTGCTTGATCTAAAACCCGGCGATAAGGTATTAGAGATTGGCACTGGTTCTGGTTATCAGGCTGCAATATTAGCAGAATTGGGGGATATTGAAGTTTACACAATTGAAATCATACCCGAACTGGCTGAAAGTGCCGCATTGAGGTTCAAGAACCTTGGGTATTCTGATATCCGAGCCAAGCAAGCAGATGGCTATTTTGGGTGGTCTGAATATGCCCCGTTCGATGCTATCATTGTTACTGCTGCGCCAGATCATTTACCACCATTATTAATCGAACAGCTCGCTGATAACGGTCGCCTTGTGATCCCGATTGGTCCACCAGGTAGTATTCAAACCCTTTGGAAGTTTGTTGTAGAGCAGGGGGAGGTAATAGGATACAACCTGGGAGGCGTCACGTTTGTGCCATTCACGGGTGAAGTGCTGGAGCACCCTTCCAAGCCGGGTGAGTAGTAATCAACCACGCCACGGCGTAGCAGCAAGCGCCGATAACCAATACCATATTGAAGCCATACGATAGCGCTAATAATGCGGCTAACACGGCGGATATGACAGATGAAGATCCGTTGACTGCCCATACCCAGGGTACTAACTCGTCCTCATCTCTTTGAGATAATCTTTGAATGCCGGAAGGAAAAGGGATACCCATTAAAAATCCAAGGGGAGCAATAGCAATAACCGCGATACCAAATCTCAGCAGCATGGAGAATCCCATGGTTGATTCAAAGAGCATCGGTAAGAAAAGTAGTGTGCTGAGCACGGCGGCAACCAGCAGGATCAGCGTTATCTTTACGGGAAATCTTTGGTTGAATTGACTGCCAATTCCCGAGAATAGTAGTATCGAAAAAAGCACTGTAGTCACTGCATAAGCAGGTTGACCTAAATATAGGATGAATTTCTGGATCAGGGGGATTTCAACAAACAAATACCCGAATCCCAGCATGCTGAAATAAATTAAAAATAACG
>Ga0209013_10005606_pt1 | contig 10762 bp, 12 predicted proteins | sample Cruoilmetagenom2_FD_187291 | JGI IMG/M metagenome (GOLD analysis project Ga0209013, IMG submission 187291) | Oil polluted marine microbial communities from Coal Oil Point, Santa Barbara, California, USA - Sample 2 (SPAdes) (version 2) | ecosystem: Environmental > Aquatic > Marine > Oil seeps ...
TACTCCATTCACCTGTTTCGCCAGTGCAGAGACCGGACAGGCAGATACACATGCCGGGTCGTTACAATGCATACACTGAAGTTTTACAAAAGATTTCTCATTATCTTTCTGATACAATTTTATAAGAGTAAGGTTCCTGGCATTCAGGTCGAGAGGCATATCATACCTTGTATCCTCCCCTGTTTTTTCAAATCCTCTGTAATCCTTGCAGGCAGACTGACATGCACGGCATCCGATGCACTTCGTACTATCATTTAGCATGGAGTAGGCATGTGCAGAATTATCCTTGCCTTCAGACGCGGATACTTTTTTTGAACTTCCGATCAATGTCCCTGCAGTGATTGCAGAGACCTTCAGGAAGTTCCTGCGATTAATAGACATTATCTACTCCTCTTTTTCGTTTTCAGATTTTTTGGATTTTGCTATTGAATAACCTGCAGCTACTCCAACTGCGCCGCCAACTACTGCCGTGGCTACCGCCCCGATATTCGAGCCCCTCTCTGTAATGATTCCCGGATATGTTGATGGTGCTGTTGCGGCATGAATATTTACTTTTTCAAGCATCGAATTTACATATGGGAATTCAGGTTCAACACACCCCACGCAGGGGCTTCCGCTCCCTATGCACCAGTTTGTCGAGCTATTCCACATTCTTGTTGAACAATCGGCATATGCGACCGGGCCTTTACATCCAAGCTCATATAAACACCCATCATCAGAGAATTTTTTAGCAAAATTACCTTTGTCAAACTGACCCCTCAAAGGGCAATTGTCGTGAATTTTTGTGCCGTAAAAAGCAAGAGGCCTTCCATGTTTATCAACTTTTAATGCACCAAGGCCACCAATAAGGACTGTTGCTATAGTTCCGACGATCCAGTCAGGGTGGGGTGGGCATCCGGGGATGTTAACCGCAGGTGTTTTTATGCCATGTTCTTTCAAAATATCACCGATGGGTTTGATCCCTGTCGGATTTGGTGCTGCACCGGGTATTCCGCCATAAGACGGGCATGTACCGACATTTAAAACAGCCATTGCTTTCGGGGCAAGATCAAGAAGATGCTGCAATGTAGATATTCCGTGGCCGTTTTTTTCTCCAACCTCACAATATACTCCATGATCTTTTGTCGAAACAGCACCTTCGTACGCTAGAATAAAACCACCGGGTTTTCCTTCTTTGTATTTGTCCAGAACTTCTATTATCTGGTCTCCCTGACCGGCCATTATAGTCGGATGGAATGCCAGACTGACATGTTTACCGGGTACAACCTGTCCTAATAAAAGATCCTGAATAGTTGGGCTTAATGAATTGAGCAAAGAGACGGAGCATCCGGTACATGAACCTGCAGCGATCCATATTACCGGAACTTGTGCAAGTTCGTCTGCCAGTAATTTCTGAAATCCTGGAATATCCAGCAGACTTATACCTACAGCAGCACCAGTTCCCTTCCCAATCAGTTTTAAAAAGCCTCTTCGGGTTATGTCTTTTTTTTCTTCCACTTTTTCCTCCTAATTGTTTGAAATATTTGGTGAAATGGTTTTTGTTGTAACTTTGATCTCGTCCATTACCATGTCAATGATCCTTGGTATTTTACTTTTTACCGTACCTGTCAGTGAGAGGCCCCAGTCTATGACCTCAGGCTCAACTCCGATAATAACAGTTTGATCCGGAGCTTTGTTCTGAAGTCTGGCAAGCCTGATCGCCTCAATAATCCCTAATTGATGAAGTGAATCATAATTATTATCAGCAGGGACATCTTTCGGGGAAAATTTATAGAGGGTTCCTGGAGGCTGCTGCCCTTTTACGGCATCAACCACTATAACCTTTTTTCTCCCTTCGATCACTCCCAGAAGATCATATCCGAGAGTACCACCATCAAATAACTCGGCATCTCGTGGTATTGGATTTTTTCTCATTTCCTCAATCACATGAACTCCGATCCCATCATCAGTCTGAATTGTGTTCCCAACTCCGAGGATCAGTATTGGTTTTCTGTTCATGATTAAGTTGCTCTGATCAGCTTACAACAAATTTCCCCATTTCTGTCCCTTTGGGATTAACTACATGGATGGCGCATGCAAGACATGGGTCAAATGACCTGACTATTCTCACAAGTTCAAAAGGATTTTTTTCATCTCTTACTTTTGTTCCTTCAAGAGCCTGTTCGAAAGGACCGGGTTGACCTTTGTCATCTCTCGGGCCTCCATTCCATGTTGTCGGGACAACTGCCTGATAATTGTCTATTTTATAATTCTTAATTGTTATCCAATGGCCAAGTGCACCTCTAGGTGCATCTGTGATACCCATACCTTCTCCGCTTTCCGGGATCTCGAATTCGGTGTGAACCGGTTCACCCGGTTTCAGCTCCATCACCCATTTGGCCATTTCATCAGCCACTATCTTGGCCTCTATGGCTCTTGCAGCATGTCTTCCAAGTGTGGAAATCAGAGCCGTTGGAGAAGCTTTGAATTTCTTCAGCACGGAATTGACCAGTGCCACAGTTGGCTCTTCCCCTCTGACATATGCATTAAGCTGTCTTGCGAGTGGGCCAACTTCATATACTTTGCCGTCATATCTCGGAGATTTAATCCATGAATACGCACCTTTCTTTCCGGGAAACGCCTCTGTTTCTCCTTTCGAAGGGTGGAGGTCTGATCCGGATTTATACCAGCTGTGTTTAACATGCTCGGTAATTTTTGAAGGATCAAAAGTTCTCGGCTTCAGATCTTTTGCCGACACAAGTCCCTGAGGGAAGAATCTCTTTCTCTTGGTGAGGTCGGGTTCTGAATCAAGTCCGAAAACACCATAGGACATGTAGTTACCAACTCCGCCACCGATCCCGAAATAATCGCTGTATACACCTGCAACTGCCAGAACATCAGGAATGTACACGTTGTCAATAAAATGTCTGATCTTTTCCAGTTTCCAGCGAAAATCCGCAATCTTGTCCACTGAGACATTTTCGGTAACACCACCAGGCATCATCGCCATATTGTGAGGCATATGGCCTCCGAAGATCGCCAGGAGTTCATGACACTTTGTTCTGATATCAAGTGCTTCCACATAATTTCTGGTAGCACTGATGTTAACGCTTTTTGGAAGGCGGTAGTCACCTTCGTACCTTGGTACGAATGGAGCGAGGTTTCCACCTCCGATAAATTTTTTCACCTGAAGAAGGTGAGGGTCTTTGCCGCTATAATCTGCAACGGCTGTAACATCAACATAATCGAGAGCAGTAAGGTGGTAGAAATGCAGAATATGCGATTGTAAAAAATTACTGCCGAAAATAAGGTTTCTGAGGATTCTTCCGTTGTTCGGAATCTTATCTGCGATTCCGAAAGCAGCATCGAGATTAAGTGTAGATGCAGTCGAATGAGCTGTCGGGCAAACACCGCAGATCCTCTGTGTGATCCTTTGAGCGTCTCTGGGATCTCTGTTCTTCAAGATCTGCTCAAATCCCCGAAAGAGCATCCCGGAACTTTTTGCCTCTTTTACGATGCCATTCTCAACAATAGCTTCGATCTTCAGATGGCCTTCAATTCGGGTGATTGGGTCAATTACAATTTTTCCCATTTTTTTCTCCTTTTATTGAATTTTAACTTTAAAATCTGATATAAAACTCTTTTTGAACTTGAAATAATTGTAAATTATAGGCACAACTAACATATCGTTAAAAAATAAACCATATATTGTCATTTTTTAACAATAAAAGGTTGGGGAAAAAAAGTCAAGTGTTTTTAATTTTTTGTTTAACGAATTAAATTTGTTATTTAACTAAATTTAATAATGCCTTCTTCGCTCAGAAAGGAAGTCGAACCATTCCCCAAAACCCTCTCCAGTCTTGATGGAAGTCCTGAAAATCCTTACTTTGGGATTATGTGTCCGGCAATCTTCCTCAACCTGATTTATGTCATAATCCATAAAATCGAGGAGATCTACTTTATTTATTATTACAGCTTCAGCCTTTAAAAAGAGGGAGGGATATTTTCTGACTTTTTCATCCCCTTCGGGAATACTGAGGACAGCGGCTTTAAAACTTTCTCCAAGGTCAAAAGATGATGGACATACGAGATTACCCACATTTTCTATGAAAAGGTAGTCAATATCTGTATTGACCTCATTGAGTTTTTCCTTCAGCATTGAAGGGGATATGTGACAGCCCCCGCCGGTCTCAATTGCATATGAGAAATTGTTGCCGGCTTTTATAACCCTGTTTGCATCAAGAGCTGTTTTAACATCACCAATAATAACCCCGAAGGATTTTTTGAATTTACCTGCAGTGTACTCGAGTATTGAAGTTTTCCCGCATCCGGGAGAACCGATTATGTTTATAGCAAAAATTCCTTTTTCGTAAAGGAATTGTCTGTTTTCTGATGCAATCTGATTGTTCTGTTCGTAAGCCGAAAGGCCCAGTTTTTTTTTCATTTCACAAGATTATAAAAAATCTTAAATATTAAATCAAACTGCATTAAGCTCTTTTATAAGTTGTTCGGGATCTATTTCAGTAGTCCCCTGATAGTAACAATAAGATCGTCCGGATCTATCGGTTTTTCCATAAACTTTTCAACAGGCATAAATGCACCGTCATTTTCAACATCAAATTTGAACTTAGTTCTCTGATTCACAGCGGTTGCAAGTATAATAGGTATTTTTGAGAATTTTTCGTCGTTTTTTACCTGCTGCGCAAAATTAAATCCGTCACTGTCGTTTTCCATCATTACATCAAGAATAATCAGGTCAATCTTTTCTCTCTTCAGGATTTCATCTGCGACATGAATGTTTGTAGCGGTCAGAACCTCATAATTATTGTGCTCCAGTACTATTTTTCTGGAATCCAATACATCAACATCATCATCAACAACCAAAATCTTATAGCTCATTGTTCTCTCCTTCTTTATAAAGTGGTAATGTTATTTTTAAAGTTGTACCAACATTTAATTCGCTGGTTATCTCTATTGTACCTTCATGGTCATCTAATATTTGTTTGACAAGAGACAAACCGAGGCCTATACTTCCGTCAATATTTCTTCTGGCATTTGATCCTCTCTCGAAAATCAGAAAGACCTTTTCTATTTCTTCCTCCGAGATCCCGATCCCGGTATCGGTAATCTCCATAACAATATTCTCATCTTTTTCATCTCTGTAGCTTTTGAAGATTATATTGCCGTCCTTCTGATTGTATTTAATTGCATTCATGATAACGTTGTTGAAAACCCGCATAAGGAAAGTGTGGTTTCCGTATACAAACTCCTCGTTAATACAGAATTCACATTGCTCTATAGAGATGTTCCTTTTTTCAGCATAAGGCCTCATCAGTGTGATCGATTCTCCAAGGGTATTAAGAATATTTAGCTTTTCCCTTTTCATTAAAGATTTATCTTCAAGTTTAGTGTAATCAAGAATGTCGTCAACCATTCTGATGATGGTCGATGCCTTCTTTATCGCTCTTGAGATCAGCTGCTTTGATTTTTCTGGATCGGAAACATATCCCCTGTCGATAATATTCAAAAGATCGATCACTGCCGAAACAGGTCCCTTGATATCATGGGCAAGAACTGCCAGGGCTTTTTTATATTCTGAAATATTACTCATCTTCTTTATCTTTTATGTTAACAGATTTTACCGACAATTCAGTACCGCTTTTCATTTCTCTTGCCGCCGAACCGCATTCCGGACATAATTCGAATATATCTTTGAGTTTGTATGAATGGCCGCATACGCACAATGCTTCTGCCTCTGCCTGATCGATCTTGATATCAACATTCCTAATCTTCTTTTCAGCAAGTATTGTTTCTATCCCGAAAATAAGAGAATCTGTCACAATTCCTGCAAAAGCTCCAGCTTCGATCTCTATTGATGTGATCATTTCCAGGTCTTTTTTAAGCTGGATCTCAAGAGAGGAGACAATATCCTGTGCAATTGCAAATTCATGCATCGGTATTTGCTCCTTCTATTTCAGAATATATGTCATCGATCATCCCGGGAAGAGCGCTGTTAACTTCCGGGCTTAGCTCTTCGGACATTTTTATCTCTCCGGCCTGCATGCAGTAAATGATTACATCTGTACCGTTAACTGCTCCAATCTCCCCGGCTTTGTCAAGAAAGCTTATCAGATCGAACTCATGAAGGGAATAATTCTTCATTTTTTTCAGGGATCTTACCTCATCCGGTTTGAATCTGACAAATTTCCCGGGTTTAAGGCCGCATTCTCCCGAATCAATAAATATGATTCTTTTTCTGTTCTCGAATTGATGAAGAAGGTTCATTCCGGGAGTACCGGCATCTACGAAGTCTACGCCCCCGGAATAATTCTTTTTTCTAAGGATCTCAACAGCATGCATGCCTGCCCCTTCATCTGCAAGCAGATAATTCCCGAGGCCTATTACAGCTGTTTTATTCCTGTTCATCTATTCTATTTAAATTCTATATTCAGGAAATGGGTTGAGCAGGAAATGCATGGGTCGTAGGCTCTTACCAGCATTTCAAGATTAAATCCCATCTCTTTTTCACCAATCGAAAGATTCTCTTTGACATACTTTTCAAAATCCTTCTGAATATTATTATGGTTCAGATTTGTTGGAATTACACAATTTGCTTCTGTACAGATCCCATTATCATCATATTTATACTCATGGAAAAGGATCCCTCTTGGAACTTCAACTGCACCAACACCTTTGCCGGCTTTTGTTCTTATCTCTTTCTTCTCTACTTTCAATTCCGTGTTAAGAAGTTCATCAATGATCTCAATTGACCTTTCAACAGCAAATACACACTCTACGACCTGCGCTATGTTGTTCATGTACGGGTTATAATTCGGCCCCTTCAATCCGAGCATTCCGGCAACTGAGGTTGAGAGAGGTGTAAGTTGTTTGTAGTTGTTGTTGTAACGGGCCAGGGCTCCGACCATAAATGATTCTCTGTTGAATTTTCCGTATTTTGCTGTTGACTGAGGGACAACGAACTCATTAACGATATCATAGTATCCATCTACATGAAGCGGTTTGTTTATATCGTTTGTTTTACATTCGCCGTCATAAAAAGCATATTCATTGTCATTAGTCAGTGCCAGATACTCGGTTTCCCTAGTGAAGTCAGGAATTCCACCTGCAAGAGATTTAACTACTTCAGCAAGCGCTTTCAGGTCACCAACAGATTCGGTAAGTCTTTTTTTCAAAGACTCCAATTCCTGTTTCTTCGGCATCATTGAAAATTTTCCGACTCTTGCCCTAATGGGGTGGGTTGTCCTTCCCCCGATAATTTCACAAAGCTCATTTGCAAGACGATGAAGCTTTGTTACCAGAAGAACTACCTCCGTATGAGTTTTTATCAATGGGAATACACTGTTCACTTTCAGCAGATCAGGCACTACAAGGTAGCAAACATGCAGAATGTGGCTCTGCAGAGTTTCCCCGTGAAGAAGAAGTTCTCGCAATTTTCTTGTAAGGTCTGATATTTCGATACCCATTGCAGCTTCTGTAGCTTTAAGAGAAGCAAAGGTGTGGCCTATGGAACAGATTCCGCATATTCTTGAAGTAATAGTTGCAACTTCATGGTACCCTCTTCCGATAACCATTGCTTCAAAAAACCTGGGTGCTTCAGGTACCTGCCACTCAACTTTGTTAATTTTTCCTTCTTTAACATCTACAGAGATGTTTCCGTGTCCTTCAACACGAGTTATATGGTGAACATCAATTTTTATATTATTACTCATTTTTTTGCCTCCGGATTTACACCGAACAGGTTGATCTTTCTTTTTATTTCATCAACTGTGTAGTTATATTTTTCAAGAATTTCATGCATTGCGTTCTTATTTGGATTATCAACAGTGCCTCTGCATGCATCACAGGCAACTCCATTGGAAGGGCATATTGCGCCGCATCCGGCTCTTGCCAATGGTCCCAGGCATACTCCTCCCAGATCGAATATGCACTCATTTTCTTTTAATTTGCATTCGATACAAACGGGATAATTTGGTATTGAAGGAGCTTTTCCGAGTGCGATCGCTTTTACGACATTCAGAAACTCGGTCTTGTCTATCGGGCACCCCGGAATATGAAAATCGACTTTAACAACTTCATCAACCCCTTTGGTTGCATAAGTATCTAGGTGGGGCATATTGTAAGAATCCCCGTAAACTTCTTTTTTTACCTGATCAAGACTCTCTCTGTTGTTTTTCAGGCGGTTTATCCCACCGGAAACAGCGCATTGTCCGAATGCAACGAGTAATTTTGATCTGTTTCTTATGTCTATTATCCTCTCTTCATCAATTTTTCTTGTTATTGAACCCTCAATAAATGCTATATCATATTCAGGAGCTGTTCCTGTTAAAACTTCTCTGAATTCAACAACATCTACGAGATTGGCAAGTCCAATTACGTCCTCTTCGAGGTTTGCGATCTGAAGCTGGCAGCCTTCGCAGCAGGCAAAATCAAAAAATGCAACTTTAGGTTTGGATCCCATCAGATTGCCTCCTTTAAATGTTTAATATCATCATAATAGAATACAGCCCCGTCCTGACATACATATATATTGTCCATCTGGCAATGACCGCATTTTCCTACACCGCATTTCATTCTCCTTTCGAGGGAGACGATTATCTTTTTATCTGAAAAATCCATGTCGTGAAGACCCATGATCACATATTTATACATTATCGGAGGTCCGACAACAATTGCATATGTTTCCAGAGGATCAATGTTTTTTAGTTTTGGAAGTAGCGTTGTGATAACACCTACATTTCCGTCCCATTCACCTTCTTCACATATATCAACTGTTTCTATGAAATTAACATCATTCCTGTTCTTCCACTCTTCTATCTCGTCTGTAAAAAGCCTCTGAGCAGGTTCTTTGCATCCGAAAAGGATCGTAATATCTTTGTAATCCGCTCTGTTCTGAAGAGCATATAAGATAGCTGATCTTGCCGGTACTAGTCCGATTCCGCCTGTAACAAAAAGGAGGTTTTTCCCTTTGAGGTTGTTCATAGGGAAAGATGTCCCGAAAGGGCCTCTTATTCCTATTTTATCCCCGATATTCAGGTTATGAATTGCATTTGTTACGGTTCCGATATTCCGGATGACCATTTCAAATGTGTTCTCGTCTGAGGGAGGTGAAGATATTGAAATTGGTGCTTCTCCGATTCCTGGTATTGATATTTCTGCAAATTGCCCCGGAAGATGGCCAAGTGAGCGTCCTTTGAGCTCGAATTCAAAGAAGCTGTCAATATCTGTCATTTTTTTCTTTGATACTAATTCGGCAACTTCCGGCAGATATATAGAGTTCTTCTGGATCTCTTCTCCGCAAGTACAATCTTCACACATTTTTTCCTCCTTGTTTGTTCTCTTCCATATATTTAAAAACTTTTACCGGTCCTGCAATGTCAGCTGAACATACATACTGGCAGCGTCCACAGCCGACACATCCGAAATAGTGATATTTCTCGGGTAAATGTTTGCCTTTTCTATAAATTCTGTGCCTGAATCTTTGTCCCTTCTCTTTCCTGAAATTGTGTCCGTCTGCACATGTTGCAAAATCTTCGAGCATGCATCCGTCCCATACCCTTATCCTTTTTCCGTCTGCAAGATCTAATTCAACTTCATCTCTTACGTCAAAACAATAGCACGTTGGACAGACCAGAACACAGGAACCGCAGGAGAAACATTTTTCTCCGAATGTTTCCCATACCGGATGTGCATGATTTTTCCCTAGGTAATCGGGGATCAATTCAACTGGTATTGGTATCTTCTGGTCATCCTTTACGCTGTTCTTCGCTTCATCGAGGTCCTGAAGAGAATATCCGCTCTCTACAAAATTTCCGTCTTTGATGAAATCTTTACCTTTCTCGCTGACAACTTCAACAACATAATCACCGTTCATCTTTACCATCATCAGGTCTGCAACCTTGTAAGCCTGATCCCTTACAACTGATTTTGCAAATCTGTATTTAAAATATTTTGTCGGGTAAAGTCCGATAAGGATTGAGTTTTCCCTCTTCCTCATATAGTGTTCGTCCCTTTCACCTTCCGAGAATGCTCTATCCATCATATAGATCGCAGCAAGATCATAATAGTGGATACCAACAATTGCCATTGGGTCGCAGCTGTTTACTGCCCTGTATGATTCAGCATCTCCGGGTTTATACTTCAGTAGAAGTTCTTTTGGGGGCTGGAAATACTTCTTGGGAGGTAGCATTGTCACATCATAGTTGAGAGCAAGGTTTTCAGAAGATTCCAACTCATCAAAAATAAAGTGTGACCCTTTTTTGACAACGCCGATCATCTTTTCATTTTTCTCATCGATCTTTTTGTCTATGAATGACAGAAAATCATTTTCAGAGATCTTTAAAATTTCCATAAATTAACTCCTTTTGTTTGTGGGAAATAATATTTTTTTTTTAACGAAATTCATATTTATTTTCGGATTATAACAATTGTTCCACAGTTGTCAATAAAAAATTAAGAAAAAAATTATTACATGAAGTTTTTTATGAAAATATATCCCTATATTAAGATTCAATCAAATAGACCAAGTTTTTTGTCAGCGGAAATACTAAATGTCTGACTTGAGTTCCGGCAATACTAATTGGTCGAATTGTTGACATATTGAGATTTTTCCTATATATTAAAGCTTAAATTTCTATGTGACAGGAGTTAGATGTGAAAAGAACTTATCAACCTAAGAGAAAAAAAAGGTTAAGAAAACATGGCTTTTTAAAAAGAATGAGCACTAAAGCCGGCAGAAAAATTATTAATAGTAGAAGAAGAAAAG
>Ga0209013_10005607_pt1 | contig 10761 bp, 10 predicted proteins | sample Cruoilmetagenom2_FD_187291 | JGI IMG/M metagenome (GOLD analysis project Ga0209013, IMG submission 187291) | Oil polluted marine microbial communities from Coal Oil Point, Santa Barbara, California, USA - Sample 2 (SPAdes) (version 2) | ecosystem: Environmental > Aquatic > Marine > Oil seeps ...
ATTCAGGCCTGATCATTTTCAGGGCTACCTCGATGTCAAGTACACTGTCATAAGCTTTAAACACCTGCCCCATCCCACCTTTCCCGAGCTTTGAAATTATTCTGTACCTTTCTCCGAAACTTTCACCACTATTAAAATTGATAGATCTGTTGTTTTTTAATTCGTGGGTAAAATCATTTCGGGTAATCTGCATATCAGATCCGATAAGGCTCTGCCCGCAATTCCCGCAGTAAAGACTGTCATCAGAACAATTAGCTTTGCATTTACTGCAGATCATATACATATTTACTACTAATTCAGAGTCAGAAAGTCAATCTATATCTGTAGTTTGCCCCCATTTTAATTAAATGATACAATGCGCCAATGGGAAATGAAAAAATCAGGGCATCTTTTATAAGTCTCGGCTGCTTTAAAAATATTGTTGATACCGAAGTGCTGGGAGGGATGCTTGAGAAAAAAAATATACAACTGGTCTCTCCATATGAGGAGACAGACTGGGTGATCATCAATACCTGCGGTTTCATAAGAGATGCAAAAGAAGAGAGCATTGACGAGATCCTGAATGCTTTTGAAAAGAAAGAGGCGGGTGAGGTTAAACATGTTGCCGTTTTCGGATGCCTGATAGAGAGGTATTATGACGATATTCAGGAATCTTTTAAAAATGCTGACATCCTCTGGGGTGTAAACGGAATGGAAGAACTCGCTGACCTAATCTCAAAAAATGAGAATAAGGATTATAAAGATAGTGAACTTTTTCTTTATAATGATTCTCACAAAAGGATAATTACCACCACTCCAAACTCTACTTTTATTAAAATATCAGAAGGATGTAATATGAAATGCGCTTTCTGCTCTATCCCCTCTATACGTGGGAAGTTCAGATCAAGGGATCTGAACTCACTCATTAAAGAAGCAGAAAGTTATAAAGAGAGAGGTTTTAAAGAGATCAATTTGATATCACAGAATTCCACATATTTTGGAAAGGATAAGAATAAAAAATCACAATTCCCGGAGCTTTTAAAAGAATTTGCAAATATCGGATTTGACTGGCTCCGGGTACTATATCTCATGCCTGAAGATGTGAATGATAAAATGATAGAGGCTTTTGACCACCCCTCCATCCTCCCCTATTTTGACCTCCCTTTCCAACATGTTGCTGAAAATGTTCTTAAAAAAATGTACCGGGGAAAAGGCATTTATAAAAATTCTGAACTTATTACAAAGATCAGGAAAAGATATGATAATGCAGTTATACGGTCATCATTTATAGTTGGCTTCCCCGGAGAAACAGTTTCCGATTTTGAAGAATTAAAAACTTTTGTTAAAGAACAAAGAATAGAACGGGTTGGAGTATTCGGATATTCCGATGAAGAGAACACGTCTGCATTTGATCTTCAGGAAAAAATTGAACCGGAACTGATCGAAGAGAGAAAAGAGATAATACTCGATATATCGGATGATAATCTTGAAAAATATAATAAATCACTCTTAAATAAAGAGATGAGCTTTCTCCCGCTGGGCCCTTGGGACAACAATACAACGATAGGGAGAATATCCAGTCAATCTCCTGAAACAGACGGACTTACAAAAGTTGATACTCCATTTACGGAAGATTACTCTCCAATGAAAATTAAGGTAAACGGGTTTGATCATGAACTTATATCAGGTGAAAAAATATGAAAAAACTTGCAATTCTTATAGCAACATTTTTTAATGTAGGGAAGTTCCCTATAGCGCCCGGCACTCTTGCATCGTTCATAACAACTTTTGTTATGTTCTTTTTTAACTACTTCTTTTCACCCGATCCAACTATATTGATAGCTGCTATAGTAATAATATTTTTTGCAGGAATAATTCCGGCAAGAATAACTGAGGAATATTATGGGCATAAAGACCCTCATGAAATAGTAATTGATGAGATTCCCGGTCAGATGGTATCTTTACTTTTTCTGCCTGCAGTTTTTAGCATAAAAAGTATTGCCGCATACATAGCAGGATTTTTCATTTTCAGATTTTTTGATATCCTGAAACCATCCCCGGTTAAACAGGCAGACAGGATCAAAGGTGGATTCGGCATTATGATAGATGATATTCTTGCCGGTCTCTATTCTCTGGGGACTATCCACCTTCTGATCTATATTTACAGATCAGTTTTTTAAACTATTAATTTTTCCTTGATATCATCAGATCCGGGAAGAAGTCCATCTTCTCTCCGTAGGGATTATAAACGGTCATTGATATCCTCTTGTTTGTGGCATCAAAAATAAATATATTCTCCTGCGACGAATAATAATATGCACCTTTCTCTGCCCATGTGTTCTCTTCCCTTTTTTTATTCAGTTTCCAGAATTTGTTCCATGGAGCGGGCTCTTCGTTATAATAAGGGGCTCCCCCTCCTCCTGAAACAATATACCACGTAGCATGCTTCAGGTCAGCCAAAGGTGAAAAATTCTTTTTCTCACCGGGTTTTCCAACAGGAGTAGTTTTATCTATTAAAACCTTGTGATAAGCATGTTCATCTGAACCAAGGATCGCAGCAACCTTTTTATTTTTATCTATCATTCTGACCAGTTCATTTCTGACCTCAATTATACCTTTTTTTTCAAGCTGCATCTTCCCTGTTTCGGGAAAATATGTTGCGCCTCTGACATCATTATTACCGTAATACCACATACAGTCCTTTACGTGCCCTCCGTTCGGGAATACCGGTTCCTGAGCAAACATGATTATATATTTAACTTTTGGATCTTTTTCTCCCGCATCCAACTCCTTTTTTATCCAATCCAATTGATCATCAAAAATAAATCCTTCAGGTGAACCACCGAAATCCATCCATCCTCTCCAATAGTTGTTGTTAAAAACGATGAATTTTATATAACCGAACCTGAATGAATAGACATTTTCGTCATAAGTGGGACGTCTCTTGTCGGAAAGTACAGGTCCATTCCTGAAATGGATCATCTCTTCAGCGAAAACAGCTTCCGCACTCTCTGTATCATAGGGCCATTTATCAAGCCCGAAATTCTCTCTCCGCTTTCTGGATTTCATAACATAATCATTTATGAGGGCTTCATGATTCCCTATACATGTATAAACAGGCCTCTCGCTCCAGAAACCTGAAAGACAATTTTTCCAGGAATGGAGCTGTGTATGAAAATCTGCTTTGCTTGAAGTGTATCCGTTTATCATATCACCTCCCTGTATCAACAGGGATGCATTTTTCTGATATGCAAGATTTATAAGCCTTTCCATAGTTTTATGATTCACACCCATGAGTTTTTCGTCATCACCGGTTATCCCGCCTCTGCTGTCTCCTGTATATGCGAATAATATCTGTTCGGCCAACTCCGATGGTGCTGTTCTGAACTTAAAATTTTTTGTTACACTCTCTCCATATCTTACACGGTATTTGTAAACCGAATCAGGCTCCAGGCCTTTAATTTTAATTTCATGTTTTTTCGAGACAGTATTATTTCTGAATAATCCTAATTTAGGGACAAATACTTCGCCATTCACAGGGTCACTTGTTTTAAAAGATATAACAACTTCAGAAGGGTCTTCACTATGAACAAGATGGATGAAAGGCCCCTCTATTAATGACGGGACCTTAACAAACCTCTTCCCATCCTTTTTAAAATCGAGGCGAGCTTCATAATTTCCCAATGATTGATCTTCTCCCTCTTTCTCAAGGAAAAGGACAAACTTAGCTGTTACAGTTCCTTCATCAGTCCAGCCTTCGCTGTTTACAACATTCATCAGCATATAAGAGATATTTATATATCCTTTCCCATTCCTTACTTTTGATCTGCTCCTGAATCTTTTATAGGAATATTCAGTCTCAGTTTTTTCAAAAGGGTATGGACCCGCATAAATATCCCCGTATATCTTTGATGTATCTATATTTTTATTTCCAAGAGTTTTATTTATCCATGTCAGATCAAAAAGAAGCCCGATACTGTTACCGTCCTTAACTGAGTCAACAAGTTGTTCTATACTGAAAAGGTTTGTTACTCTAAACTCTTTTAATTGCTTTGCACCTGCACTTACAGGATCCTTAACCGGAATGTTCGGGATCGTATCTTCTGAGAAACAATTTAGTGATAGAAAGAACAAAAATATAATAAGAATTGTTGAAATACTTAATTTAAAACTGCTGATATTCATATTTCACTCCTTAATATTTTCTTTATCAGTTCTGATGAACTGAACAAAAGTTAATGATAAGAGACTTATTGCTGCCCCGATTATAAATGGGATTCTCCAGTCAACTACCCAGAGTAGTCCTCCGAAAAGTGGAAATACGACTGCTGCTATATGATTGATCGTGAAACTTACAGCCATTGAAGGAGCTATATCTTCAGTATCTCCTGTCTTCTGGAAATAGGTTTTAATAGCGATTGAAAAATTGAAAAAAATATGATCCAGGACATAAAGTACTCCGGCAATAACTGGACTGCTTACAAATGCATATCCTGCAAATATAAAGATCAGACTTGTATATTCAAGAGATAAAACTTTCCTTTCACCGAATCGATTTATCGCTTTTGCGATCAATGGAGCAAGTACATAATTCACTAAATTATTCAAAATAAAAAGAACTGTGATCATCTGTATTGAAAAACTATAGTGCTCAACAAGAAGAAATACTGCAAAAACAACAAATATCTGTCTTCTCGCTCCTGCAAGAAGATTCAGCATATAAAATAACCAGTATTTACGTTTCAGCACCATTTTTTTCTTTTGAAGGGGAAGATCTTTATCTGAAGGATCAATAAAAACTGTCTTCAAGGCTAACAAAATCACAATTACACCTATTAGCAGAAATAACTCTTTCATTTCAATGAAATGTGACAAAACCCATATCGCCAGGCCTATACCGATATTTGCAAGTGAGGATATGCTTTTAAATCTTCCCATAACTATTGCAGACTCTTTTTTATTAAAATGCTGGAGTGTCAATGACTGGTTTGTTGTTTCAAAATAGTGAAATCCGACTGACATTAAAAGTGTCGTAAAAAGCAGTCCAATGTTTGAAGGAAAAAATCCTGTGAGGCCGACTCCGATCCCGAGAGTGATCACCGATATTCTTGAGAGATTATGTTCTTTAAAAACCAGCAGCAGATAAATAACAAGTAACGCGAGAAAACCCGGAACTTCCCTTACCGATTGAATTACTCCGACCCAGAAGCCATCTATACCAGCCTCTTCAACTGCAAAATTATTAAATAATGTTCTCCACCCCTGAAGCCCTACAGCAGATGCAATGGTTAGAATAAAAAGGAATTTATATATTGGTTTTTCTTTAATATTTTTACTGATCATCGGTAATTATAACAGTAATTTTAGCAACATCCTATGCACTGAAACAGCTATTTGAATATTTTTCCTGCTTCTCTATACCAGAAAAGAAGATCAAGGTGGTCGGGAGGGATCCTGATCTTTTCAGAAAATTTTATCATTTTTTTTTCTATATCAAAATATTTTGATGGGGTAATTGAAACAGGTATTTCTTTGATCACAGAAAATTTTTTTAAATTTTTCAAAATATGTCTGTCAAGGATCGTAATGTCCCTGCCGAAACCGATATTTCTCAAAAAATGGCCTGCTTCTTTGAATCCGATCCCTTTAATCTCCTTAACAAGCCATTCCCTCATATTGAAAACATCCGGGAATTTTGAGATAGTTTCTTTGATATTAAAAGATCCTTTTTTGTAAAACTTGTCCCTCGCCTCAAGTATGTATGAAGATTTTTTAAATTTGAACCTGACCCCGGTCATATCATCAAGGATCTCCTCGCTTTTTTTAACCTTCAGTATATCTCTCTCCCTGACTCTTTTAACTGAGGCCCAGCATAACTCTGCTTTTGACTGCGGGGTCATAAGGCAGAACATCAGTTCATAAAAAATATCCTCACTACTACCCCGCTCCCATATCCCGCTGAATTCAATCAACCGTTTTTCAATATCTTTCCTTATAGAGTTGTATTCCTTTTGTAATTCAATGACAGATAATTCCGGATCCATATTTAATTCAATTTTTTCTGTTTTTCAATTCCATAACAACATCTTTCACATTCTGAAGCTTATCCATATTTGATACCAGAATCCCGTTTTCCGTATTTATTACAGCTACATTATCCAGCCCTATAACTGCAACAGGTTTCTCTTCTGTTGAATAAATAAGTGAATTTTCAGAATCAATGATAATATTCTTCTCAATATTTACATTATTCGATTTATCTTTTTCATTAAGTTCATAAACACTAAGCCATGCTCCGACATCGTTCCAGGTAAATCCTGCACCGAACATCTTTACTTCCTTTACTTTCTCCATTAATACATAATCGATAGATTCCGGAATAACTTTTGCAAATGTATCTCCGAATCCGGCTCCTTCTTCAAAATTTTTCTCCAATTCCAGATAAAAATCGTGATACTCAGGAGCATATTCTTCAAGAAATTCTTTGAAAAATTTCAGTTTATAAATGAACATTCCGGAATTCCAGAAATAATTACCTGCCTTCACATATTGTTCCGCAATATCAAACGACGGTTTTTCACGGAACTCTTCTACATTAAAAAATTCAGTCCCGCCAACATTGATCGTACCGCTACTATTAAACTTTATATATCCATATCCTGTATGCGGAATATATGGTTTCACTCCCGATGTGACTATGACACGTTCATCGGCTGCATCCATTGCATTCTTCATCTCTTCTGAAAACTTTTCCTTTTCCGGAATGTAATGATCTGCAGGAACTACAAGAAGAGTCCCCTCAGGATCCATTCCGGAAAGGACAATATTTGCCAGAATAAGGCAGGGAGCTGTATTCTTCGGTGATGGTTCAATTATATAATTAGCCTCTTTAAGTTCAGGAATTGCTTCAAGTGTCAGATCAAGATATTTCCTGTCAGCAATTATAAAAATATTCTCCGGTGGAATAAATACTTTCAACCTGTCATAGGTTTGCCCTATCAGGGAAGACCCACCAACTATATCAAGAAATTGTTTAGGTTTTTTTTCAGTACTGTAAGGCCAGAAGCGGGTGCCCTGGCCTCCGGCCATTATCAAAGCATACCGGGAATCGGACATACTACCCTTCCAGGGCAGTTTTGTCTGTTCTTATCCAGGTCTGGGTCCTGCCTATTTTAAATATCAATTTTATATATCCGTATACTTTCAATTCTTTTCCTTCCTTTTTTGTATAGGCTTGACAATGGTATTGTTTTCCGTTTTCAGGGTCTACTATCTCCCCCCCTACCCATTTATCACCTTTTTTATAAAAACCCCACATGAAAACCATTCCGATGGTCTTCTGGTCCTTAAGCTTGCCTTTACATTTGTCGCAAACAGGATCAGGATCTTCTCCCTCTTTCGGAAAGATCTTGAGAATCTGTCCATTAAGTTTTCCATTCTCATCAACCCATACCTTTACAATTGATTTGACTTCCTTGGTCTTATCATCAATAGTCTTCCAATATCCTTCAGGAGAAATGTATTCTCCACTTATCAGTAAAATTGAGGCCAGAAAGATAAAAATAAAAAGTAACGTTCCTTTTAACGATTTAAAGTTCATATTATTCTCCTTGGATTAATAATCTGTTTCACTCTTTTCCTGTTCAGGTGATAATATCATAAACTATTTTTTATATTAACATCTTCATTATCAAATTTAATAAAATAGGCTTTAAGAACAGTTTCTATACTTTTTTGATCTGTAAACTTCTTCCTCATCCTTCTGCGAAACTTTATCGAATGCCCCCCCCTCTCAGAAAGATGCAGCATTTCATGATAAAGGATATAAGATATTATTCTAATCGGAAGAAACGACAACTTTGAATTAAGAGTAATAACCCCGTTACTTCTGCAATTACCCCACATCCTTCTCATTTTCCTGTACTTTATCAACCTCACTGTTACTTTCAATTCATCTGAATAAGAGAGTACAAGATCATTTATTATGTTCTCAAACTCCTCTTTTTCCCTTTTTATAAAATCCAGCCTGTCAGCATTTTCCATGTGATCAAGAAATCCATCATATTTTTTCCGGATCCGGGGGAAGTTTTCAACTAGTATTTTTCCCGGATCTGTTCCATACGGGAGTATCATTTTCGGAATTCTGCTTTTAAACTCTACTCTGAAATAACGGACTTTTCGTTTAACAACTTCAAAAGTTATACCTTTATATTCAATATAATCAGTTTTGTTATCAGATTTGGCAAAGAACATTTTTATCAGACAATGAAATAGAATAGTGACAGAATAATAATAATCCAGAGTGCAGGTCTAATTTCTCTTATCTTCCCTTTAAAAATTTTTAATATTGAGAAGGCAAGAAACCCGAAAGCCAGTCCATGACTTATACTATAACTGAATGCTATCATTATAATTATTACAAATGAAGGGAATCCGATCTCAATATCTTTAAAATCTATTTTTACAATATTCCTGATCATATAAAATCCGACCATTATCAGAGCAGGAGCAGTTGCAATTCCGGGAACTATAACTATAATCGGAACAAAAAGTATAAATAGCAGAAATAATGATCCCGTGATAACAGATGTAAACCCTGAACGGCCTCCGGCGGCGATCCCGGATGCAGATTCAACATAGGTCGTTGTGGTAGATGTGCCGAAAACTGAGCCCACCATTGTAGCAGCTGCATCAATACTGAGCAACTTACCTAATTGTGGGATCTCTCCATCCTGATCGATCATATCCGCTTCGCGTGCCAGTCCGAGGAGGGAGCCCATACTGTCAAAAAGGTCCATGAACATAAGAGTAAAGATGGGAGCAATAAATGATATTTTTAAAGCCCCTATAATATCAAGTTTCCCGAAAACAGGTGAAATATCAAAATTAAAAGATACTAATTTTTCGGGAAGATGAGCATCTCCGGTTATAAGGGATAACAATGTGGCAAAAACTATTCCGATGAGGAGAGCTCCTCGGATTCGGTTTATTTCGAGTACGATCATTATCAAAAGTGCAATAAGGCCTATTACAACACTTCCTGTTATTTTACCTGCACTTACAAGAGTTGCATCGCTTTTCACAATTATTCCAAGGTTCTGCAATCCCATAAATGCAATAAATACTCCAATACCTACCGCGATCGAATTCATTAATTCAGGAGGTATGGCTTTAAGTAGCTTTTTTCTTAAACCAGCAAGGCTTAAAAAAAAGAAGACCAGCCCCGAAATAAAAACTATACCTAATGCCTGTTCCCATGGTATCCCCTCATTAAGCACCAGAGAAAATGCAAAAAATGCATTAAGCCCCATTCCGGGCGCCATTGCAATTGGAGAATTTGTTATTAGTCCGGATGCAATAGTGATGAGCCCGGTAACAAGACAGGTTACAATAATTAATGATGCTCTATCCATTCCTGCAGCTGAAAGTATATCCGGGTTCACAAAAATAATATAAGCCATAGTAAGGAATGTGGTTATTCCTGAAATTATTTCAGTAGAATATTTTACAGGCCTGCCTAAAAAAGTTTTTTTATTTCCAGTTGGCATATGATCACCTAAAAAGGGTCATCACCGCTTATATCTTCACTCTTTTTGTCTGCCGTTTTATCACCAGTATCATTTAATAATTTGTTGAACTCATTTTCCAGTTTTTTAAATTCACCTTTTTGAAAATTAAGTATGTTTATACAGTTTTTTGCTGCAGATAGAGCTTCTTTAGTTTTAACAACCAGATCATCTATGCTGATCTCATCTTTATTAAGGGAGTCTGCAACCCCTTCCAGAATTTTAAAGTTCTTCTCATAGCTTTCCGATTTGTTAGTCATCAATCCTCCTTCTCTTCGACAAAAGTTTCACCGTCAAAGAATCTGATCTTTTTCCTATTACTTTTTTTAAAAACAGAGAGTGATGTCAGAGGTTTATCATTCTCATCAAGGGTGAGTGAAAAACCCCTCTCAAGAATTCTCTGCGGATCACTCGCCTCCGTATATTCTCTATACATATTCACTTTCGTCTCTTCACCGGCAAGAATTCTTGAACCTGTGTTCACTACTTCCTGAAATTTTCCTGACAAATTCTTCTTCTGTGTCGCGATCTCCCTGATCCGTCCTGAAAGGTTTATCCTTAATATTGATTTTCTCAGGATAGTATCTTCAAAGATCCTTTTTTTCCTAATCTGAGATGTGATATCCGAATTAACACTTTTAATAATTTTTTGATTATTTTTCAGCACATCCATCCCTCGGTTAAGGATTGAATCCTTATGGTGATTTACTGCAGAACCGGCCTGATCAAGTGTAAAAAAGAGGTTATCTTCTATCTGATTAACCTTAAACGAAAGTTTTTCTCTGAATGATTTTATAACAGTTCTCAGGATCGCAGGAATATGTGAAAGGAAAGAATTCACTTTTTCGATCTCTCCTTTATGGATCATGGAAAAACTCAATATGATCCTTGATAAAATTTCCCCAAGATTCTCATTTAACAATTTTGACCTCTGACTAAGGAACTTCCCTATTCCCGAAGGAGTTGAAGGAGTAGGAGTTGTATTTGAACATAATTCCACAGCTGAAATATCCTTCTCATGCCCAATTGCCGTTATTACAGGTACTTTAGCCAGGCACACCCTCCTGCAAAGTTCATATTCATTGAAAATACTAAGAGATTGCTCGCTTCCCCCGCCCCGGGCAAGAACTATACAGTCAAATTTTAAAGATTTATGGCCTTCCAGAAGATCCAGAGCCTTAATAACGCTGGTTACTGCATTGTTTCCTTCCATTCT
>Ga0209013_10005608_pt1 | contig 10758 bp, 5 predicted proteins | sample Cruoilmetagenom2_FD_187291 | JGI IMG/M metagenome (GOLD analysis project Ga0209013, IMG submission 187291) | Oil polluted marine microbial communities from Coal Oil Point, Santa Barbara, California, USA - Sample 2 (SPAdes) (version 2) | ecosystem: Environmental > Aquatic > Marine > Oil seeps ...
TCTCAAAAAGGTGGACGCTCGTATCAACTTCGACGCCACCAAGCTTGTGCACCCACACCCTCGCACTCTTCACCCGTGACAACATACTGAGTGTCCAAAATCCATCTGGCAACAAGCTCGGCATCGGCCTAGCATCCCTATTGCAATATTGTGCGTATGCTGGCGAAGGTCACTCGGTAGCTCAAAAGCGGAGTAGACCAGAATAAAGGGTTGCGACAAGTTGCTCGATATCGGCTGGCGACAGTTCTTGTCACGTAGTGCAATCGCCACAGCAGGTGCTTCAAGAGCCACCGTCGTGCCTGAAGTAGCCAAGGCGACGGCTTGCCGTGCGATTTTAGACTATCCGTCGAGCCGGCTTGCTCTAGCGGGTTCGAAAGAATTCGGGTGCCCGTGCTGCAAGCGGACATCCTGGAAGCGGCGACTAGGGAGAGATCGATGGCACGCGACGTCAAGGACCGGCTTCGGGGCAAGCTCGACGAGGTGCACGCCGTCGCTGCGGAGCGGTTGAGCAAGGCCGAGGCACGCGTCTTCTCCGACGTACTGGAAGCGTTCTACGCCCGGTCCGCCGACGACGAGCTAACCGCGGAGCCGCCCGAGGCGATCTACGGTGCCTCGCTCGCGCTTTGGAAGCTCGGCGCAACGCGCACGCCCGGCGCCCCCAAGGTTCGCGTCTACAACCCACGGATGGAGGATCATGGTTGGGAGTCCGGACACACGGTGATCGAGATCGTGAACGACGACATGCCATTCCTCGTCGACAGTCTCACCGTGCTCTTCAACAAGCGCGGGCTCGACGTCCACCGGCTGCTACACCCGGTCATTACCGTTGACCGAGACGACGGAGGTGCGCGCGGCGGCTTTTGCGAGCCGGACGCCGATGGTGCGGTGCGCGAATCCCTCATCCACGCGCAGGTCGACGAATTCGGCGAGGGCGCGGCACTCGAAGATCTCGAGGACACAATCGTCCAGATCCTCTCCGACATGCGCGCGGCGGTCAACGACTGGAAGCCCATGCTCGATAAGCTGAAGAAGGTGACCGCGGCGGTCAGAACCGTCGCACCGAAGGGCGACGAAGCCTGGGCCGAGGAGGCCGAATTCCTCGACTGGCTTGCAGAAAACCACTTCACCTTCCTGGGCCATCGCGAGTACGCGGGCTGGCCCCACGGTGCGCATGTGGTGGAGGACGCCGGGCTCGGACTGATGCGGAGCCCCGACTTCACCGTACTGAGAGACCACAAGGGCAAATTCGCGCACTGGACGCCCGAGATGGACGCTTTCGTCGCGGACACCTCGCCCCTACGGATCCTTAAGGCCAACCGTAAGTCGACGATCCACCGCGCCACCCATTTCGACATAATCGGCGTCAAGAAATACGACGCCGAGGGCAAGGTTGTCGGCCAGCACGCCTTCATCGGATTGTTCACCTCGGCCGCCTACAACGGCAGCCCGACGTCGATACCGCTGCTCCGCGGCAAGGTCCGCCGCATCGTAGAGCGAGCCGGCTTCGCCCCTGCCAGTCATGACGGCAAGGCGCTGATCAACGTTCTGGAGACTTATCCTCGCGATGACTTATTTCAGGGTACGGATGACCAGCTTTTCGAGAACGCCATGGGCGTGCTGCAACTCGCCACGCGTCCGCGCACCCGGGTCTTCATCCGACCCGACCGCTATAGTCGCTTCCAGTCCTGCCATGTCTACGTGCCACGGGACCGCTACACGACCGAGCTCCGCGTCCGGATTGGTGAGATCCTCGCCGACGCCCTTTCCGGCAGTGTCGCCGCCTGGACGCCGTCCTTCGGCGACTACGCGCTCGCCCGGGTCCATTTCATTATTGCAACGACGATGGGCACGGTTAACGCCCACGAGGTGCGGGAGATCGAGAACCGCATCGTCACTGCTTTGCGGAGCTGGTCGGACCTCATCCGCGAAGCGTTGGTCGAACGTCACGGCGAGCACCATGGCCACATCCAGCACGCCCGCTATGGCGGCGGTTTTCCCGCCGGCTACCGAGAAGCATTCCCGGTCGTCTCCGCACTCGCCGACATCGACGAGATGGATAGCCTCACCGAGGAGCGCCCAATTGGTCTCAAGTTCTACCGCCGGCTCGAGGATCCGGACCAGGCGGTCCGCTTCAAACTGTACCGCCACGGTGGCGCCGCGCCGCTCTCGGACTGTCTGCCAGTTCTTGAGAATATGGGGTTCCGGGTCCTCGAAGAGCATCCTCACAAGGTCTCACGGCAGGATTCCGAGATCTGGATCCAGGACTTCTACATGGAGTCCACCTCAGAGGGCGAAATCGACCTCGGCGAGCTCCGCGGGAATCTGGAGGAGGCCTTCGCCGCAGTCTGGAGCGGCGAGGTCGACGACGACCCGCTTAATCGGCTGGTCCTATTCGCCGGACTTTCGATCCGCGACACGGCGCTCCTCCGCGCTTACAGCCGCTTCCTCCGCCAGGTGCGTATTCCCTACTCGATCGACTACATGGAGGACGCGTTGGCCGACAACCCGGAGGCCGCACAGGCGCTAGTCGCGCTCTTCCACACCCTGTTCGACCCGAGCCTGGGGCTCGACCCGGAGGCGCGGGAGAAAAAGGCGACCCGCATAACCGAGGCTTTCGCGGCACTGCTAGAGCTGATCGCGAGCCTCGACGTCGACCGCATCCTCCGCCGCTTCCGGAACGCCATTCTCTCGACGCTCCGCACCAACTACTACCAACCGGAGGCGGACGGGCGGCGCAAGGCCTACTACTCCTTCAAGTTCGACTGCGAAAAGCTCGACGATCTGCCGCTCCCGCGCCCGTGGCGGGAGATCTTCGTCTACTCGACCTGGGTCGAGGGCGTGCATCTTCGCGGCGGTCCGGTCGCGCGCGGCGGCCTTCGCTGGTCCGACCGGAAGGAGGACTACCGAACCGAGGTGCTGGGGCTCGTCAAAGCCCAGCAGGTGAAGAACGCGGTGATTGTGCCGGTCGGCTCCAAGGGCGGCTTCTTTCCGAAGACGCTTCCAGTCAGCGGGACCCGCGAGGAGGTTCAGAAGGAGGCGATCCGCTGCTACACGACGTTCCTCTCGGGTCTTCTTGACATTACTGACAACCTTGATGGGGCCGAGGTGATACCGCCTAAGTGCGTGATCCGCCGCGACTGCGACGACCCCTACCTCGTTGTCGCCGCTGACAAAGGGACGGCGACGTTTTCCGACATCGCCAATGGCGTCGCGACGGACTACGGCTTCTGGCTCGCCGATGCCTTCGCATCGGGGGGGTCCAACGGCTACGACCACAAGGCCATGGGCATAACCGCCAGGGGTGCCTGGGAGGCGGTGAAGCGGCATTTCCGAGAGCTCGGCCATGATATCCAAACCGAGCCCTTCAGCGTGGTCGGCGTCGGCGACATGTCGGGCGACGTCTTCGGCAACGGCATGCTGCTCTCGGATAGGATCAAATTGGTCGCTGCCTTCGACCATCGCGACATCTTCATAGACCCGGACCCGGACCCAGCGACGAGTTTAAAGGAGCGTAAGCGCCTATTCGAACTCACCCGATCCAGCTGGAGGGACTATGATGAGAAGTTGATCTCGGCGGGCGGCGGGGTGTTTTCGAGGAGCCTAAAGTCGATCGTGCTCTCGCCAGAAATCAGGAAACTCACCGGCCTGGCCGAGAGCGCGACGACCCCGCACAAACTGATGAAGGCACTGCTTCGAGCGAAGTCGGACCTGCTCTGGTTCGGCGGCATCGGCACCTACGTGAAGGAGGCCTCCGAGAGCCACGACGACGTCGGTGACCGAGCGAACGATGCGATCCGGGTCGAAGCGGGGGAGGTCGGCGCAAGGGTGGTGGGCGAAGGGGCCAATCTCGGCGTCACTCAGCGCGGTCGCGTCGCGCTCGCGCTCCGCGGCGTCAAGATCAACACGGACGCGGTCGACAACGCCGCGGGCGTCGCCTGCTCAGATCACGAGGTCAACATCAAAATCACACTCAGCTCCGTGGTCGGGGCCGGTGACATGACGCAAAAGCAGCGCAACCAGCTGCTCTCGGAAATGACCGACGAAGTCGGGGGGCTGGTGCTCCGCAACAACTATGACCAGACGCTGGCGATCTCCATGATCGAGGCGCGCGCGCCGGCGCGCCTCCACGACCATATTCGCCTCATGCGTTCGATGGAGGCGGAGGGGCTGCTTGACCGAGAGGTGGAGCTCCTGCCAAACGACGAGGTTCTCGCCGAGCGCGAGGAGGCCGGGCTTGGCCTCACTAGGCCCGAGATATCAGTGCTGATCGCCTACGCCAAGAACCGCCTCTCGGAGGAGCTTGTAAACTCGGGCCTACCAGACGACCCCTATACCAAGCGCTTCCTGCTTGAATACATGCCGGAGCCCCTCCGTAAGCAGCACCGCAAGGCGGTCGAGGACCATCGGCTCCGCCGTGAGATCATCGCCACTGTAATCTCTAACACCCTGGTGAACGAGACGGGGCCGTCCTTTTTTAACCGCCTCGGCGAGGAAGTCGGGGCGGGGCCCGCCGAGGTCGCCCGCGCCTTCGTCATCGCGCGACAAATGTTTGGCGTGCAGAAGCTCGCCACCGAGATCAATGCGCTTGACAATAAGGTCGCAGCACCAGTGCAGGTCGCAATGCACCTCGGCGTCTCCGACATGACCGCCTCGCAGACGCAGCGCCTCCTCCAGACGAACGCGGCCGAGCCTATCTCCGAAACCATCGCGCGCTACGCCGACGGGGTCGCGACCGTCGCGGCCGGCGTCAACACCCTCCTTTCGCCTTACCTCAAGGAGCGGCTCGCCGACCGCACTGCGGAGCTCGTAAAGGCTCGGGCGCCCAAGGCGCTGGCGGAGCGCGTCGTGGCGCTCGAGTTCCTCGGCGGCGCGGTCGACGTCGTCGGGGCGGCAGGGGATCTCGATCGCTCGGTGAAGGATGTCGCCGAGACCTATTTCGCCGCCGGCGCCCGCTTCACGCTCGACTGGCTCCGCGCTGCCGCGCGCGAGGTGGTTCCCGCCGACCATTGGGAGCGCATCGCGATCGGGCGGTTGACCTCCGATCTCCGCTCGCAGCAGTCCGCCATCGCCGCGGCCGCGCTGCGCCGCGGCGGCAAGCCCGGCGCAGCCTGCGTCGAGGCTTGGGCAAAAGGCAACCCGGAGATCGTCAAGCGCGCCGACCGCCTGTCTTCGGAGCTTCGCGAGGCCGGCCGCCTCACCATCGCCAAGCTTGCCGTCGCGACTTCGCAGCTGCGGAACGTGAGCGATATCTGAGGTGCGGCTCTCCATAGGCGGGCCCCTCCCGCCCGTCGGACGATGCTTTCGCATCGCCTCACGTGTTGCGGGACGGAGGCTCTATCCGGACGCGGTCTCCAAGGTCATAAAAGAAGGAGGTTGCCTGCCCAGACTCAAGCGAGCCGGCATCGCATCGGCGAGAGGTGGTTCCCTCATCGTCATACAGCGTTCCTCGGCGTCCTAATCAAGGTTCCGTTCATTAATCGCCTGTCTCGGAACCACTCTGGCACTATGAGCCGACTTCACCGTTACCCCGTGATTGTTCGACTAGGCTAAACTTCCGCTTTGTGGACAAAGTTGACGCTGGCCATTTCGGCTCGGCTTGTTGCCAGTACGTCCGGTAATTGCCGCTAAACGGAGAAGTGCAAGGCGATGGGCGACGCCTGCTGTTGGCGGCCAAGCGGATGTTTCCATGCGGTTTTCGCCAGACGACCGTCGGGTGCGCTAGGATAAATAAACGGACATTTGGACAGGATTCGATGATTTTCTTCGGAGGACATGACCAATTGGGATGGCTCAGACCTTAGTAACCCTTTGGAGCTTCTTTTAACGAGAGTCGACCTGCCTGACCTGTAGGCTCGGAGCTTCGCTTCCTGCGAATGGCCTATTGACTTAGGTGCTTTCTCGACGCCGCGCCGCTGAAGACGCTGGGTTCCTATTTTTTGCAGTTCTGCGGCACAATTTCACGATATCTGAAGCTTTGTCGCCTGGCCGAAACGGTATCTCCACACTATATTTCAAGTTGAGCCGTCATCAGATGCCGCCGGCGCTTTGGGAGCATGTAGACTTCGCTCAGGCCAACAAGAGATGCCGCTATGATCGAGTCTCGCATCAAATACACCACTGCTTGGACAAACACGAATTCTGGGAGGTTGCTGTTCGCAGTAGCAATGATCGCCTGCGCTTCGATCTCAGCCCAAGCAGAGCAGATTTATGAGCGGCGTATGGGTGACTGGTCTGTGATTTGTCATGCCCAGGAGTACGGCTTTCAGGGGTGCATGGCTCAGACAATTTATAAGCCTCAGGACCTCGCCGGACGGCTCCGGATGGGCTCTGACCACATGGTCCTCGGGATCATGATGAACGATCACACTAAACTTTTCGACATCAGGTTTACGGCCCCAGGGTGGCGCTACGCCAGTGGCAAGGTGCGTGACGTCAGCATAGTTTTCGACGATGCAATCAGCTGGGACATCCCGATGGATACCGTCAATGATGGCGAGACGGCCTCTCTGATTTACTCAGGGTTTCCCGATAGTGAGGGCGCACTGCCCGGCGGTTTCATGAGCGCGCAGTCGTTCGAGCTGATCATTGATGGTCGTTCGCTCGGTGGTTTCCCACTCACCGGCTCAAGTGCGGCCATCTCTCACGCTTCAGAGAAGACCGAGCAGCTTGCCGGGAGGACGTCGTGAGCAATTACCGCAACGCGCAAGGCGATGTCCGCTTTCGAGAGTGAAGCAGACATTCCAAAGAGGGCTTTGTCAGACGACGGCGTTGTCCGCGAGGATCAATAAGCGGACGTAAGAGAACGATCCAGTGGACATCGGAGAAGGGCCACGAACGGAAGTCGCGTGCGATAGTCGCGGCATTCTCAGAATGCTTAGACGTTGGCTGCGATCGATCTTGAATGTGTCTGAAATGGAGCTTCTCGGCTGGCGACGTTGCGATTCTCTGCGAAGGGTACTAAGCCGCATGTCCTTAGATTTACTTGCGACATGCCATGGGAGCACCATGCAAAGAAAGACCTAAACGTGGTCGCGCGGGATCCTACGATCCCAACTCTTCGAGAACACGCGGCGTTCACCCACGTTGTCGGTCTCATATGCATCGAGATCGGCACGGATATTGAAGTGGGTCTCGCTCGACGAGAGGCGCGTCCGCGTAACCGTTCTTATGTTCCAGTCGCCCCGAGAGAGGCTGCGCTGCCAGCGCGTCTCGCCGCAAACGGAGCGATAGTCGTCCCCGCGCGAGCGATACCACTCGTCGGCTCGAGTCTGAACCGTTAAATCGATGTTGTCGAAGCGCACGGTGCCCCGATCGTTGATCACGTGGAGCACGGATTCGTCGGTCGTCAGATTGCGGTGGACAGTCCAACTGTGACGTTCGGGCTGGAGCAACGTGCTCGGCGGCGGTGCGGCACCTTCCGGCTCGCCGAAGGGGCGAAGGGTTCCGTCCTCCAGAGGGCGCGGATCGCGGATAGGCAGTGTCAGCTTGCTCTGCGGCAAATGGAATGTGAGACGGACGGGCTCGGGTGGCGGCCATGCGAGGGGCCAATAAGACGTCGAAAGCGAGAGGCGTACTCGGTGCCCTCGCGGAAAAACGTGGGCGAACTCGTTCAAGCGCAAGCGTACTTGGTATGGTTGCCCCGGCTCGAGTGACTGCGGATCGGCACTGCCGTCGCTGTGGGACAGGTTGAGAAGCCCATAGGTCACGCGCGTCGCTTCGTCGTTCGGCCTTACATCGGAAAGCCGCGCCGCCAATATGGCAATCGGGCGGTTGGCCTCGACGATGACCTCAAGCACCGGTGCCCCGAGGACCTCGAAGGTTTCGCTAACGGGATCACTTTCGAAAACGAGGGCTCCGCCGTCCTCCTGCCGCTGATCGTGGGCGAGGTCCGGGCCGGCGGCGTAGGAGCACCATTTGCCGGCGAACAGTCCGACGGTCAAGGGCGACTGTATCGATATCGTTTTCTCGTGTTGCTGTGTCCGCTCGTCTGACCCTCCTACCTGTACTAGACGCTGCGGGGCGAGGCTGTATTGGAGCTCTACGATGTTGGGCGACGGCCAATTCGGCTCACCTACCCATCTCCCTGGCCGTTCCTCGTAGCTGGTCGTCGGTGGTACACTTTCCTGCATCCAGACGCGCAGCATCGGCTCGTCCATAACGCCAGTGTCGATCCCCTTAAGCCAATAGTCCCACCAGCGGAGCAATTCCTGCAGGAACCCGATCGCTGGCCCCGGCTCGCCGAAATGCGGGTAGCGATGGCTCCAGGGTCCAATCAACCCCTTTCGAGGCACATCGAGGTTGGCGAGCATCCGGAACACCGCGTTCGAGTAGCCGTCTGCCCAGCCGCTGACCGCGAAGACTGGGCAATTTATCGCGCGGTAGTCCTCGCAGATCGAGCCATGCCGCCAATATTCATCGCGTCGCTGGTGCTCGAGCCATTTTTCGAGCCAGAGGCCACTGCCTTCGAGTCTTTGCAGCCACATTGATCGCCACTGGTCGCCGACGAGTGCCGGATCGGGCGGCAAGCTATTGTAGGCGAACATGACTGAGGACCAAGACAGCGTGTCGCCGAGTAGGCAACCACCCATGTGATGAATGTCGTCGGCGAATCGGTCGTCAGTGGAACTGACGCTCACGATTGCCTTCAAGGCGGGTGGTTCCCGAGCGGCGATCTGGAGCGCGTTGAAGCCGCCCCATGAGATGCCCATCATCCCGACGTTGCCGTCACACCACGGCTGAGCCGCAATCCAGGAAATCACAGCGACGCCGTCGTCGAGTTCCAAGGGTAGGTACTCGTCCTCTAGAACTCCCTCTGACTCGCCACTGCCGCGCAGGTCGACGCGAACGCAGGCATAACCGTGACCGGCAGTGTAGCGGTGGGTGACGGCGTCCCGCACCGCGGTTCCGAAGCGCTTGCGATAGGGAATGAACTCGAGAATGGCCGGAACGGGTGTCGAATTGGAAGCATCGGGCCGCCTGATTTTTGCCGACAGGCGCACACCGTCGGACATTGGTATCCGGATGTGATCCTCCTCGAGGATTTCGAAGGGAAATTCCGTGACAACTTTCATGCTGCTTCGGGGCTCGTCTCGGTGAAGTCGAAGCGCAGTAGCTGCTGCGCCCTGTGGTGCTTCCGAAAAAGCTCGTCCTCATCGTCGGCGCCGAGGAAGACCTCGGCGATCTCGAAGCTGTAGCTGTCCTGGTATGGAAGGTGGGCCAACTGCTGGCCTTCATGCGCCAGCAACCGAGTCATTCCATCAGGAAAGGCCTCCTTGAATTGCGCGATATCCGCGGCGTCCGGAACCCTTTCGACGTAACCGTCGGAAAAGACCCGCTCCATGAATTTGGCAGCTATTCGGAACTGACCTTGCCTGTATGGGAAGTCCGGTCGGCGGCCTAGCGCCAAGTCCACCGCGACCTGCTGATGCGACGCACCATCGACCATCAGGAAGAGTGGACAGTGCGATTTCGAGATGCGTGTGTTCACTTCGAGAATGCGCAGCGCGCCTGTTGCCTCATCCCAGAAGAACTCGATGTTGAAGGGGGCGTCGGAGTAGCCGATGTGGCCGATCAGTAGCCGCGAGGCTTCGATCATGCGGTCCTGCACGTCCCGCGGCAGCCGGGACGGGTACTGATAGCGGGAGAAGCAGGAGCGGTGTTCGCCGGTGCGCAGAGAGTCGACTACGCCGTAGATTTCGACCTCTCCATCATAGGCCCACCCTTCCAACGTGCACTGCTCACCTGCCGATATGATCTCCTCGGCTATGCAGTGGGAACCGCCGATTCCTGCGACGGGTTGCGGGATCTCCACCATCGACAGGAATTCGTCGAACGGCTTGCCGAAGTGTCCAATCCCGGCCCGGATGACGGGCAGGCAGTCCTCGAAGTCGGCCTCGTCACGGATCATAAATCCGAGATAAGACGAGTGTGCCTTTATCGGCTTTATCCAGAAAGGAAAGGCGAGGCTGAGTTCGGCAAGCGGGTTCTCTGCGAACGGGTCGACAGCACAGAACTTTGGGACAAGCTCCGGAAGCACGCTCTGTTGTTCAATGCGCGACCAATACTTGTGCTCGCACGCCGCGACAGCCGACAGCCCAGGACCTGCCAACCCATGGCGTCGGCACAAGACCGGCACGAGCACTGAGGACGGGAAATCCCAATAACTGATGATCGCGTCGATCGAGCCACGGAACTCGGCGATTCGCTTTTCGGCAATCTCGATCAAGGCCATCAGTTCGATAGTGCGCGATTTGGGCCGAACTGCTTCATCATAGCCGATAAGGTCATGGAAACGGTAGTCGGAAGCCCTGGGCAAACTTTGCAGTAGACCGAGATTGAACGGCTCTACTCCGATTACGAATATGTTTCGCATTTGGTTGGAAATTTGGAACTGTATGACACGTAAATCTGAACCATCACCTAAAAGGCTAGCATCCGCCCCTTAAAGTGGTAGTTGACGCAGGTCAAATCACGTCCGTCGCTTCGTTCAGCGTCGCAAACTCGCTGATACAAAAGCGACCGCCGAAGTAGGAATCGAAGCACCGTTCCATGCTTGTTTGTTCCCGTGGATGCAGGCCTTCAAGGACGATGCGGATCTTCTCTTCTGCTGAAAACTTCCGGCGCGTCGCTCTACGGATATCCCGGACGGTCTTGTCTGCGCTGCCCGGACGGCGCTCACTCCTGTCAGTCATCGTCTCCCTCCTCGGGGTTACGATGAACCGGAAAGTCTCTCTTACGCAATCAGCTCAATCTGTCCCG
>Ga0209013_10005609_pt1 | contig 10758 bp, 11 predicted proteins | sample Cruoilmetagenom2_FD_187291 | JGI IMG/M metagenome (GOLD analysis project Ga0209013, IMG submission 187291) | Oil polluted marine microbial communities from Coal Oil Point, Santa Barbara, California, USA - Sample 2 (SPAdes) (version 2) | ecosystem: Environmental > Aquatic > Marine > Oil seeps ...
ACCGCAGTTGCGGTGCCCCCAAGTCGACCTGCCTGATACCCAAGATCGAGACACGGGAACACATCCCTGTCAGGCTCTTCGAAGGTCATCGACACGCCGCCAAGACGGAACGGTTCATGCTCGACGCTCACCCGATCCGGGCCGGCGATCGCGTATTGAATGGGCTTGCGCATGTCGGGAAATCCGATTTCAGCTTTCACAACACCGTCGGAAAACTCGACGAACGAATGGACAAGGCTCTGAGGGTGGACCACGACATCAATGTCGTCATACGCGATGCCGAAGAGGTGGTGCGCTTCGATTACCTCGAATGCCTTGTTCATCAGCGTTGCTGAGTCAGTTGATATTCGCGGCCCCATGGACCACGTCGGATGTGCAAGCGCCTCGGATACGGTGACATCTTCAAGCTCTGATAACGACATCCCTCTGAACGGACCGCCAGACGCTGTAAGGATCAACCGGGAGAGTGAATCGGCCGACTCGCCAATGATGGATTGCCAGATCGCTGAGTGCTCAGAATCAACGGGGATGAGTTCGCCCCCACCCTCAGCCAAGGCAGAGATCATCAACGGTCCGCCGGCAACCAGGCTCTCCTTGTTGGCGAGGGCGAGGCGGTTGCCGGCATACAAGGCTGAAAGCGACGCTCGTAATCCGGCTGCACCAACAACGCCATTGACGACAGTGACACCCCTGATCGCAGCTGCCTCAGTAACCGCGCCAGGCCCGAAGTGGGCCCTCGTCCCGAATGCCTGCTCAAACCGCTCTCTCCCGGCACCGGGCTCTGCAATGCAGACCATTGCGTCAGGGATGCTCTCGGCAATGTCGAACAAGGCGTCCGATGCGCTGTTCGCCGCAATGGCAAGGATCGGTGTATCGACGCGTTCGGCGACTTCGAGTGTTTGGAGCCCTATGGAGCCTGTCACACCGAGAATGACGAGAGGGTTCAGAGGATGCCAGCCCAGACGAAGATGGCCCAGGCCACGGGAATAACAAAGAGCAAACCATCGATTCTGTCCATGAACCCACCATGACCTGGCAGCACCGAACCCATGTCCTTGAGGTTCAGCGATCGCTTTGCAGCCGACATTGCCAAATCTCCCATTGGGGCGAAAACGGCAACTGCGGCACCCATCGCGAGGCCCGATGTGAGCTCGAATGGCTTGAGGAAGTGGAGGAGGGCGCCGACCGTGAGTGCCACAACGACGCCGGCGATGAGGCCCTCGATCGTCTTCTTCGGCGAGACCCATGGCGAGAGCTTGTGTCGACCCAGGGCTCTTCCGAAGAAGTACTGAGCGATATCCATGGCTGCAACCGCAGCAACGACACCAAATATCAGCGTTCGGTACGAGTCAGACCTGATGATGAGCATGGCATACGCGCCCAATCCGGCCCACACCATCACCGTGATTGTCAGGGCGAGGTTGGCCATTGGATCAATCTTGCCCGGAACGACTGCATAGAACAGCAGCAGCAACGTGACCGCAAGAACGAATGCGAGAGGTATCCAGAGCGCTCCACTGAAGAACGCGCCCAGCGATGCGCCAATGATCCCTATGAAGCCGAACAGGGCGATCGGCTTTCTGCCCGACCGGACGAGCGCCGTATAGAACTCACCCGCACCAAGCACGAAGACGGCAACGGCGAGTACCAACAGAGCTGGTTGCCAGAAGAGTGAAGCACCCAGCGCAGCAATGAGCACAACTGCGGTGATCACTCGCGCAGCGAGGTCTCCCGACGTGCGGGCACGCACACGACCATGTCCCTCTGCTTCAACAACATCCTCGAATCCAACAACTGTGGCATCCAGACCTGGAATCGGTGCCGCGAGCGCTGCCTGTTCAGTTTCCTCGTTCTCTGCCAATGCAATCGAGGCGGCGAGGCCCTCGTGATCCTTGGTCGATGCTTGGAGGTAGTTGTCCTGAGTTATGTCGAAGAGATCCGGAGTCGGGTCGCTCGATGAGTCGTCGGTGTCTCCGTCCGTCTCATCACCCCAGAGCTCGCCGAAGCCAATCGAAGCGGGTGGGGAGAGATCATCGCCTCCGGGCGACACTTCGCTCGGTGTCTTCGCCTCGTCAGAATCATCGACCACGATCTCGAGCTCATCGGTGGAATCGCTGTCTTCTTCGAGCGGCGCAAGCTCACCTTCAGATACGGTGACGACTTCGAGCTCACCCGTGTCATCGGCTGGTTCATCGCTATCAACGCCATCGTCCACGATCGCATCGATCTCCGCGGTTTCATCCCCGAACGAATCAGTATCGACCGCTTCGTCGAGCGTCACAGCATCGATCTCGACTGTCTCATCATCGACCACATCGATCTCCGCCGTTTCTGCATCGACGGCTGGCAACGCATCTCCCAAGGGCGCCTGTGATGTATCGCCGGTGCCCTGGGAATTCTCCATCCACTCTGCGATCTCTTCTTCGGGATCTTCGGAGGCGAGCACTTTGTAGGGATCGGTTACGGGGCCGGGCTCATCGTCGAGCCAGTCATCGAATCCGGCACCGGATCCGTCGTTGTTGCGGTCGTCAGTCATGTTGGCTCAACGGTACCTGTTTCTTTGAGATCACGAAGACAATCAGTCGGATTGTCCGTCGACCGTGCACCGAAGATGGACACGACGCAGCACACGTATGGTCCGATCAAACCTCGAGCAGCTCTTCTTCCTTGCGAGCAACGGCTTCATCGATCTTGGCGGTGTGCATATCCGTCAACTCTTGGAGGTGCTTTTCCGCACGATGGATGTCGTCCTCAGAAACGTCCTCAGCTTCGATCTGATCCTTGGAATGGCGACGCACGTTACGGATGGCAACCTTGCCGTCCTCGGCGATGCCGTGCACGACCTTGATGAGTTCCCTACGGCGCTCCTCGGTCAGTGAAGGGAATGCCAGTCTGATGATGTTGCCATCGTTCGAGGGGTTGAGACCGAGGTCAGCTGTTTGGATGCCTCTCTCAATTGCCGGGATTGAACTCTTGTCAAACGGTTGGACAATGAGCATCCGTGCCTCAGGTACAGAGAAACTCGCGAGCTGCTGCAGCGGAGTCTCGGCACCGTAGTAGTCGACCATTACACGGTTGAGAATTCCCGCGTTTGCGCGTCCCGTCCGAATTCCACCGAACTCATGAGCGGTGTGCTCGACAGCCTGGTCCATCTTCGTGTTGGCTTCTGAAAGCAGTTCGTTGATCACGTGTTCCTCCCGGCATCAACCAACGTCCCAACCGATTCCCCCCGCACCGCCCTTGCGACGTTGCCGGGTGTGCCCATGTTGAACACACGAATCGGGAGATCGTTCTCCATGCACATCGTAACTGCGGTTGTGTCCATGACTCCGAGTTGCTCGGATATGGCGTGCATGTAGTTCAACTCCACAAGGAGTTGTGCATCAGGATCAACTCGCGGATCAGCGGTGTATATTCCGTCGACCTTGGTCGCCTTGAGCACCGCGTCGGCACCGATCTCTGCTGCTCGGAGTGCAGCGGTCGTATCGGTTGTGAAGAACGGGTTTCCTGTACCGGCGGCGAAGATAACGACCCTCCCCTTTTGGAGATGTCGTATCGCTCTCAGCCGGATATATGGCTCGGCAACTTCTTGGATAACGATCGCTGTCTGGACACGACACTCTGCTCCGGCACGCTCTAGCGCGTCTCTGAGCGCCAGGGCGTTGATGACGGTTGCGAGCATTCCCATGTAGTCCGCATTCGCTCGATCCATATCCTTGGCTGCCGCGCTGAGTCCTCGGAAGATGTTGCCACCCCCGACAACAATCGCAATCTCATAGCCCTCGGCCTGTACCGCCGCGATCTCCGCAGCGATTCGGTCGACGGTTTCAGGATCGATTCCGTAACCGAGTTCGGCATCGGCAAAAGCCTCGCCAGAGAGTTTCAGGACAACCCGTCGTCTTGCCATCTGTCAGCCTTCCCCGATCCCGACCCTTGCCATACTTGCGATTGAGATATTCTCGCCCATCTTGGCAGCGAGAGCCTGTACCAGCTCGCCAACGGTGCCTTCGAAGCGATCAGAACGAACGTACACCTGATCAACCAGCACGTTGTCCTTGTAGAAAGAATTGATTCGACCTTCAACGATTTTCTCGATAATGGGATCAGGCTTGCCCTCGTTGCGAGCCTCGGCGGCAATGAGTGCCTTCTCCTTGGCGAGTGCATCGTCTGGCACATCTTCGCGTGTCACCCAGAGGGGTCTCGCTGCTGCAGCGTGCATGGCAATGTCGTTGGCTGTCTGGATGAACTCGTCGCTCTTCGCAACGAAGTCGGTCTCGGACGCAAGCCCAACCAAGACTCCGATTACGGGGCGACCGGCCTGCACATGCATGTACACCCCAACGACGCCTTCGCCTTGATCGCGACCCGAGCGCTTGTCAGCCTTGGCAATTCCCCGCTCACGCAGAAGATCCTTTGCCCTGTCCATGTCCCCACCGGTCTCGGTGAGGGCATTCTTTGCATCCATCATCCCTGCACCGGTCTCTTTGCGCAGTGCTTGGACGTCCTTTGCAGTGAAGTCTGCCACCGTGCTACTCCTTGGATTTCTTGTCGGCATCGGATGGCTTTGCATCCTTGCGCTTGGCATTGGCAATCTCTGTGCCCGCAACGCAGCCATCTGCAATGGCGCCGGCTATCAAGTGGGCAGCACGAATCGCGTCGTCGTTTCCTGGAATCACATAGTCGATGAGATCCGGGTCACAGTTCGAGTCAACCAGAGCAATGATCGGTATTCCGAGGCGGCTCGCTTCAGCAACCGCAATGTGCTCGGCATTGATATCGACGATGAACACGGCATCAGGTTGACGGCGAAGATCACGCACGCCGCCGAGAACGGTTTGGAGCTTGACGAGCTCGCGTCGCAGCTTGATGCGCTCCTTTTTTGGGAGCGACTCCATCTCGCCGCTCTTCTCCATCTGCTCAAGTTCACGCATATAGAGAATCCGCTTGTGAATCGTTTGGAAGTTGGTGAGCATCCCGCCGAGCCAACGATTGTTGACGTATGGCATGTCCGCGCTGATCGCTGCGTCCTCGATAGCCGCCTGGGTCTGCTTCTTGGTGCCCACGAACAGCACCGTTCCGCCTGCAGCGGTGATGTCAGAAACAACCTTGTACGACTCGTTGATCGTCTCAAGTGTTTGGCGAAGGTCGATGATGTGGATGCCGTTGCGCTCCGTGAAGATATACGGACGCATCTTTGGGTTCCACCGGGCGGTCTGATGACCAAAATGAACGCCAGACTCCAAGAGCTGGCGCATAGCTACTACTGCCATGGATGTTTCTCCTTGTTCGGGTTGTGCTTCCGCTCATCCTTTGAGCCCCCGAACGTCTGACGAGTCAGACGCACCACACGGGGATTGCGATGAGCGTGTGTGATTGGACGGAAGTGTACTGGACGTGAAGGCCAAGAGGCTGCTATCGGTAAGCAGGTTCGATGAAGCGGTTCCGGAGGCTCATGACGGCCTTCGTATGGATTTGACAGACGCGGGACTCTGTCACGTTGAGCACACCGCCGATCTCAGCGAGTGTGAGGCCTTCGTAGTAGTAGAGCGTCAGCACGAGTCGTTCCCTGTCGGGAAGACGGTTGATCGAGTCCGCAAGCATGTAGCGGGTCTCTTCCTTTTCAAAGCTCCCCGAAGGATCGATTGCAGCCGGGTCGGCGATCATCTCCGACATGGCTCCGGAATCCTTCTCCGACGGGTTCAACAACTCGTCCAGCGCCACAAATCCGAGAGTCGCTATCTCGCCAAGCTGATCACGCAGCGTGTCGAGGGGCAGCTCCATCGCATCGGCGACCTCTTCCTCTGATGGAGTCCGCTGGAACCTGTGATTGAGTTCGGCCATCGTCCGCTGAATCTCCCGAGCCCGTGATCTCACAGATCGCGGCACCCAATCAAGATGTCGAAGCTCGTCGAGAATTGCTCCCTTGATCCTGTTCACAGCGTAGGTCTCGAACTTGAACCCACGTTCTGGCTCGAACTTGTCAACCGCATCGATCAGTCCAAAGGTGCCAAACGACACCAGATCGTTCTGATCAACATTTCGAGGAAGACCCGACCCAACACGACCGGCAACGAACTTCACGAGTGGCGAGTAGTGGAGGATCAAGCCTTCACGAGCACGCTCGTCACCCGTTGATTTGTAGCTGGACCAAAGGTCCTTCAGCTCTTGTTCCCCTGGTTCAGGCACGTGGGTGGCTTCTCTCGTAGGTCTCTGTCATATGCTTTCGCGTGACGGCAGTGTATATCTGCGTCGTCGCGAGTTCGGCATGTCCGAGTAAATCTTGTACGGAGCGTAGGTCTGCGCCGTTTTCCAGTAGGTGAGTCGCGTACGAATGTCGGAGTGCGTGTGGATACGTTCCGGCTCTGTCTCGCACGATCCTGCGAATGCCACGAGGCTCCAACCGACCACCTCGAATGCCAAGCCAGAGCGCGTCGCCGGAGTTCTGTGTTGCCATCTCTGGACGAGCGTTTGCCATGTAGTGCTCGAGTGAACGGAGCGCGGCGCCACCGAGGGGAACGCTTCGCTCCTTGCCGCCTTTGCCCTTCACATGTACAAAGCCACTCTCTCTCACCGAGTCCAGCGTCAGCGATGAGAGCTCCGATACACGCAGACCGGATCCGTAGAGCATCTCGAGCACCGCGCGATCGCGTACGTCTACGGGTTCTGACCCGTCGAGTGTGTCGATCGTCTCCGATAGAGCACCAGCAGGTATCGCTCGCGGTAGCCGTTTCGGCCGCTTCGGCTTCGGGGCGCCGACAGCTGGATTTGTCTGTGTGACACCGCGGCGAGCGAGATCGGCGAAGAACGCGCTTAGCGCCGAGGCCTTTCTCGCTACGGATGTTGCGGCATACCCTCTGGTAGTGAGATTCGCCACATATCGCCTGATGAGTCTCCGATCGACGGAGTCCGGTTCTGATACGCCGTAGCGGTTGGCGAACTCCACGAAGCCCTCGAGATCACCCGAGTACGCAAGAAGCGTGTTGTGAGCGAGACCGCGCTCCACGCGTAGGCGCTCCAGGTAGATTTCGCTCTCGATGGCTAGTGATGTTGTCGACACCAGACCATGGTGGTCGGAACTCGCACCCTCGTCAACGACTCAACCGGCCATGATTCGCTGTTCCTAGATCAAATCCTTGTGAGGTTTCGAATCGTTGGCGTACAGCGGCGAGAGAAGATCGAGGACCTCGGCGAGGTCCTCGGGTCCCAATACCGGAAATGCACCATCTCGAATCAGGAGATTCGTGCCGATAGACGTTGAGCGATCTACGTCGCCCGGCACCGCATACACAGGCACGCCATAATCCAAGGCGATTCGCGCAGTGATGAGGGCACCACCCTTCACCCCGGCCTCAACAACGAGCAACACATCCGAACATCCGGCAATGATCCGGTTGCGCGTCGGAAATCTCCACGCTTCCGGTGGAGTTCCCGGCGGGTATTCAGAGCTGATCAGCCCTCCTCCCTCGAGGATTGCTCTGTACAATCCCCGATGAGCTGCTGGGTAGATGACATCGACTCCCGATCCGAGCACAGCGTGACAGTGGCCGCCAGCCGCTACCGCGCCACGATGGGCAGCTCCATCTATCCCTCGTGCGAGGCCGCTCACGACGCTCCACCCTGCCCGTGCCGCCACCCTGCCGTACAACTCTGCGAGTTCGAGGCCATACGCCGTACACGCCCGCGTGCCCACGATCCCCAGGGAGGGACGCTCTGAACCAGCACCGCGCGTAAACAACCATCTCGGATGCCCCGGATAGGACAGCAGACGTTCAGGGAAACCATCTCCATCGGCGAACGCCAGCGCGGTTGCGTCATCGTCGAGCTGTTGGGATCTCGTTCCACCGTCGACGAGGATCGCCTCGTGAACACGGTCGGTTGTGCGAACACGCCGGCGAGCGACAGCAGAAATCACCCTGGCTGAAGTGACATAGCGTTCGAACAGTCGATCGACTCGAGATGGCGCCAGGCCACCGAATGCAAGCTGAATCATCTCGTCGGTCATGCGTTGGCCCCTCTCAGCGTGAGTGCCTCATGGACGTGTCGCTCGCTGACTATGTCTGACTGCTCAAGATCGGCGATTGTCCTCGCAACCCGTCGCACGCGATCCCATCCGCGCGCCGAGAGATTGAAGTCCTCTGCCGCTGCGGTGAGAGCTACGACCGACTCGTCCGACATTTCGACGTCATCGAGATCTGGGCCCGATAGCGAGCTGTTGAGCTTCCCGCGTTCGTGCTGTCGACCGCGAGCGTTCACAACACGGGACCTCACGACAGCAGACGACTCGCCTCGCGGGCCGACCAACGCCTGCGGTCGAAGTCTCTTGAGATTCACGCGCATGTCGAATCGATCGAGGAATGGACCCGACAGACGCGCCGTGTATCTCGCTTTCCTCGAGTCGATGCACTCGCACGCCTTGATTCTGTCCCCGAGATATCCGCACGGGCATGGGTTTGACGCTGCGATCAGTTGCACCGCTGTCGGGAACCTGAACGAGGCTGCTTGGCGGGCAACCGAGATGAACCCATCCTCGACTGGCTGGCGCAGCGCATCAAGAATCGACGTCGGAAACTCGCCGAGTTCATCGAGGAACAACACGCCACGGTGGGCTCGGGAGACCTCACCAGGTGTGGGTAGCCCAGCTCCCCCTCCGACGACTGCCGCCATCGAACTCGAATGGTGCGGTGCTCGAAACGGAGGCAAGTCTGATGCGGGTCGATCGGCTCCCACCGCTGCCCAAACAAGCGCTACGTCCCGTTGCTCGCTCGCACTCAGCGGCGGCAGGATCGAGGAAAGCCGCCGCGCAAGCATTGTTTTGCCTGCTCCGGGTGGACCGACAAACAGCAGATGATGTCGCCCGGCCGCTGCGATTTCCAGGGCCCGACGCGCAAGCGGCTGGTCTCTCACGTCTGCAAGGTCGAGGAGATCGGCTGCAACATGCACCGGAGGAGGGATCTCATCTGGTATTCGCCTCTCTTGGGCGACTTCGACTGCATGGCGGAGAGTCGCTACTCCAGCGAGCTCCGCGTCTTGAGACACCGCAACCGATGTGTCAGAGGACAAGAGGCATGTTTTGCTCTCGTGCTCCGCGACCACGGTTGCCCCGAGGGCGGCTCGTACCGGGCGAACCTGACCATGCAAACTGAGTTCACCCACCGGAACGAACCTGTCGAAGTTGATTTTGTTGTCACTCGCTGCGGCGAGAACCGACAGGGCAATCGGAAGATCGTATGTTGCCCCAACCTTCGGGAGATCAGCGGGCGAGAGGTTCACCACAACATTGCCACCCGGAAAGTGGAATCCCGCTGCTCGGATGGCGGACTTGACTCGCTGTCTGGATTCGCGGATCGCGGCGTCAGGAAGCCCGACGATGACAAACTTTCCCGATCCCCTTGACACGACGGTTTCGATTTGTACCGGTCTTGGTTCCACACCAACCAGAGCGCATGAGGTAACTGATGAGTACATCTGTGCAACGTATGTCGCAGCTGTGACAGGAACGAGGAACGACGGCCGATCAACCGAACGTGTTGAGTACCAGGCTCTGCGTTGCCCTGCCGACCGGACCGTTCTTGTCAAAGAGTTCCGAGTCGGACATGCCGATACCGCTTCGATGCCAATGCGACACTGACCGTGATGCGAACCAGTCACCAATCGGTTCACGATGAACGGCCAGCGTCAGATCGGCATTTACGAACGAAGTCGAGCCGATCTCACCGTGATATGAGATTCCGTTTCCGCAGTCTGCAAGGGGCGCGAGCCTCTGGAATGACGAAGGCTGCTCATCGGGAAGGATTGGATACATCGTCCGCATCCACATCGTTGTCGAGCCCTGGTCGACCGTGGTACGAACTTGTGGAAGCCTGCACTCGATGGAGGAGCCGAACCATTCCTCGTTGTGATGTGTCGATGCAATCGGAAAGGGACCCGGAACCGCAATCGACAGATCGAGACCGTCCCCCGGCATGCCAGCAACATCGAGGCTGTCCAACGTTCTGATGTGGAGACCGTAGGCCCTTGCATAGAAGCCATCATCGTCATAGATCTCGGCCTCGGTGTGCGTCACCGACCGGCCCGGCCGCCGAACCTCGGACTGCACACGGAACCCTGACATCGGGATCGGCTTGATCAACTCGATGGTCAAACGCGTCAGCTGCTGATGCGTCGCCAACGCCTCGACCGCGCGCACCATCAACGCGGCAGGTGGGCCGGCATGGCACGCCTCGGCACTCCATGGACCGCGGGTGTGGTCCGTCGGGGAGAAGAACGACCCGTCCTTCGTCGTGAAATATGAGTCGGTCATTCCCGATCACTTGCCCTTGAACCGTGGTTCCCTCTTGTGTACAAAGGCCGCCGCACCTTCGGCGAGGTCCTCTGATCCGAGCAGTATCGCCTGGGCCTGCTCCTCGAACGAGAGCGCCTGCTCGAAGGTCATTGCCGAGGATCTGTCAAGGGCCCTCTTGATGATCGCCTGGGCCAGCGGAGCGCCGGCCGCCAAGGAAGTCGCCATCTCAGCAACCGCGTCGTCAAGATCATCGACCGGCACGACCTTCGAAGCCAGACCAATGGACAGAGCCTCATCGGCGTGCACGATCCTGCCGGTCAGAGCAAGTTCTCTCGCTCTGACCATTCCGACAAGTCGTGGAAGTAGCCACGTTCCACCGAAGTCAACCGTCAAGCCTCTCTTCACGAATATCTCGGAGAACCTGGCGCGGTCGGTGGCGATGGCGACGTCGCATCCGATTGCCAGATTCATCCCGG
>Ga0209013_10005610_pt1 | contig 10758 bp, 11 predicted proteins | sample Cruoilmetagenom2_FD_187291 | JGI IMG/M metagenome (GOLD analysis project Ga0209013, IMG submission 187291) | Oil polluted marine microbial communities from Coal Oil Point, Santa Barbara, California, USA - Sample 2 (SPAdes) (version 2) | ecosystem: Environmental > Aquatic > Marine > Oil seeps ...
ATTTATTTACTAATCCTTTTCACAGTCGACTTCTATTAGTTTTAATAATAATGGATTCCACTTTAAAATACAAGCTGATGTTAAATAGAGACATTTTCGCGGACGTCATTGATTATAAGCTCAGCTTCTGTAGCATCAATAATACCTTGAACAGAATAACCTTCGAATACTTCTTTCAATTCAAGTCCATTTTCGGTTACTTCTATCATTGCCCGTTCTGTTATTATTTTATTCACAACTGCTTTACCTGTTAAAGGTAATTCACATTGTTTTTTAATTTTGGGAGAACCGTCTTTTGCACAATGATCCATTATGACAATAATTTTTTTTGCACCGTGCACAAGGTCCATTGCTCCTCCCATACCCTTAATCATCTTTCCTGGAATCATCCAGTTAGCAAGATCGCCTTTTTCAGATACTTCCATCGCACCTAAAATGGCTACGTCGACATGTCCTCCACGAATCATCGCAAATGATTCAGCACTATTGAAAAAAGCAGAACCGGGAATAGTTGTCACTGTTTCCTTACCCGCGTTTATAAGATCCGGGTCTACTTCTTGCTCAGTTGGATAAGGCCCAATACCAAGTAAACCATTTTCAGATTGTAAAACGACCGTTTTATCCGGTGAGATGAAATTCGCTACTAAAGTCGGAATTCCAATACCTAGGTTTACGTAGTTTCCATTTTCGATTTCTTGTTCTGCTCTTCTTGCAATCTTTTCACGTGAATTCAATCGAAACTCCCCCTTAAGAACGTGTCGTTAAACGTTCGATTCTTTTTTCTTGTTTTGCTTGGAATAGACCTTGAACATAAATGCTCGGTGTATGTATATGAGCTGGATTTAAATCTCCTGTTTCCACGACTTCTTCTACTTCCGCAATGGTAATTTTACCTGCAGCAGCCATCATTGGATTGAAATTCTGTGCTGTCATATTATAGATAAGATTACCAAATTTGTCCGCCTTAGCTGCACGTATGAAAGCATAATCAGCTCGCAGTGCCTCTTCTAGTACATATTCTTTTCCATCGTAAACTCGCACTTCTTTACCTTCCGCCACTATGGTCCCTACACCAGCAGGAGTAAAGAAAGCTGGAATTCCTGCACCACCAGCCCGAATTTTTTCTGCTAACGTTCCTTGTGGTGTCAAATCCACTTCTATTTCACCAGAGATTACCTGTCTCTCAAATTCTTTATTTTCGCCAACATATGAACCTATCATTTTCTTGATTTGTTTATTTTTAAGTAGTAGTCCTAGACCCCAGTCATCCACACCACAATTGTTAGAGATAACCGTTAAGTCCTTCACACCTTTTTCTACTAAAGCTAATATTAGCTGCTCTGGAATTCCAACAAGTCCAAAACCTCCAACCATTAGTGTCATTCCATCTTGCACCCCAGCAACAGCTTCTTTAGCTGAATTGTAAATAGGTTTCATGCTCCCATTCCCCTTTCAAGTAAGCTTGATACAATATTATTTTCTCAAATATCCGACAACTTAGCAAACTATATTCCAAGATCAATTTTTAAGATATATATATATCCTCGAATAGTTAAAACAAACCGATTTTCGAATTGAGGATTTATAGAACTTTAAAAACCTTATTGACTAGTATAACCACCATCCAGAACTACAGCTTGACCGGTCATCCCTTTTGCGGCATCACTAGCTAAAAATAATGTTAAATCTGCAATTTCCTTTACTTCTAACAAACGTTTCTGTGGAACTAAAGGATATAATACTTCTTCTAAAACAGATTCAACTGGAACATTCCGTACTTTTGCTAAATCTTTAAATTGATTTCGAACTAGCGGTGTATCTACATAACCTGGGCAGACAGCATTTACTGTAATCCCATCGGCAGCTGTTTCCAGTGCTGCAACCTTTGTCAATCCGATTACGCCATGTTTCGCAGAGTTATATGCGGCTTTACCAGCAAAACCAACTAAACCATTTATGGAAGCCATATTGATAATTCTTCCGAAACCATTCTTCCGCATATGCGGAAGAACGTGTTTAGTTGCTACAAACGGAGCAGTTAACATAATTTTTATCAATAGTTCAAAACGTTCAGTTGGAAAATCTTCTAACATTGAAACATGCTGCATGCCAGCGTTATTTATCAAAATATCGATTCGCCCATACTCTTTAACAGTTAAATTTATCGTGTTAATAATATCTTCTTCCTTTGTCACATCACATTTAAGACCTCTTACATCATCACCTAGTAATTTAGCGGATTCCTTAACTTTTTCTTCATTAATATCTGTTAATACTACAAAAGCTCCAGCTTTATAAAATTCTTGAGCAATCTCAAAGCCAATGCCGCCCGCTGCTCCTGTGATAAGAAGCACTCTATTTTTCACCATTTAATTACCTCCATAAAATGTCATATTGCAATTTACCGTATTTTTATATCCCTAAACCAAAAGAGAACAGAATAATTGCAATTATTACTCCAAGAGTTGGTACAACAACAGTAGTCGCCGCAACTGGCCAATAGGCAGCACTATGTTTTTCACCACAGATTGATTGAATAGTAGTTACGACATAACCATTATGTGGCAATGAATCAAGTGCCCCAGAAGAAATTGCAACTACTCTGTGTAACGCTTCCGCATTTACTCCCATATCTAAATAGTGTGGAGCTAACAAAGGTAAAGCGATTGTTTGCCCACCAGAAGAAGAACCTGTCATACCAGCTATTACAGAAACTGCAATTGCTGCTCCGATTAATGGAGATCCAGGAATATTCGTCATTGCTTCCACTGCAGTTGTGAAAGCTGGTACGTTTTTGGCAACTCCTCCAAAACCAACTACTGCTGCAGTATTACCAATTGCAATAATCGCACCTACTGTCCCTGCTGAAAATGCTTCCCAGAAATTTTTAGAATATTTTCGTCCAACAATATAAGTTGCAATAACACCACCAAGTAAGGCAATTATTAAAGCAGATTGTGCAAGTTTATCATGGAAAATATACGAAATTATTAACACAACTAATAATGGGATCATAGCTAAGAATGGATTTGGTAGACTTCTCTTTGTATCAAATGTTGGATCTGTTTCACGATCAACAAAACGTTCCCCTTTATTAACTGCTTTTTGAATAATGCGTTTCAACCACCAGTATCCAAAAATTGCCATAAATAACGCAACAATAATACTTACTTCCCAACCTGCATATGCGTCAGTGCCTAAATATTGAATGGGAATCCAGTTTTGAATTTCTGGTGAACCCGCAGATGTCATCGTAAACGTAACAGATCCTAAGGCTAAAGTTGCTGGTATAAAACGACGAGGTAAATCTGCTTGCTTAAACAATGAAATCGCCATTGGATATACAGAAAATGCAACTACGAAAAGACTTACTCCTCCAAATGTTAGAACTGCGCAGGCAAGAACAATAGCAAGTACAGCATACTTCATCCCTAACTTACCAACTATCCATTTAGAGACGGAATCTGCTGCACCACTATCTTCCATGACTTTACCGAATACTGCTCCTAATAAGAACATTAAATACCAAGAAGCAATGAATCCCGTAAACCCTGCCATATAACTAGTCACAAAATCTGCTTCATCTTTACCAGCAAGCTGAGAAAATAGTGGCATTCCACTAGTTATAGCTACTAAAAGTGCAGATATAGGACCAGCTATTAAAATATTTACCCCCTTCATGGTTAAAACTATTAATAAGGCTAAGCCTCCTATAAGTCCAATCATACTTAATACTTCCATATACAAATCCCCCTTTTATTTAAAATCGCGATAGAATACTAGCTTTCTTTTTGAAGCACCAATTTATCAGAGTGGTCGAAATTTATGACAATATAAAGAAATAAACAAAGTAAGAGCAATAAATCCTTATCAATAATTTCAGTTACAACAAGAAGTAGTTAATTGTTTTATCCAAAAATCTAAACTCTGCAGAAGAATAGAATTCTAGCTTGGATTAATATTAAATACAAAGAATATTAAAAGCGCTTTCATAAGTCATTAAAGCATAGCCGTAATATTCAATCAATAGTAATTGTGACAGGAATTCTAACGTCTATTAACGATTTATTCCGATTTTCTGGATTTATATATATCCAAAACAATAGCGGATAATACTTTCTTAACAATAAAAAAATCCGATTCACTGGATAATTGTCCAGTAATTCGGATTTAGGTCATAAGTTGTGTTTTTTAATCTTTTCATATAATGTGGACCGGCTAAGCCCAAGTTGTTTAGCAATTTTTATTTTATCAGATTCTTCCTCTAGGTATGATTGAAGTACTTTCTTTTCTACTTCTGCTAAGATTTCTTCCAGAGTTCCAGTAGTTTGAAAAGAGGGTACATTCCCTAGCTTTATCTGCGATGGGAGCACAGAAGGCATAATTATATCATTTTCGGCTAAGTATACTGCCGCTTGTAAAATATTTTGTAATTCTCTCACATTTCCTGGCCAATGATATGATTGGAGTAGCACTCTCGTTTTTGTAGCCAAGATGACTTGTCGGCGACCAGCCTTGAGCATAAATTTTTGTAGGAAGTAGTTAAGCAAATCTACGAAGTCTTCCATTCTTTCCCTTAAAGGTGGAATTCTCAACGTAATTGCTTGCAACCGATAATACAAATCCTCACGAAATTTTCTTTCCTCTATTAATTGAGAGAGTGAAATATTAGATGAAACAACTATACGTATATTTACTTTTTCACTAATTTCTGAGTTTAGCGGTGTAATTTCCTCTTCCTGCATCGCTCTTAGCAGCTTTGCTTGAAGTGTATGAGGAAGTGCACTAACCTCATCTATATAAAGTGTCCCTTTGTCTGCTTGTTTAACTCTTCCATTTTGTATTGTATCCGTAAGTGGGTTATATACACCAAATAACTCCTTTTCTATCAAATCGGCAGGGATTGCTGCACAATTCACTTTTACAAAAGGGAAGTCTGAGCGTTCAGAAAGCTGATGTATGCTATGAGCAAACATGTCCTTTCCAGTTCCACTCTCCCCTTCTATTAATACCGGAAGATCACTAGGAGCTATTATTTCAATTGTTTCTTTTATCTTTCGAATTGCCGGGGAACTTCCTTTAATATCAGCTAATCTATACTCCGTATAACTATTATCTGCTACATTTAACTGAATTCTTTCCATCGTTGTTCGAACATGAGAACTTAGTTTTTTCCAATCAGACATATCTCGAAAAATAACACTACCAAAAGCACCGACAATCTGCCCATCAACAAAAAGAGGAACTCGATTCGCAAGCATGTACGTTCCTTTAATATAATGGGGAGAGGCATTGTCAGGCACCCCCGATTTAATAACTTCATGCATTTTCGTGTTCTCAATTATGTCAGCGACAGGTTTGCCGATAGCTTCCTCTCTCTTCACTTCAAGAAAGCGACAATAATCTTCATTTATATAAAGAATTTTCGCATCTGCATCAACTACAACAAACCATTGAAAAGCATTTTCTAAAATTTCAGCAAGAACAGAAGTTGGTAAATGTTGTTGAAATTTATCCAAGTTAAATCACATCCTTCTCAGGTACCTTCTTAAGCGGGCGATCATATAAAAGCGTAGGAACTATTGCTAACCCTATTAGGACAGTGAAAACATAGAACATTGCTTGAATTCCATATACATCAACTAAGATTCCTCCAGCAAGTGGACCAATCATTCTTCCAATAGTCGCCATACTGTTCACAATACCTTGATAAAATCCTTCTCTCCCTTTCGGTGCTAACTGTCCAGCTAATGTAGGTACTGCTGGCCAAATAAATACCTCCCCGATTGTCAAAACAACCATTGCAACGATAAACATCGTATAATCTTCCGCAAAAGAAACAACAACAAACGACCCCATAAAGATAACTATTCCAATAATCATCTGTGTTTTTACCCTATGCTCCAGCCTATTTATAATAGGTTTAATAAGCGGCTGAGCAGCTAATATGAGAGCACCGTTTATCGTCCAAAGTAAACTATATTGTTTTAATGTTATACCTAAATCCATTACATGAGTAGAAATAGTGGAAGTCCATTGTACATAAGCAACCCATGTAAACATATAACCGATAGATACAATTAACAATGCATAAAACGGTGCTTTTTGTTTAATCTTTTTAGAACTGTTCAGTACTGAAGCATTTATATTAGGAGCAAGTGCCATCTTACGGTAATAGACACTCGCAACCAATAGGAATAATACATACGTTAATAAATTTGCAAGGAAAATATTATTAATATTATGATCAGCAACTAAGCCTGCAACAGCGGGACCAATAGCCACCCCTAGGTTTTGTGACAAATATATGGCATTAAAAGCTTTACGACCACCTTCCGGCCATACACTTCCTACCAAGGCATACATGCTAGGGAATATTATCCCACCACTAAAACCTAGAATCGCTACAAACCATATATATTCTGGCCATCCATGCCAAAACGTTAAAAGTAATAGAGAAACCATGGACAATATAATTCCGAGCATAATAGATTTATATCCACCGATTCTATCAAATAAATATCCTCCAAGTAAATTACCGATTACCCCAGTCCCAGCATTAATCATAAGCACAAATCCTGCCACTGTTAGAGTTTGCCCTAAATGATCATGCATATATATAGTATGTAATGGCCATAAAAAAGAATTTCCCACTGTATTGATAAACATTCCGATTATTAATAACCATACTGCCTTTGGCAATTTTAACACCTCATTTCTATTGCACTCAGAATATTGTATTCCTTTTCAAATAGCACTTCAAGAAGATTAAAACAAACTTATCAAAGTCATGTTAAAATAATCCTGTTAAGGAGTGAAGAATATGAATGAAAATAACTTTCCATTTCCTTCAGACGGGAAACGATATTATACATGGAATCGATATTTAAGAGATATGTTTGGTATGAAAATTTTCAAAGTAGCTTTGGATGCGGGGTTTGATTGCCCAAACAGAGATGGTACCGTCGCATTTGGTGGCTGTACTTTTTGTAGTGTCGCTGGAAGTGGAGATTTTGCAGGAGATAAAGTAGATTCTATACCAGTTCAATTTGAAAAAATTAAAGTAAACATGCATGAAAAATGGAAAAAAGGAAAATACATAGCGTATTTCCAAGCATATACGAATACACATGCCCCCCTCCCTGTTCTAAAAGAAAAATTTGAGGCTGCACTGGCATTAGAAGGGGTAATAGGAATTTCTATTGCGACAAGACCCGATTGTTTACCAGATGATGTAGTTGAATATTTGGCGGAGCTTAACGAACGTACATTTTTATGGATTGAGCTTGGGCTCCAAACTGTTCATGAGCGAACAGCTAATTTGGTGAACCGTGCACATGACTTCCCTACTTATATAAAAGGGGTTAACAAATTAAGGAAGCATGGAATTCCTATATGTACGCATATTATAAATGGTCTTCCTTTAGAAAATCGGGAAATGATGATGGAAACTGCTAGAGAAGTGGCAAAGTTAGATGTTCAAGGGATTAAAATCCATTTACTTCATTTACTTAAAGGGACACCAATGGTTAAACAATATGAAAAAGGAATGCTAGAATTTATGGACCGCGATTCCTATATCCAACTTGTAGCAGACCAGTTAGAAATTCTACCTCCTGAGATGGTCGTACAACGAATAACGGGAGATGGTCCAATTGACTTAATGATTGGTCCAATGTGGAGCGTTAACAAGTGGGATGTTCTAAATGGAATAGATGCAGCGCTTGCTTCAAGGGAGAGTTTCCAAGGAAAATATTTCGAAAAAAGTGGTGTAGTAAGATGAAACTAAAAAGAGTATTACCTTTCGCTAAACAATTATTAATGTCGACGGTTGAACCGGGAGATACTGTAGTGGATGCAACTGCAGGAAATGGACATGATACCCTTTTTTTAACAGAGCTTGTTGGTGAGAATGGACATGTTTATGCTTTTGACGTTCAAGCAGAAGCCATTCAAGCAACGGCCACAAGATTAGAAGAAGCAAAAAAGCTAGAAATAGCGACATTAATCCATGATGGACATGAAAATTTACACCTTTATATTCAACAAGAAATTTCAGCAGCCATATTCAATCTAGGTTATTTGCCTGGAAGTGATCATGAAATTATTACTACGGGTAATTCTACATTACAGGCCATTGAATCGTTACTTCAACTTCTAAAGGTTGGTGGAATGATTGTACTGGTAGTTTACTATGGTCATCCAGGAGGCAAAGAAGAAAAAGAGGCTTTACTAAGATATGTTCAACAATTGCCTCAATCATTTGCTCATGTGTTAAGCTATCAATTCTTAAACCAACAAAACAATCCACCATTTATCATTGCAATTGAAAAGATGAAAAAATCTATATAGACACTGAAACAATCTTATAAAAGAGCTCTAATTCAGATTTGAAATGAGCTCTTTTTCTCCATCTATTTCCAAAGATATAATTAGAAATAAGTATCCAATCCTTCATAAACACTTGGACTGTTCTAGTATAGAACTGATTCTGTCCTTTGCTTCATCAGTGCCATGTATAGTTTTTGAGCATTCTTCCACATAATATATAAAATACGCGCTTTGGATAAGAAGATTTTTTCAGATTCAATATTTGAGTAGCATTTTCAACAGCTTCCTCGAATGTGCTATAACTGATTACCTTCTCAAAAGAAGAATAAAGAATAAAAGGTGAGTCTACATCCATCTTTAAAAATAAAAATGTATAATAATCATGTTTTTCTTGTCTATTATCCCCGATATTTCATTATCTTCTATGTCATTTTCTGGAAAGTAAGTCCATTTTTGATCTTTTAAAATTCCGATACGTTTCATCAGCCAGAGATTGTAGCCCATATCAATTTTTTCATTAATGCGATTCTCAATATCTTTTAATTGTTCCTCGAACATTGGAAAATGTGGACTTCGGTTTGTCATATATACAAAAAACTTACGATTGTCTTTTTCATCGAGCAATTCATTTTCTAATATGTATCTTGCCCTCCGTTTTCTGAAAAAAGCTCAAGCTATGTCCTGTTCATCCTAACCACTAAAAGAATTGCCAGATTGATAATCTCATCCTACCCTTTTTCATATAAACTCATATTCTTTACCACCATGCAATAATCCTTTTAAGAAAAGCTATTTATTAAATCTGTTACAACATTAAAAGTTCTAAGTATTACCATTTTATTGAGACATTAAAGTTTATTATTAGAATATTTAGGGAAACATAATGATAATTATCTTAATAATATGAACGCTTACATAATCATCTCCAAGCGATTCACAAACTTACTTTTCTTTATTGGCTCCTATGGCATATAGTTGCATATATAGAAGTTAAATGGGAAAGTTTTTAAGAAATTATAATGTAAAATGACATAGCTTGTGAGAGCCTAAAAGGCAAAATTAGAATAAATTTTAAGGAGATACTTTATGCCAAAAATTGCTTCGATTAGTACATATAACCCTCCATATTCCTTGGAACAATCAAACATTGAGAATCTCACAAAAGAACTATTTCAAGATAAAATACCTCAATTGAATAGACTGTTAAAAGTATTTGAAAATGGAGATATACAAACTCGTCATTTTTGTGTTCCTTTAGAATGGCACCAAAGTGAACATAGCTTTGAAGAACGTAATAATTTGTATATTGAACTGGCTACTCAATATAGTATCGAAGTAATTCAGCGTTGTTTAAATAGTAAGGACTTTTTAGAATCTTCCCTGCACCCTAGTGAAATTGACGCCATAGTGTTTGTGAGTAGTACTGGTATATCTACTCCAAGTATTGATGCTAGGGTGATGAATCATCTGCCCTTTTCTGATCGCATGAAACGTATTCCACTTTGGGGCTTGGGCTGTGCAGGAGGCGCATCAGGCTTAAGTAGAGCTTTCGATTATTGCAAGGCTCACCCAACTTCAAAAGTACTAGTGGTTTGCGTAGAGCTTTGTAGTTTGACCTTCCAACCAAACGACTTTTCAAAGAGTAATCTAATTGGAGCATCATTATTTGCAGATGGAGCCGCTTGCGCATTAGTGTGTGGTGATCAGGTAAAGTTAACCACTACCAAACGCATTCCCCATATAACCGCAACAGCTTCTAAATGGATGCCAGATTCAGAAGACGTGATGGGATGGGATATTAAAAATAATGGTCTTCATGTTGTTTTCTCTAAAAGTATTCCTTCCATTATTTCTACATGGTTAGGGCCATTTGTAGATGAATTCCTTGGTGAGCAGCATGTGAAGAAAGACCAGTTAGCAAATTTCGTAGCACATCCAGGCGGTAAGAAAGTGCTAAAAGCATATGAGGATACGTTAGAACTTACCGAAGAACATACGCATATTTCACGCGATGTATTAAAGAATCATGGTAATATGTCCTCTCCTACAGTTCTTTACGTATTGGAACAGTTTATGAAGAAACAACATCCAAACGAAGAATTAGGGCTGCTAGTCGCATTAGGTCCTGGCTTTTGCGGAGAAGCTATATTACTAAATTGGAGGGATTAGTTTGTTATTTTTCATCCTTATCTCGTTAGTGATCATTCAGAGACTTGTTGAGGTTGCTATTGCAAAACGCAATGAAAAAAGAATGCTTGCCAAGGGTGCTTATGAAGTCGGAGCATCTCACTATCCTATTATGGTAACAATGCATGTTTGTTTTTTTGTTAGCCTTATAGCAGAAGTTTTAGTTTTTGAACGGGCGATATCACCTTTGTTCCCAGTGTTTCTAGTAATCTTTATATTTGTTCAACTGCTCCGTGTGTG
>Ga0209013_10005611_pt1 | contig 10758 bp, 7 predicted proteins | sample Cruoilmetagenom2_FD_187291 | JGI IMG/M metagenome (GOLD analysis project Ga0209013, IMG submission 187291) | Oil polluted marine microbial communities from Coal Oil Point, Santa Barbara, California, USA - Sample 2 (SPAdes) (version 2) | ecosystem: Environmental > Aquatic > Marine > Oil seeps ...
TTTAAACTGCTGCAGGCCCATAAAGGATTACCCAAGTACAAACCATTGATCAAGGTGCTGAGTGAAGAGGGAAATAAGAGCCTTCTTTTAAAAACCGAGAACCACTATATGCAGGAGCAATCCAAGAACATGCACCTGGTCACAGACGACCTCTACTTTATCATCGAAGAGAAGCAAAATTCGGTGGAACTAACCGAGAAGGGAATTGATCTGATCACAGGCGATTCGGACGATCCTGCTTTTTTCATTCTTCCCGATATTGGATCCGAGATCGCTGAAATTGAAAAGTCCGATATGCCGGACAGGAAGAAACTCGAAGTGAAAGACAAAATGCTCCAGGACTATGCGGTGAAGTCTGAACGGATCCATACAGTCAACCAGCTCATGAAGGCCTATTCCATGTTTGAGAAAGAGGTGGAGTATGTACTTATGGACAACAAGGTGAAGATCGTTGATGAGCAGACGGGAAGGATCATGGAGGGCAGAAGGTACAGCGATGGATTGCACCAGGCTATTGAGGCCAAGGAAAATGTAAAAGTGGAGGCCGCTACCCAGACCTGGGCCACCATCACCCTGCAGAACTATTTCAGAATGTACCACAAACTGGCAGGAATGACTGGTACGGCAGAAACTGAAGCGGGGGAATTCTGGGACATCTATAAGTTGGATGTGATGGTGATCCCTACCAACCGTCCCATCGTTAGAGATGACCAGGAGGATATGGTCTTTAAAACCAAGCGTGAAAAGTACAACGCAGTGATCGATGAGCTTGTGCAGCTCAATAAAGCGGGTCGGCCCTCCCTGGTTGGCACTACCACGGTTGAAGTATCGGAGCTGTTGTCAAAAATGCTCAAGATCAGGAAGATTAACCACAATGTATTGAATGCTAAGCTACACCAGCGGGAGGCTGAAGTAGTGGCACAGGCAGGGAAAGCCGGTACAGTGACCATTGCTACCAATATGGCTGGCAGGGGCACTGATATTAAGCTTTCCGATCAGGTCAAAGTGGATGGTGGATTGGCCATTATTGGTACGGAACGGCATGATTCCAGAAGGGTGGATCGCCAGTTAAGAGGACGCTCAGGAAGGCAGGGAGACCCGGGTTCATCACAGTTCTATGTTTCCCTTGAAGATAATCTGATGCGCCTGTTCGGATCGGAACGGATTGCAGGGATGATGGATAAGCTGGGCCTGAAAGAGGGGGAGGTGATCCAGCATTCCATGATTACTAAATCCATTGAGAGGGCACAGAAAAAAGTGGAAGAGAACAACTTCGGGATCAGGAAGAATTTACTGGAGTATGACGATGTGATGAACGCCCAGCGCGAGGTCATTTATAAGCGCAGGAAGCACGCACTTTATGGGGAACGGATTGGCCTCGACATAGCCAATATGATGTTCGATGTGACTGAGAGTATCGTTAACTCGTTTCATCAAAGTGGTGATTTCGACGGATTTAAGCTGGAACTGATCAGGTTCTTTTCCATTGAATCTCCTGTCTCTGAGGAGGAGTTCAAGCAAATGGGTGAGAATGAGATGGTCGATGCGATATATGAAATACTTCTTGAAACCTATAAGCGCAAACAGGAGAGTATTTCTGAGCAGGCTATGCCGGTGATAAATCAGGTGTATGAGCATCAGAGGCAGGTGTATGAAAATATTGTAGTTCCTGTATCAGATGGGACACGGATTTTCCAGGTGTTGGCCAACCTGGAGAGTTGTTATCAATCAAAAGGCAAGGAGCTGGTTAGATCTTACGAGAAAAGTATTATTCTGACCACCATTGACCAATCATGGCAGGAGCATCTGCGAGAACTGGACGATCTCCGGCAATCGGTCAGGAATGCACAATATGAGCAAAAAGATCCCTTGTTAATCTATAAGTTTGAGGCCTTTGAACTCTTTACAACCATGATCGATAAGGTGAACAGGGATGTGGTCTCTACCCTTATGAAAGCTCATATTCCATTGCGTGATCCCAAAAGTATTCAGCGTGCTGAAGCTCCAAAGAAGATGGATCTAAGCAAGTTTGAAGCCAACAAGGATGAGATGAGCAGCTATAATGATCCTTCCGGCGGCGGACCAGGAAAGGATGGACGTACCCATGCGCAACAACCCATAAGGGTGGAAAAGAAGGTAGGACGCAATGAGCCATGTCCTTGTGGAAGCGGGAAAAAGTATAAAAATTGTCACGGTAGGCCCGGATCTGCAGGCTAACCTCTATTAATGCAGAAAACTATCCAGCCGGGCGATCTCCTGGTACAGTTTTTTTGATGCAGGGATCAGTGGTAACCTGAGAACATTCTCTAACCATCCCTGGATTTCCATGGATGCCTTGACTCCTGCAGGATTACCCTCCATAAAAATGGCTTTCATCATGGGGAAAAGTTTGTAGTGCAATTCACGCGCTTTATCATATGCACTCTCCAATGCGGCAGCAACCATGGTTGATGTCAGGGCAGGGTATGCATTCCCGATCACACTTACCAATCCATCTCCTCCAGCAGCTATTAATGGCAGGGTAATAGAATCATCGCCCGATACTACCAGGAAGCCTTCCGGTCTGTCATGGATGATCTCCATCACCTGCTCAAGATTGCCCGAAGCCTCCTTCACAGCAACGATGGTACCCTGAAAATCACTGGCCAGGCGAAGTGCTGTCTCCGATGATATATTTGAGCTGGTTCGTCCGGGAACATTATAGAGCATCACCGGAATCTCAGCAACTGCCGCGATGGCAGCAAAATGCTGATACATCCCTTCCTGGGAAGGTTTGTTATAATAAGGAGCTACACTTAGCAAACCATTTATCCCCTCCGGTTTCATGGTTTTTACCAATTCAACGGTTGACCGTGTATCGTTTCCACCTGCACCCACTATCAGGGGAACCCTGCCTCCTCCGGCGTTCACCACACACCGGACTACATCCGATTTCTCCTCCGCTGAAAGGGTAGGGGTCTCGGCAGTTGTGCCCAAAACAACCAGGTAGTTAATACCATTCTTTATCAACCTGTCGGTATGCAATTCGAGCTTGTCAAAGTCTATTTCACCTTTTTGTGTGAAGGGCGTAACAACTGCAACACCTGTTCCTGTGAATTGATGAGTTAACATCATGGGACGAATCAATTTGACGGATTTAAAATGGATACATAGTGTTTGATTTGATCTGCAAGGTAACTGATATCGTTCCGCTCAGTAAGATTGATCATTAAGTCATAATCGTTTTCCTGTTCTGTGAACATACCAATTTTAAACCTGGCGGATGAAAGCTGCACAAGGAATTGTAGCTCCAGAGGAGTTTCCCTGGTAAAATCCACCATGATATCAGGGTCCTTGGAATAAAAAGAGTCCACAGTTTCTCCGGTGGGTTTCATGTACCAGTTAAGATCACTTTTTGTAATGAAAGAATAATTCTTCCAGAAGAGCATCTCCTGAGGGATCTCTTTCTGCTGTACATACCCGAATGCAGCACATTTGATGCCATTATTCTCAATGAATTTTCTAAATTCTTTGATGACCTGAAAGGAATCGGGCTCGCTGGTATCAAAAAGGATCACAGCCGATTTTGCGGTATCAAAGTTATGCACCTGTACCTCCCGCTGAAAAGCCTTCCTTTTCTTTTTCAGCACCTGCTTTCCTATGTTTTCTTTTAACCCTGCCATTCTTCAAACAAAAATACAATTAAAAATGAATTGGCTAGGATAACATGGATATGAACTCCTTCTCCGATAGAATTGAGATTCCCAGCTTTCGGGCCTTTTCATATTTACTCGGACCCATGTTTGCTCCGGCAAGTATAAAATCGGTCCGGGAACTAATGGAACCCGAGTTGCGTCCTCCATGTTGTTCAATCAGCAATTTCAGCTCCTCTCTGGACCGGTTTTCAAATACCCCCGAAATAACAAAGGACTTGCCTTCAAGGATCTGACTTATGGCCTCAGACTTTGAACCTAATTCAAATTGAACTCCACTCTCCTTCAACCGGTGTACCACGAGTTGGTTTATTGGATCTTCGAAATAGGCAATGACAGATTGTGCGATCCGTTCCCCGATCTCATCCACATCCTCCAGGGCTTGCTGATCAGCAGCAACAAGGTTTTCCAGGTTCAGGAAGGCATCCGCAAGTTTTCGGGCTACGGTTTCACCCACGTACCGGATTCCCAGGGCAAAGAGGACACGCTGAAAGGGTACCAGTTTCGATGCTTCAATGCTCTCAACCAGATTTTTTGCTGACTTTTCAGCAAATCTTTCCAGTTTGACCACCTCGTCGTATTTCAGGGCATATAGGTCTGACACATTACGCACCAGTCCTTCCCTGAACAGTAGGTCTATGGTTGCCTCTGCAGCGTTAATATCCATGGCCTTTCGGCTGATAAAATGCTCAATGCGGCCTTTTATCTGGGGAGGACACTCATTGGTATTGGGACAATAATGGGCAGCCTCATCTTCCTTCCTTTCAAGCGGAGTGTTGCATTCGGGGCACCGTGTAATAAACTGGAATGGTCGAAATGCAGGATCCCTTCGCTCCATTGATACTCCAATGATCTTGGGAATGATCTCACCACCCTTTTCTACGTATACATGATCACCGATCCTTACATCCAACTGTTGGATTTGATCGGCATTGTGCAGTGAGGCTCTTTTTACTATTGTCCCTGCCAGCTGCACCGGTTCAAGATTAGCCACCGGGGTGACGGCACCGGTCCGGCCCACCTGAAAATCTATACTCATCAAACGGGAGAGGGCCTGCTCAGCTTTAAATTTGTAAGATATAGCCCAACGTGGGGTTTTTGCCGTAAAACCCAGTTGCTGTTGCATGGTGATGGAGTCAACTTTAATTACCACACCGTCAATTTCGAATGGTAGATCTTCGCGGGCCGATTCCCAATGGTCAATGAAACTAAAAACCTCTTCAAGTGACCGGGACAACCTGTTGTAGGTTGGAATTTTAAATCCCCATTCACGTGCACTTTCCAGGCTTTCATGCTGTGTTTCAAAGAGGTGTTGTTCGCCAGGAATATAGTAGAAAAGACAATCAAGGGGCCGTTGAGCAACCTCAGATGAATTTTGCATTTTAAGAGAACCGGACGCTGCATTTCGCGGATTGGCGAAGAGAGGTTCTCCTTTCGCTTCCCGCTCACGGTTCATCTTTTCAAATCCCTCTCCCGGAAAGATCACCTCTCCCCTGATTTCAAACTGTTGGGGATATCCTTTGCCCTGAAGTTTTAAGGGAATGCTCCTGATGGTCCGGATATTTCGGGTCACATCGTCCCCACGTGTACCGTCACCCCTGGTAAGTGCTCTCCACAGTTTTCCATTGGTATAGGCCAGTGCAACAGCCACCCCATCATATTTCAGTTCGCAGAAATAGGAGACATCGTCACCGGTCACTTTTCTCACGCGCTGGTCAAATTCTTCCAGCTCCTCCTTATTATAGGTGTTTCCCAGGGAGAGCATGGGATATGGATGGGTAAATGATTCGAATTCACGGTTCAGGTCACTGCCCACCCGGTTGGTTGGTGAATTCTCATCAATGAATTGGGGGAAAGTATTTTCCAGTTGTTGTAACTCGCTGATTAAATGGTCAAACTCAAAATCAGAAATGGTGGGTTCTGACTTTATATAATAGTCATAATTGTGCTGGTGAAGCACATCCCTGAGTTTATCAATCTTTGCTTTTGCCTGCTCCGGAGTCATCTGGATTCGCTTTTAACAAAAGTAAAAAATATTTCTCCTTTTGGTTTTATTCTCTACTTTTAAGCAGAGCTAGTTTGACAGAAAAGTGTGCATGCGTGGATTATATGAATAGATACAGATTGCTCCTTTCAGCAGGGATCATACTCGCAGGGATCACCTCACTGGTGGCACAGCGTCAGTTTCCGGGTAAACCCATGGATAATTACCGCCAATTAAAAGCAGTCGATGTAATGTATGTGCTGCCGCCAATGGATCCGTTGGAGATTGAGTCCAGACTGCTCATGAATGAGGGAAGCCATAAAAAGCCACTGCAGTTTGCCATAGAGCGCCCTGTCAGTATTTCACCTGAGAGCCATGGTAGCTGGGTAACACAGGATCATTACCGTGTCTGGAGGGTACATATTCTCTCTCCTGAAGCCTATTCTATGGGTCTTGTATTCAATGAATACCTTCTTGAACCGGGTGTGAAACTATTTGTATACGATCCGGATCAGTCAACCATCAAAGGGGCCTTTACCTCGGGAAACAATAAATCTTCGGGGATACTTCCGGTGGGACATATTGAGGGTGATGAGCTGATCATCGAGATGCAGGTGCCGGAAACAATGACGCACTATGGCAGTTTATACATTGAGTCGGTTTCTCATGCTTTCCTGGATATAAAACATAGCTCCGGAATTGCTGGCTGTCCTCCCGGAGAATTCGGGTGCTCCCAGGTATGCGAAATCGACATCAACTGCTCAGATGGAGATGATTGGCAGCTTACCAAAAAATCAGTGGTAAGAATTCTTACTAACAGCCAGTACTGTACAGGAGTATTGGTAAATAATACAGCCTATGATGGAACTCCTTATGTGCTGACTGCCGAACACTGCATTAATAAGCAATATATAGCTGATCGATCGGTATTTTTATTCAATTATGAAAGTCCTTCCTGCAATGGAGAGGATGGTCCAACCAGCATGTCCATTTCGGGATGTGACAGCATCGCAGTGGGAGATAGCCTGGATTTCAGCCTGGTGAAACTTTCGATTACCCCACCCGATTCCTACGATGTCTATTATGCAGGATGGGACCGGTCTGATTTGCAAACATCCGGTACAACCACCATCCATCATCCCTGGGGGGATGTGAAGAAAATATCCTTTGATTTTGAAATTCCCTCAATCCCTGCTCAACCCGGAGATGTACCCTATACAGATCTTGATGATTACCATTATTTCTCATACTGGTGGATCCGGGAGTGGGATATAGGATCTACGGAAGGTGGTTCTTCAGGTTCCCCTCTGTTCAATGCAGGAAAGAGGGTGATCGGCCTGTTGAGTGGTGGAATTGCAAAATGTGGCGATTCCATTGGATACGATAACGAGAATGATCGGGTTATCTATAACAAAGCTTTCAACTATGATGATTATTACACCCGGATGTTCTATGCATGGGATTTTTATGGGGCAGATGGACCCTCACTTAAACCATGGCTTGATCCTCTGAATACAAGAGCCAGGAGTATTGGGGGATATCACCCTACAGGTACGGAACCATCCATGGTGGTGACCGGCCCCGGTTTCAGTATCTATCCCAATCCGGTTTCAGATCTCCTGCACATCTCCTCCGGATATTCACCAGGTGGATTGTATTCGTACCGGGTCGTTGATATTTCGGGGGCTGTGCAACTGTCCGGCAAAATGAACAATGGAGAAGCGGGCAGGATCGATACCACACCATTGGCTCCGGGGATCTATCTGATTCGCTTTGAAGCGGATGATTATCAGGAGAATCATAAATTCATTGTGACCCGATGAAGAGGCTATTCTGGCCTGGGATTCTGGGTATCCTCTTATCAGGATGCATCCGGAACAGCAGCCATGAATCCTTCACCTACCATGGGGAAGGAGAATCCTTTACCACCTATGCCAGTGGTTTTGATGTATCAGACTGCGGTGATTTCAAATTGGTGGGTGTGCATAATCCCTGGCAAAATAGCAAGAATGTGACCTTCTCATATGTGCTGGCCGAGAACAGCTCCCTGGTCCCTGACTCTCTGTCTGATCTGCCCTTTATTCATATTCCTGTCCAACGGGTTATCACCCTTTCCACCACCCATATAGCCATGATCAACCAGCTTGGCATGGCAAAAACCATTAAAGGAGCTTCGGGTGTCGGCTTGATCTACGATCCTGCGATCAGGCAAAGGATCGATGCGGGAGAGCTATTGGAGGTGGGATACGACCAGGGCCTCAATTATGAAACCATTGTCAGTCTTGATCCGGATGTTCTTTTCATGTACGGGGTGGAAGGAAGTGTCCGGGCCACTAAGGAAAAACTGACCGAGCTGGGTGTACCGGTGGTATTCTGTGGCGATTATCTGGAACCACATCCACTGGGGAAGGCCGAGTGGATCAGGTTTTTTTCCCTGTTTTATGGACTCGAGGAGGAATCAAACCAATTTTTTCACCAGGTCGATTCCATCTATCAGGAGCTTGCCGCATACGCAGCCCGGCTCAATAAAAAGCCAGTTGTGCTGACCGGTCTTCCATGGAAAGATACGTGGTACATGGCAGGAGGAAAAAGCTTTGCTGCCAGACTGATTGAAGATGCTGGCGGTGATTATTTGTGGAGTGACAATCAATCCACCGAGGCAATTCCCCTGGATCTTGAATCGGTCTATGCACGCGCAGTCAGGGCTGACATCTGGATCAATCCGGGTGCAGCCGGTAACCTGGAAGAATTAAACCGGTTCGACGAACGTTTCAGAGAACTTCCGGCATTACAGCAGGGCCGGGTCTTTAATAACAATCAAAGACTCACCAATGAAGGTGGAAACGACTATTGGGAATCGGGAAGTGTTCGACCCCACCTGATTCTGGCCGATCTCATGAAAGTGTTTCATCCTGATTTATTGACAGATCATCAGTTTATTTATTACAAAAAATTAAAATAATCCTTACTTTTGATTAGAATCAAACCCCAGCAGTCATGGCAAGCATCAGGCTATTGAAAAAAGATATCAATAATCTTGCATTCGATTTACTACAGGAGTGTTTTGCTTACAGACACTACTCAGAGGAGCTTTCAGAAGACAAATTTGATAATGTAATTAAGAAAATCGTTCTTCTTAGGAATGACCTGATCCTGAGGACCAATCATCCTGAGACTGATGCCGATTCCACCTCATTGAAACAACACTACCAACAGGTGCAACTTGACCTGCTGAAGCTGGTAGAAGTTGTTGAGGATTTAAAGAAGTAGGGTGTGAAGATCCAAACCAGGAGTTTCTTGATCATGGGCTTATTGGTGCTGCTCCTGGTGGCATTGGCACTGCTTGATATCAGGTTGGGAAGTGTCAGGATCACCTTTGCAGAAATCATTCATCACCTGAGGGGATCAGAACATCTATCCGAACAGCAACTTATCATCCTGAATAAATTTCGTCTTCCACGTTTGGCAACAGCACTGCTTGCCGGAGCCGCATTGCCGGTATGTGGCCTGCAGATGCAGACCCTGTTTCGGAATCCATTGGCCGGACCCTATGTGCTGGGCATAAGTTCCGGTGCCAGCTTTGGCGCTGCATTGGTAGTCCTGGGTGCCGGAGCAACTGGTATTGTAGCCACCTGGAATCTGGCTGTTGCAGCGTGGCTCGGTGCAGGGATGGTCATGCTTCTTCTTCTTTTTGTCTCCTTCAGGATAAAGGACGTAATGACCATTCTCATCCTGGGAATCATGTTTTCAAGCGGACTGGCAGCAGTGATTAGTATAATGCAATTCTTTAGTCAGGCTGCAGCTTTAAAATCATTTGTGATCTGGAGTATGGGAAGCCTTGGGAACGTAACAGGCCTCCAGTTACAAATCATGACATGGGCCATCCTACCCCTTCTCCTGTTGTCATTTCTTTATTTGAAGGTGTTAAACGGCCTGATGCTGGGAGAGGAATATGCTGTCACCATGGGTATACGGATCCAGCGAACAAGGATTGTAATTTTTGCCACCACAAGCATACTCACTGGAACGATCACGGCATTTTGCGGACCCATAGGTTTTATTGGTATCGCAGTTCCTCATATGGCCCGGTTTCTCTTTCGGCAATCGGACCATAAGATCCTCCTGCCGGCCACCATGTTGACCGGTATGGTAGTGCTGGTGCTGAGTGACATTATCTCCCAAATGCCAGGGACTGAACGGATTTTGCCTATCAATGCCGTTACCTCACTCATTGGAATACCTGTGGTGATATGGCTGGTCATTATCAATCGAAAATCGCAATCGTTGTGATGACTGATGAGCAAACGAACCATATTATCGCCCTGGAGAATTTGACCATCGGATATGAAAAGGGCCATGCGCTGTTAAGTGGTGTGAACCTCTCGGTCAGACCTGGAGAGATGGTTGCATTGATAGGCAGGAACGGGACTGGCAAAAGCACTTTACTCAAATCGATGATTGGGCTTGTACCTACGCTGGATGGTGCCTGTTATCTGGATGGTGCCCCGCTTCATTCATACGATCTTCGAAAACGGGCACAGAAAGTCAGCTACGTTTCATCCCAGGTTTCCCAATTACCTTCCATTTCTGTATTCGAACTGGTAATCCTGGGAAGGATGCCACACACCGGATGGATGGGCAGGTTGGTAGAGCAAGACAGAAACATGGTAACACAGGCCCTGGAGGAGGTACAGATGGGCTCTTTTTTGAATCGCAAACTGGATCAATTAAGCGATGGCGAACGGCAAAGAGTCATGATTGCCCGCGCCTTTGTGCAGGATACACCGTTAATGGTACTGGATGAGCCTACGGCATTTTTAGATATTCCAAATAAATATGAATTGATCCGTTTATTATCCGGGTTCCGGGATGGAGGTAAGTCCATTGTATATTCAACACACGACCTTGAGACAGCCATGATGTGTGCCGACAAGCTGTGGGTGATTCACAGAGGACAAATCCTGGAGGGTGCGCCTGAGGATCTGGGTATCTCAGGGGTTTTCAATATGCTTTTTGATACTACCGGAATCACGTTTGATGAAGAGGTTCGGCGGTTTAAATACACCGAATCGCCAAAGGGAA
>Ga0209013_10005612_pt1 | contig 10755 bp, 6 predicted proteins | sample Cruoilmetagenom2_FD_187291 | JGI IMG/M metagenome (GOLD analysis project Ga0209013, IMG submission 187291) | Oil polluted marine microbial communities from Coal Oil Point, Santa Barbara, California, USA - Sample 2 (SPAdes) (version 2) | ecosystem: Environmental > Aquatic > Marine > Oil seeps ...
CTCCGGGAAACGTACCCTGAGTTCCCGGCGAAGCGCCTTTCGCGCCTGAAAAATATGGTTGCGAACAGTGGTCGCGGAGCAACCCAGAACCTGTGCAACCTCCGCCGTCTCGAGACCCTCCATCTCACGGAGGACGAATGCACTGCGTTGTTGCGGGGTCAATACTCCAACGAGCTGTTGCAGGACATTGTCTGTCTCGTTGCTGTCGGCCCGGGTTCCAGCACCCTCGCCAGTACCAACCAGGCGAAGCCGATGCTCGGTACCCGCCTTGTGCGCCCGTTCGCGGCTGGTGCGGGACCGCAAGAGGTCGATGGCCAGGTTGGTGCCGATGCGATACAACCAAGTGGTAAAGCTGAAGCGGGGATTGTACCGGTCGAGCTTTTGCCAGGCTTTGAGAAACGCCATCTGAACCACATCCCAGGCTTCGGTGTCGTCAGCGACGATCCTGGCCACCGTGCGGTGCAAACCTCCTGAATGGCGTCGCACCAACTCCGCGTAGGCATCCTCATCGCCTTTCTTGGCAGACTGGATCCACTGGAGGTCATTCATGACCACCTCGTCCCGGCTGCCGAAGCTCACCCCGCAAATCTGGACGCACAGGTTCTCCTTCACCATCTTTCCCCGTATCAGTTTACGGAGGTCCGAAGACAGACGTTGGTTCCATCGGGAACGATGGTAGCCCAAACTCCGCAAATCGTTGGACTTTACTGCTCTCCTTTTCCTTTTTTGGCCACCGAGCCATGCGGGCTCGGTGGCCAAAAAAGGAGAATCTGAGATAACGTAAAGAGAGTATGGAGGCGTCATGGACATATCGATCGAATATTGCGTTGTTTGAAACTACGAGCCACGGGCTGCCGGGCTGGCGGCCGAATTGGACCAGGAGTTCCAGACCTCGACGAGTCTCATCAAAGGTGCAAACGGTGTCTTCGAAGTCACCGTCGATGGCGACCTGGTGTTCTCAAAGCGTTCGCTGGGGAGATTCCCGAATGAGGGAGAAGTAGCTGTGGCGATTCGGGGCCGTTAAGACTGTCACAGAGGATTTCGTAGGGACAGGTTGTCTCCAAGCCTACAAGGCCACAAATCACTCCTCACTATTGTCTTCAGACGGGATCTGGCGGCGGTAAATATGACGCTCGAGAATGCGTGAGTACGGCGTCCACGCCTCGTCGTCCGAACCCTGAGCTGCAATCGCTTCGAGCATTCCCGCCATCTTCGAGTCGAGATTGTCGGTCATGTGAACCAGCAGGGCCTCGGGCGTCTTGGGGCGACGGGGGGAACCGAAGTCATACTCACCGTGGTGAGCGAGCAGGATATGAAGGAGCTGCCGCCTGGTTTCGGCGGGAAAATTCTCGAGTTCACCGATCTTCTTATCGACAAAAAGGGTTTCCATGGGTATGTGGCCGATCAAACGGCCGTCGTCCGTGTATTCGATTGACGCCCCGATTTCCAGCTCCCAAATTTTTCCAAAGTCGTGCAACAGACATCCGGCCACCACCAGGTCACGGTTGAGTCCATAGTGCTGCGCCAGCATCCGCGCCACCGTGGTCACCGATACCGTGTGCTCCAACAGTCCGGAACGGAAACCATGGTGCATAGAGCGCGCCGCGGGTGCAGACCGGAAAAGCACTTCAATCTCAGGGTCGGAGAAAATCTGGAAAAGCAGTTGGCTCAGGCCTGGATCGGACATCTCCTCGATGAACTCGATCAGCCGTTTCCATAACACCGCCGGATCAACGGCCGACGAACGTACGAAGATCCCGTCCTCCACTGACTCCGCTGGAAGAGATTCGGCATGGCGAATGACCACCTGCAGCTGCTGGTTGTAACGCTGAACCTGACCCTTGATGGCAACCACGCCGCCGGGCTCGAGGGCATCCCGCAATCGATCCACGTTTTGCCATACCAGCGCTGTCACCTCGCCGGTTCGGTCGCCAAGCATCGCCGCAAGGTACGGGCCGCCACCACGCCGTTGCCGCACATCAACGCTCCGAACCGCGAAGCACTCTTCGAGGTCAGCACCGGCACGAAGGTCCTTGATCCACGTTCGCTTCTTGGAGCCTGTATCCGGCATATCAGGCGCCACCCAGATTGGCAAATACCACGTCCAGATACTCTTGATGAACCTCGACCAGGTACTGGTTCTTGAGTTTTTCCACCAGCCCTCTGGTTTGACTTTCGTAGGACTCGGCGGAATGCTGGCGCCTGATCCCGCTGACAACGTCCTCAAAGGGCTGGTAGCCCGCAGGAATCCGTTGCACCAACCGCACGATCTGAAACCCCCCAGGAATGGTCAGTGGATCCGTGAGGTCTCCATCATTGAGCGGTTCAAGGGCCTGCTTGAGCTCCGGTCGGCAATCATCCGCCGGAATCGCCCCGAGTTCCTGAAGCTCGGCGCCCGCGAGAATAGCCTCGGCTTTGAAATCGGCTCCGCTTCGCACTCTGTCGACAATTCCGCGAGCACGGCGAGAAAGCTCCGCAGAGTTCGATCCATCATCAGCGAGGAAGACCTGTTCGAGGTTCACTTTTGCCGGCACTCGAAAATTCTCCTTGTCGAGTTCGTACTGCTGCCGGAGCTCCTCCTCGGTAATCTCCACCGGCCGCACCTCTCCCTGCACCGCTCGCTGAAGCAGCATTTGGCGATGGTACCTCTCGCGTAGGGCATCAACGGTCATTCCGGCGCTCGCGAGGGCCTGTTCCCAGGCCTGGTCGTCCTCGAGGTCGTTTTCCTTCCGGAGGTCTTCGAGAGCACTATCAACTTGGGCATCTTCGACCGTGAGACGCTTCTCCTGTGCTCGTTCGAGCAGCACCAGCTCGCTCACCATCTCTTCGAGAAGCATCTCAGTGAACTGCTGGAGTTCCTCGTTGTTCGGTTGGGCCGTCATCTGCGTGAGTTCCTGCCGGATCCTTTCGGTGAAATCAGAGATCGTGACAATACGTTCGTTGACACGCACCAGGACCCCTTCAACAACGATCCTCTCCGCACCCTGCACCACGAGGGCCATCATCAGTGCGCCGATCAAAACCACGGTCACTCGCTCACGCATCTACTGTTCCTCCGCATACCGTCCTGTGTACGGGAACCACAGGTGTTTGTCGTAGATTTCAACACCGACTTCCGAAGCGAGTCCGCCGATGCACCCTTGAATGTGTTCGCGCACCATTTTCTGTGCATACACGGTGCGTACCCCGACCTCCACCTCGCTAAGATCGGGGAAGCCCTCAGGAACCACCTCGAGAACCTGGAAGACATGATAACCCGAAGGGCCTTGAACGGGCTCCGAGCATTCGCCCGGCTCGAGGGAGAATATCACCTCGTCGATTTCCGGCGGCAGACTTCCGTGGTCGAAGAATCCGAGCTCGCCTCCGTCGGAGGCATTTGGCGCCCGACTCAACTGGCGAGAGACCTCGACAAAATCTTCCCCCGCTGACAGTCGCTGGAGTGCCTCCAGGCCATGTTCGTGGCTGTCCAGCAGCAACTGCCTGACATGTGCCCTGGCCGGCCGCGTTTCGGCTGCCTTGCGATCGACCTCGGTCGAAATCTCCGATTCCAATGGTTCCGGTGCCGGACCACACAGCTCATCCAGAAGCCACTGCACTTCGGAAGGACCCACCTCGGTTGAGATGGCCGAGAGATTGACGTCTCGCCGCCGAGCAGCCTCGAGCACTACCTGTCGGTCCAGGTATTGGTCAAGTAGGCGTGAAGTGACCCGGGCGCTTACCGCCTGCCACGCTTCACCGGTGACCTCTCCGACGTAGGTCTGAAACGGGCTCATATCCACCCGCCGGTCGCCGATGCTGGCGAGAGTGCTTTGATCAACCCCGCACGACACGGTCAACGCCAGGACGAGGCCGAGAAAGGGGTAGCGGCGCCACCGCAAGTCGCTCATCAGCAAAGGGTAGCATGTTTCCACCCACCCACCCGAACAAGGGCTCGAGGCTTGAAGCCTGAGGCTTGACCCCGCCCCCCGCAAATCTACCCCCTATGCCAGTTCCAAGCCGCAAGCCCCAGGCCCCGGTCGGCATCGAGATCCGCGCCAGAACCCGATGAAAACGAGTGGCGCTTCGATTTGTGGGAGCCAGCGGCGATAGAGAGGACGGAGGATCCGGCCGAAAACACTGCCCATTGGTCTCCCGATGAAGGCCGATCCCAGCCGCAGAAGGCCCTCGCCCACCAGAAAAAAGTCGAGCAGGACCAGAAACTGGTGTGGAGACCCGAAATCGCGCTGGAGATTCGCAATGCCACCGACGAGCTCCGCAACGGCACCCACGACCGTCAACTACACGGCACGGACGCCGAGCCCAAGGTCACATGTACGCCGTGGCCGAGGTCTTCGCCGTGCTCTTGATCCATAGAGACATGTTACAGGCGGCAGCAAACTCTTGGTTCCGAGTTCGGAGTTAAGGGTTAAGGGTGAAGAGTTAAGACGCTCACTCAGCGGCCCTCTCTCGGGAGAGAAAAACCCATCTCGACTTAACTCTTTACTCTTGACTCTTTACCTGCTCCAGAAATCGTAAAACCCTTTCGAGTTCCGGACCGTTGTTGCCAGTTGGAAGGGTGATCTCGCCCTCCGGGCTCACCTGAGCGCCGGACCATCCGGTGAGAGCTTCGCCAAGATTCGACGACGGACTCGTTGTCGGGTCCAACCTCAGCCGCCACTTGCGGGCGCGCCGCTTGACCGAGACGACCCCGGCTCGTCGGGCCGCAATTCGCACCCGTTGGGCTCGCGCGAGATCTTCAACCTGCGGCGGTGCCGGCCCGTAGCGATCAGCCATTTCTTCGAGCAGAGCGGAGAGGCCTTCCTCATCGTCACAGGCTGCAAGGCGTTTGTAGAAGCTCAAGCGCAACAACGGCTCGGGAAGGTATCGCTCCGGCAACTGGAGGTCCATCCCCAACCGCAATTCAACCTCTCGATGGACAGTCGGTGGACGACCCTCGAGCTCGGCCACCGCCTCCTCGAGGAGTTGGCAGTAGGTCTCGAAACCAACCGCTTCGAGAAAGCCATGCTGCTCGGCGCCAAGCAGATTTCCAGCTCCACGGATCTCGAGGTCGCGAGCGGCGATGCGAAAGCCAGCACCGAGTTCGCAAAACTCCTGGATGGCAGCCAACCGCGCCCGCACCGTCGGTGTCAGGTTCAGGCCTGGAGGCACCAGGAAATATGCGAAAGCGAGGCGCTCAGACCGCCCGACGCGCCCGCGCAGCTGGTAGAGCTGGGCGAGTCCGAAACGATCAGCGCGGTTGACCAACAGGGTGTTTGCGTTGGGGATATCGAGGCCGTTCTCGATGATCGCGGTCGCCAGCAGCACGTCCGCCTCACCTTCCAGAAAGGCACGCATAGCGCTTTCCAAATGGCGCTCCGACATCTGGCCGTGGGCCACCACCACCCTCGCCTCGGGCACGATCCGCCGCACCCAATCGGCAAAGGCTCCTATCGATCGCACCCGGTTGTGGACGAAGAAGACCTGGCCACCACGCTCCTTTTCGTAGAGGATTGCCTCGCGGACCACCTCTTCGGAGAACTCGATCACGCTCGTCTCGACCGCCTGGCGGTCGCGGGGTGGGGTCTCGATGATCGAAATATCGCGGAGGCCGCTGAACGAGAGGTTGAGCGTGCGTGGAATCGGGGTTGCCGACATTGCGATCACATCGACCTCGGTACGCAACTTTTTGAGGCGTTCCTTCTGAGCGACGCCAAAACGCTGTTCCTCATCGAGAACCACCAAACCGAGATCGCGGAAGCTGATTGTGTCGGCGAGCAAACGATGGGTGCCCACGACTACGTCCACCCGCCCTTCGGCGAGACCCTTGACGACTTCCGCGGCCTCGGTCTTCGACACGAATCTTGAAAGCATCCGGGTCTCCACCGCGAATCCCTCGAAGCGACGACGAAAGGTCTCGAGGTGTTGATCGACGAGAATGGTGGTCGGCGCGAGCACCGCAACCTGTTTGCCTTCGAGCACCGCCTTGAAAGCGGCCCGAATCGCAACCTCGGTCTTCCCATATCCCACATCGCCACACAACAGCCGATCCATCGGCCGCTCCGACTCCATGTCCTCCTTGATCTCTCCCACAGCCCGATCTTGATCTTGCGTCAACTCGAACTCGAATGCATCCTCGAACTCGCGCTGCCACGGCGAATCGGGTGAAAACGCGAAACCCCTGGACCCCTGCCGGACGGCAGCGAGACGCAACAACTCCGCCGCCATCTCGCGGACCGCCTTCTTAACCCTGGCCTTCCGTCGCCGCCAACTGCCGCCACCCAGCCGATCGAGCTTGGGTCTGACCTCGGCCTCGCCGGAAGCGTATTTCTGAATCAGATCGGCACGGTCAACCGGCACCAGAAGAGAGTCCCCTCCGCGATAGGCGAGAACGAGCATCTCCAATTCGCGACCCTCGACCGAGACCCTCCGAAAGCCGGTGAAACGACCGATCCCGTGATCGAGATGAACGACAAGGTCGTCAGGGCGAAGGTCTCGGAGGTCCGAGGTGAATGCCGCGACGCCAGAGCGACGCCGGCGAGGCCTCGGAGTTGATGTGAGATCACGCCGTCCATAGACGGCGAGGTTGTCCTGCCAAACGAATCCGTGCTGCAGGTTGCCTTCGGCGATCGCCACCCCGCCCGGTGGTGGTGGCGCCGAGACCGGCTCCACCTCGCCCTCGCGCAGGAGATGGGTGAACCGCCGACCCTCACCGGACGAAGCCACCACCAGCACCTGGCTCATATCCTGAGCCCGGCGCGACCGCAGCGTCGGCACCAGGTCGGGCAGCCGACGAACGAAATTCTCCGCCGGGTGGGTGGCGAGGCGGCGCCAGGTCGTGGATCCGTCCACGAGTTCGAGTTGTTCGAGGCGCAGCGACGCCCCCTCAATCATCGATCTCATATTTTCCGGATCGAGTAACAGACGATCGGGCGGAGGTAACTCCATAACCCGCCCGCTCAAGGCCTGCCACTCGCGATCCTGCACCTGCCACCACCGGGCGAGTTCACCCAGGACTTCATCGCGATCACAAACCACAATGTGGTCAGCAATTTCGAGCCAGTTGGTCGATTCCCCGGCGAGATGGAGGAACCCCCACCAGAGTCGTTGTTCCGCACCCTCGGCCATCTGTACCGCGAGGGCCGGAAACTCGGTTTCAAGCAGCATCGCCACCTCGAGTAGGCGCTCTGGTTCGGCCGGGAACGGATCGAGGGGCAGAAGCGTGAGATCTTCAACTGTTTCACCGACACTGCGTTGATTGGTCGAATCAAAGTAACTGATCGACTCCACGCGGTCGTCGTCCAACTGCAAGCGCAGGCCAGCCTCACCACCGGCGTGGATGTCGACCACCCAACCACGGACCGCAAACTCGCCCGCCTCCTCGACGAGATCAACCCGTCGATAGCCTGCCGCACTCAGCCCCGCCGCCAATCCACCGAGATCCAGCTGCTCTCCTACACCGATCCGTATCGCGGAATCGTCGATGGCTCGCGGAATCGGCACCGGCGACCCCAAAAGCCTGGCCGGCGCCACCACCAGATCCACGTCGTCCTTCGCGATGCGCTGCAGCAGTTCCACCGTCTGCAGCCGCGCCGCCAGCGGAGGCTCTGCGCCGAGATAGGGGCTCGCGAGCTCGGCCGGCGCGACCCCGACTCGCAGGTCGGGCGCTAAAAGGTGAAGGCCTGCCGCCAGATCCTCAGCCTCCGCGACGTGCGGCACAACAACCAAGGCCAGGCCCGATGGCCATCCGCGCGCAGCAACGGCCGCCAACGCTAACGCGCGCGCACCCGGAACCACGCCCCCGACCGCGAGCCCGGAAGCGCCTTTTTCGAGCTCGCTCGCCAGCGTGCTGAGATCGGGGAGTGGGTACGAAACAGTCATGACGGTGCCAGGTAAAACAAAGTTAACAAAGGACTCATACCGAGATCAGACCGGTTTTTCTCTCTCGTTCCTATCCGAATGATCATCATCCTAATGGACTCACGCCTTTGTTAACTTTGTTTTACCTGGCACCGCTCTTGGGCGTTACACCATCTTGAGCAGATGCCCCATCTTGAGCTTTTTGGCCTCGAGATAATTCCGATTGCTGTCGGTGGGCGGAAACTCGAGAGGCACTCGCTCGACGATCTCGAGACCGAAACCGCGCAGCGCGGTGTACTTCTTCGGGTTGTTGGTCATCAACCGCAGCCGTCGTGCGCCGAGATCAACCAGGATCTGGGCACCGGTCCCGTAGTCGCGCGGGTCCGCTTTGAAACCGAGGTGGAGATTCGCTTCAACCGTGTCCTCTCCCTGATCCTGCAGTTCATACGCACGCAGCTTGTTAAAAAGCCCGATGCCGCGCCCCTCCTGGAGGAGATAGAGCAGGATACCCTTCCCCTCATCGGCGATCTGCCACATTGCAGCGTCGAGTTGGGATCCACAGTCGCAACGCCGGGAAGAGAAAACATCGCCGGTCAGACACTGCGAGTGAACACGAACAAGCACCGGTTCCTTGGGACTGATCCTGCCCATGACGAGGGCGACATGCTCCTCACCCGAAACCCGATTGCGATAGCCGTAAATACGGAAGTCGCCCGCCTCGGTGGGCAGGGCGGGGCCGGCCACCCGTTCAACCAGCTTTTCATTCCGCATGCGATAGGCGATGAGGTCAGCAACAGTGAGGATGCCGAGACCGTGCTCACGGGCAAACTCCTCCAAACGGGGCAGCCGGGCCATCTGTCCATCGTCGTCCATGACCTCGCACAGCACACCTGACGGGGTGAGACCCGCCATCCGCGCCAGGTCAACCGAGGCTTCGGTGTGTCCGGCGCGCTTCAAGACACCGCCATCCTGAGCCCTCAGGGGGAACATGTGGCCAGGTCGCTGGAGATCAGCAGGTCGGGTCTTCGGGTCGACCATCGCCTGCACCGTGGCCGAACGGTCGTGGGCGGAGATGCCGGTGGTGGTTCCCTCTTTGACCTCGACACTGATAGTGAAAGCCGTGCCGTGGGTCGAGGTGTTCTTCTCGACCATCAGCGGCAGGTCGAGCTCATCGCAGCGCTCACCGGTGATCGACACGCAGATCAGACCGCGGCCGAAACGGGCCATGAAATTGACTGCATCCGGCGTCACCTTGTCGGAGGCGAAGATCAAATCGCCCTCGTTCTCACGGTCTTCGTCGTCAACGACGATGATCTGCTCGCCGCGAGCGATCCGCGCCACCCCCTCCTCTACCGTGATGAAAACGTCGTTTCGTTCAGTCATGAACACTCCAGTTCGCGCGGATGCGCAACGAGCCCGAATGGTAGCTGTTTCGCGGTTTGGCTGCAAGATGCTGGATGCTGGATGCTGGATGCTGGTGAGTCTTCTCCCCGCGTAGTCAAGGGGTGGGCGGGTGGAAAATCCGAAATCCGAAATCCGAAATCCGAAATTTGCCCATGGGTGGTTGGCGGATCTAGCATCTAGGATCGGGCGGGTGGTTTGGCGACGGTGGAATGTAGAATCACGGTGATGGCCATGACTTCTGACGTGATCTACCTCGACTACAACGCCTCGACTCCGTGCGATCCGAGGGTTGTGGAGGCGATGCAGCCCTTCTTCGGTTCAATTTTCGCCAATCCGTCGAGCCGCAGTCACCGGCCGGGACGTGACGCCTTCAGCGCCCTCGAGGAAGCACGTGCCAAGGTTGCAGGCTTTCTCGGCGCCCGATCGGCAACCGAAATCGTCTTTACCTCGGGTGCCACCGAGGCCAACAATCTGGCCCTGTTCGGTGCCGCCAAAACCCGTACCGATCGCAAGCGGCATCTCGTGACCCAGACCACCGAACACCCTTCGGTGCTCGCGGTTTTTCGCGCACTCCGGGAAGACGGTTGGACACTCACCGAAATCGGAGTCGACTGCGAAGGACAGGTGCGGCTCGACAAGCTCGAAGCGGCGTTGGGTGACGGTGCCGCCCTGGTCAGCCTGATGCTCGCCAACAACGAAACCGGGACCGTACAGCCGGTTCGCGAGGCCGCTGAGCTGGCGCATGCGCATGGTGCTCTCATCCACTGCGACGCCGCCCAGGGTGTCGCCAAAATCGGCGTCAATATTGCTGAGTTGGGTGTCGATCTGCTCAGTCTTTCGGGCCACAAACTCTACGCTCCCAACGGCATCGGCGCACTCTACGTGCGGCGCATCAACCCTCCTCAGAGGCTGGCACCCCACATCCACGGCGGCGGTCACGAGGGCGGGCTGCGATCTGGCACACCAAATCTCCCGGGTGCGGTCGCCCTTGCCCACGCACTCGAAATCGCAGATGCGGAGCTTGGAGAAGAGAAAATGCGGATCGCAGGACTCCGCGACAAGCTGGAAAATACGATTGTCGAACAAGTCGATGATTGCGCGGTCAACGGTTCAACCGAGCAGCGCCTTCCGAACACCACCAATATCTCGTTCCCTGGCGTTGAAGGAAATGCGCTCCTCGCATCGCTTCCCGATCTCGCGGTGAGCAGCGGCTCGGCTTGTACCTCATCCCATCCGGAGGCCTCTCCGGTACTTCTCGCGATGGGCGTCAAACCGGAACTCGCCAGAGCATCGCTGCGTCTGAGCCTCGGGAGGTTTTCGACTGATCATGAGGTTGAGCGGGCAGGGGCACGCATTGCCGAAGAAGTTCTTCGCCTGCGGAACCTGAAACGAAGACCCGGCCGCTAGGGTTAGCCCGCATATCTCACCGGGTTTCGTCGCGAGAGCGGCGAGGCGCCGTGCCCAGTGGGGTTTTCGACCTGAGGGGCGCGGGGCGCGTACTTGCGGTACGTCGAG
>Ga0209013_10005613_pt1 | contig 10755 bp, 11 predicted proteins | sample Cruoilmetagenom2_FD_187291 | JGI IMG/M metagenome (GOLD analysis project Ga0209013, IMG submission 187291) | Oil polluted marine microbial communities from Coal Oil Point, Santa Barbara, California, USA - Sample 2 (SPAdes) (version 2) | ecosystem: Environmental > Aquatic > Marine > Oil seeps ...
GGTTGTGCGAATCTGGCTCCAAACGATCGCCGCGACAACAGCAACACTGACCGCCGCAGCGGCGTACCACAGCACCTGTTCGATTGATACCGCTCCACGATCGGACCAGGCCTCACGGTCGGCGCCGCTCGCGAGATCATCCGGTGTGAGGCGTCGCAGCGTGCCGTGGACGAAGGCGACAAGGCCGGTAAGGATGAGCATCGGATCGGTCATGTGAGTTCTCCTTGGTTCAAGTCGGTATGGGTTGAGGTCATTTGTGGTCAGTTCAGGTTGAGAGCGGGATAGATGATCAATGCCATGAACAGCAGGGCCATTCCGACGAGGGGTGGCGTGACCTTGTCGTTGCGGACTCGAGCGTCGGCTTCCTGCTCGGCGGCCAGCGTTGAGCGAAGTGTCGAGCACTTGGCGGAGAGGCTGCGCGCGACAGGGGCACCTTCGGCGGCTGACAGGGTCGCCGTTGCGGCCACCTGTTCGAGTTCGACGATTCCGTAGTCGGACGCGACGAGCGACAATGCGCCGACAAGACTGTGGCCTTTTGTCCCGACCTCTCGCATTCTTCTCCGGAGATCCCTGAAGAGCATTCCATCGCCGGCTCGAGCTGCGTGTTCGAGCGCACCTTCGTAGCCGCTGTTGCCGGCCAACAGCATCGTCACCATGTCGAGATAGGCCCCGAGTTGATACCGCAGGTCGATCTTGACCTCGGCGCTGCGAGACATCGTGTCGGAGTGCAGAACCAGTACTACGAGCGCTGTTGAAGTGAGCGACAGAGCCGCCGGAATGAAGAATCCGAGGTTGACCATGCCGAGGGACTGCAAGAGTGCGAGCACGAGTGCTGGTACGAGAAATCCGATGAAACCGCCTATCGCCAGCATCCCGATGTGCATCTCCGGGGTTTGGCCGACGAGTCGGAGAGGCTGTGCCCATCGATCACTTGCACGCTGCAGGTGACGCCCATCGGCGATCGCTCCCGCCCGAGACGCGATACCGCTGATCTGGGTCCCGGTGATCTGAGTACCGCTGGCATCGGGCGGTCGAGTACTACCTCGATGAAGGTGACGCATGGCCTGTTCCAGGCGGGGTCTTGGCTGGCGCCATCCCGATACGACCAACCATGCCGCAAGACAAATAGTCAGACTGCTCAGAAGAAGAAGGCCGGCTGGTCTCATTGCCGGACCTCGGCCGTTCTTCCGCGAGATCCCTCTTCATGGGGTCTGTCTGCAGGGACGCTTGTCGTGAGGAAGCGGCTGGGCCGTGGGTACCGAGCGAGGCGCTGAACGCGGAGGAGAAGAAGGGCATAGATCGCCAACACGACTCCGAGGAAGAGTTGACCTCCAGGTGTGTCGTACGGAGCGAGGTAGTCAGCTCGGCCGAAGACGAGCAGGCCGACAATGAGCGATCCCATGATGACGGTGAGGAGCGTGACCTCACGTTGGATCGGAGCGCGTTCAGCCTCAACCAAACGACGCCGATCTGCCTGACGTCGTGCTTGTTCAGCTAGTGAGCTGAGCACTGCAGCAGTGCGCGCCCCACGCTGGACGGCGATGAGCAGCCCTGCCGCGACGAGGTCACCGAGGGGATCATCGACCTCGTCGGCGAAGCGCCGAAAGACCACGTCAGGGTCCTGGCGTCCCAATCCTGCTGCGAGGCGCCTGACCTGTGGCTTGATGGCTGGCGGGCATGAGGCCACGGTTGCGTTGATCGCGCCTACTGGCTGGTCACCAGCGATGAGTACGTCACGCAGGTTCTCGATCCACGACGCCAACGCGTCGGTTCGCTCGATGTCATTTGCCAATCGGCGGTCACGTTTTTGCCACGAAGCGACGGCGAACCACGTGCCAACCGCAACAACCAGAGCAGGCACGATCCAACCTGAGAATGCCAGAACGATCATGCCGGCTGCTGCCGATCCACCGAGGCGTGCAGCCAGACCAGGCTGAACTCTCGCTCGTTGGACCGGGCCATCAGGCGTCGGCAGGAAGATGAGCGCTACTGCCAGTACACCCGCAAGGGTCGACAGAAGGAGGATCACGAGTTCCGCACTCATCGTGTCTCTCCATCGACAGAGAATTGGTCAGGTTGATAGCCGGCGAGACGGAGCCGCCGTAGGTGGCGTTGTGAGAGCGGAGCTATCTGATTCAGCTCGCCCTGGCCGTTGATTCCCCACACCTCGGTGCTCGACACGCCACCGGCCTCGCCCATGCCCCCAACTTCCACTATCGAAGTGACCTGTCGCACGGCCGGCTGATCGGAGACCGCGTTGCGTACAAGATCGATGTGGATGACGAAGTCGACCGTCTGTGCAATCAGGCTCCACACGGCGAATTCCGGCAGGCTCGTATTGGACTTGGAGACGTAGTAGGCGAGCCGTTGCAAGACGATCTCGGCGGTGTGCGCGTGAATTGTCGCCAATGATCCGCGCTTGCACATCGAGGCCACGTCGAGCATGTCGAGTGCTTCGTCCTCGACGAGTTCACCAACGACAACGCGATCGGGATTGAGACGACGTGTGAGCTCGACGAGCTGCCGAGTGGTGATCTCACCCTCGCCTTCGGCATTGGATTGCCGAGTGAACAGGGCTGGAGCATCGGGGTGCCTTGGATCGTCTTCCAGACGCAGTTCGAGAAGGTTCTTCTCAACCGTGATGATGCGTTCCAGCGGAGAGACTTCGCCGAGCAGCTCGGTCAGCAAGGTCGTTTTTCCAGCACCGGGTGGCCCCGAAACAAGGAGCGTGAATCCGCAGCGCACAAGGGCGCGGAGGGACTCCACGAGGTGGTGCGGAAACAGGCCCAGATCGGCCAACCCAGTGAGCCCAACCTGGCGGACTACGAAACGACGAATTGCGAGACGAGGATGAGTTGATACACCGTGTTCGCTTTCTCCGCCGAGCACCATCACGATTCGCGCGCCATCTCGGGACTGCAAGGTGAGCATCGGCGACGACGTATCAAGTCGGCCTTCACCGGTTCCGGTCATCCGGAGTGCCATACGCTTCTGGAAGGCGGTTAGGTCGGCTGCTGTGGACCACAGACGTCCGACGTCGATCTTTCGACCGTCGGTGTAGGTGACCCATGTTGACGCTGGTCCGTTGACGTCAATTTCCTCGACCTCGGGATCACTCAGGTACGGCTCCAGGGGTCCGGCTCCGGTGAGCTCAGCGACAACGCGTGAGCGTGTCTGCTGCTCGACGCTCTGGCTCAGTGGGCGTCGACCCCGTTGGAGACGTTCTTCGTTCAGATTGGCGATCTCGTCGCTGATCCATGCTCCGACGAGCAATTGTTGATGGCGTTCGTCGCCAGCAAGGAACGCGTTCGACGTGCCGCTGATGGAGTGGACCTTGTCGCCCGTGTCTTGTTCGATTGCCTCGATCAGCCGAGTCGCGACCCGGTCGGTGATGCGTGCCACGGTTGCCGCAGCTTCTTGCTCATCGAGTGGCCCCGTCGATCTTGTGGTATCAACGGTCACGGCGCGCGAAGACTTCCGGCTCGATCTTTCTGACTGACGTGCACCCGACCAACACTCGAGCGAAGGGTCGCGGCAATGTCAGAAGCACTTCGCATCAACGGCAACCGTCGAAGGCGCTTCGCTGACACGCCGGTACGCCCCGCCAGTACCGCTGCCGAGAGCGGGTCATTGGGTAGGAGGCTGGTCCCGATGAGCGCGTCGGGAGAGGTGGTGTCGATGAAGCGAGCAATCTCGTCAGGATCGAACGGATCGCTTCCGATGATCGTCAGCATCATCGGTATCCCAAGAGGCACAAGAGTCTCGATGAATTCGGCGAGGCGATCGAGTCGAACTGTCGAGGCGGCCGTTGACGCCGGCTCCTGGCGGTGGCAGACGACAATCAGTTCGGACAACCTGAGGATCGCCGGCGCTCTATCAATTGACATATTGCGGCCGACGTCGGCCAGTACGACTGGGTGTTCGGGAGAGGCGAATTCTGGAAACACCATCTTTGCTGCTTCATCGATTGCAGTCGCGGCAGCTCGCGCTCGGATTGGCGCGGCGATGAAACGGACACCCGCCGAGCTGTTCTGTGTCATTGACTCGATTGTCGAACGCGAGACTGGAGCGTTGGCGACGATCGTCGCTAGAGAAGGTGTGGCCGGCGTGTCGAGCCAGGCAGTGAGAGACCCACCCGAGCGGTCCGCTTCGAGAATGACTACTTCGTCGATCCAGCTTGCGGCGATGGCAAGGCTGGTTGTCGTCGTGCAATCTCCGACCAGTGCGATCAGGCTCATGACTCCGGCTCCCCAGTCGGTTCAGCCTGGGTCGGCTCATCGAGCGGTGTTCCAGACAGCGTCGGTTCGGAAAGTACGACTCTGACATCGTCGGCGGCAGCCACCGTCGCGGCCTCGCCGGTCGCCACTTCGACGGACAGCGATTGTGTCCCGAGGGCGTTGTTCGAAGGAGTCGGCAGTGCCACGACACGTGCGGAAATGACGGTCGTGGTGGAGTCGGCCACACCTCTATCAGGTGGGATCACCAACTCGATCGGAACCTGCTCTCGGAGCCCAACTGGGAGTGCTCCGTCGGGAACCTGGATCGCTACGACGGCGCTTCCGCTGCTCACCAGGGGTGAGTTCTGCAGCGCTTCCCAGGTCACGAGGGAGCCGGAAACGAGACGAACTTTGGCATAGCTCCCGACGATGCTCTCGAGTTCATCGCCATCGATGACGTTCACCGATGAGTCGGCATCGATCTCGACGGTCCGCAACATGTCGGACGTGAGCTGTTCACCGGCTGGGACGTCGCGAACCACCTGTATGGCTGGTTCCGCGTCGTTGAGTTGCGCATAGATGAGGGCGTTGCCGCCGATCGCAACGGCCGCCAACGCCACGCCGGCCGCGATTCGGTTCCTTCGTCGTTTTGTCGGCTGGAAGCCCCGTGCCTCCGGGTGGTTTGCAGCATTGTCGCTCGTCATCGGACACCGCCCTCGATTGCCGCGTCCAACAAGACGGAGCTGGCGGCGAGCGCGATCAACGTCCCGATCAGCAGGTACGGCCCGAACGCAATCATTCGTGAGCGGCGAATCGTGCCGATTGTCGCTCCCGTGCCCGCAGCCAAGGTCAGCCCCACGAGTGCAAGCTGCCAGTTCACAAGGCCAAGAGCAGAGCCGAGCACGATGGCAGCCTTCACGTCCCCGAACCCCATCGCCGCTGGGGAGATGAGGTGCAAGAAGAGAATCGGCAGCATCATCGCCGCGGCGCCCGCGATGATGCTGGGCGTTGATACGGACTGTCCGAGTGCCACCGAAAGAGCAATCGCGAACCCGAATGACCCAGCAGCCACCATGACCCATCGGTCAGGAATACGCTGCTCCGTCAGGTCGATGAGCATTGCGGGTATCAGGGCGAGCACGGCGAGACCGCTGGCGACTGGGATGTCGAGTACGACTACACATAGAGCGGTGGCGGTGGCAGTTAGGACGGCTCCCGCTCGGGCGCCACTGGTACTGGCGGCCCATACGTGAGCTACTGAATCGCAGCCGCGATGTCGGTTTGCGCCGCGCCAACAGGCTGCCAAACGATTGACAGTCGCCCCTTCTGTAAATGCCGCAGTTAGCCCCAACTCGCCCCCTAGGTCCGCCCCAGTTCTGAGACTAGTGGCTCTAGGTACGTCGGTCTCTTGTCGTGCTGGCTGATCGGCTCCCACAGACGACAGTGGGCGGTCGGCCGTGATGACCGGAACTGGTCACCCGGAACTGGTCACCGGGAAGTGGTCAGTTGGGCGACAGCGACCGGACAGTCCATTCCAGGATCCAGCTGAGGAAGTCGTAGAGATTGTGTTCGGAGGAGTCTTGCTCATCCGCATCGTCAGCAGGATCCTCATCATTGATCCCGAGCATCGAGCCCAGTACCAGCCGGATCGCATTCACTGACTGGAGGAACGCGAACGTTTCCTCTTCGCTGAGCAGCGCGGGACCTTCGGGGCCGAGCGTTTCAGTGACGGAGTCGATCGCTGCCAGGCGACTGGCAACCAATTCTTCGCGCATCAGGCGCTGGTATTCGGCTTCCTTTTCTGCATCTTCTGGGTATGCCTCCGGAAAGAGTCGGATGATCAGAGGGTTGTCCTCGGGACCAGTCAACAACTCTCGAAGTTCACCCATCAGGCGGATCAGCAGATCGCGCTCCTCATCCTGGAATTGAAGTACCCATCCGTCGTCAACCGCTCGTACCGGAGGTACAAAATCGCGCTTACCCATGCGGCTCAGCCATTCTCGGAGTGTCACTTGTCCTGTTCCATTGTTGCCCAGAGGCTGTGCTCATGGAGGCGGAAGACATGCATCTCGGCTTCTTCGCGCCCGCAAGATGCAACAACCGCTCGACCCTCCTGGTGGACGTCCATCATCAGGCCGGTGGCCTTCTCCAGCGAATAGCCGAACAGTTTCTGGAAGACGAGGGTCACGTAGCTCATCAGATTTACCGGGTCGTTCCACACGATCACGACCCAGGGATGCTGCGTGGTCGGGGCATCGTCGAGCTCGGGATCTACCACCTCCACGGGTTCGAGCGTCGTCGGCACCGCTCCAGTGTGCCTCCTCGTGAGCGTGTGGCCACCGTTCAGGTCACGAGTTGCGAATTCCGACAACGGAGCTCATCGATGAAGATGCGTTGGCTGGATCTGACGCGCGCCCGTACGATGGGACGATCATGGCCGTTGGCAGTCGCCCTCTAGTCCCGTCCAGGTTGACACCCGGCGGTGTCGGTCATGGGGTTCGGCATACCCCAACCACCATCGTCGGCGCGTATGTCGCTCTCACCAAGCCGCGAATCATCGAGTTGTTGCTGATCACCACCGTTCCCACGATGGTTCTTGCGGCACAGGGCTGGCCCGCCACTTCGCTCGTGATCATCACGCTGATCGGCGGCACGCTCTCCGCCGGTAGCGCCAACGCCGTCAACATGTACATCGATCGTGATATCGACGCACTGATGGAGCGCACCCGGGACCGTCCGCTCGTCACCGGCGTCATCCCGGCGCGCAATGCACTCATCTTTGCGCTGGCGCTGCAGGTTGTGGCCTTTGCTGTGTTGTGGGCCGGCGCCAACTTGCTGTCCGCTGTTCTGGCATTCGGTGCGGCTGCCTTCTATATAGGGGTGTACACGATCTGGCTGAAGCGCACCAGCAAGCAGAACATCGTCATCGGTGGCGCCGCGGGAGCCGTACCCGTATTGGTCGGGTGGGCAGCCGTGCAAGATTCCCTGTCCTGGACGCCGATGGTGTTGTTCGTGGCGATGTTCCTCTGGACACCACCGCACTTCTGGGCGCTCGCCGTCAAGTACGCCGACGACTATCGAGCCGCCGATGTTCCAATGCTTCCGGCGGTTGCTCCGATCGAGAGCGTCATCCGGCAGATGATCTGGTACACGATTGCACTGGTCATCACAACTCTCGTACTGATCCCTGTGGCCGACCTCGGGTGGATCTACGGCGTGACCGCTGCTGTACTCGGGGCGATCTTCATCGGCGGAACGTTTGCTCTTCGTAAGTATCCGACACCAGCGGCCAGTATGCGGTTGTTCGGATTCTCGATCACCTACGTCACCGTTCTGTTTGGCGCGATGACGCTCGACGTCCTGGTTCGGTTCGGTTGGTGAATCACCGAATATCGCGAGGATTTCGGCCAGAATGCCCCTGTCGAAGTAGTCTCTTGGCGTCGTGCCCTGCCACGTCCTCGAAGTCAGACAAGTGAGTTCCCACACCGTATGACCACCATTGAATCCAGTCCTGAAGTTGCCGCGGTCGCCACGCGTGATACCGACTCCGGTCGGTTCCTCGCGGCCATCGCCGACTGGCTGACATCCACCGACCACAAGCGCATTGGCCGTCTCTATCTGGGTGGCGGCCTGCTCGGCCTTCTGTTCGCCGTCGGTATCAGCGCACTGCTGGCCGTCGAGCGGCTCGACAACGAAGGTTTCGTGCTCGACTCCGGGGCGCTGCCACAGATCTTCGATGCCCAGCGCATCGCTCTTGTTTTCGGAACACTTCTTCCATTGGCCATGGCGATGTGCGTTGCGTTCGTACCACTTCAGCTCGGCGCGCGGGCAATAGCCTTCCCGCGGCTCGCTACCACCGGATTCTGGATGTGGTTTGGCGGCGTGGTGCTGACCGCAGTGTCACTGATCAACAACGGGGGCACTCTCGGTAGCGACTCCGACATGGTCGACCTCTTCATTATCGCTCTGGGATTGATGGCCGTCGGCCTCACCGCTACGGCTGGATCTGTCGCTACCTCGATCCTCACAACGCGCGCGCCCGGAATGACCATGCGTCGCGTCCCCCCATTCTCCTGGTCCGCCCTGGTCTTTTCGGTCGGAATCTTCTTGGTGATGCCGGTCTTCGTTGGCACCCTCACGTACGTCTTTCTCGATCACCGCAACCTCCGGTCCGGATTTGGAGGGAACACCGGCATCTTCGATTGGGCGGGTTGGCTCGTTACTCAGCCGGCGTCGTTCCTGTTTGCGATCCCGGCCATCGGAGTGCTGGCCGAGATGCTGCCGATCACGTTCAAGAAGCGCACACCGGCCCGCGGCGTCATGTTCACCGGAATTGCCATCGTCGGTGTGGCGGCCTTCGCGGCTGTCACCCAACAGAATCTGCAGAACCTGCCGTGGTCCGGAAGCCAACTCAATGCTGACGACCTCGAGCAAAAGGTCCGTGACCTGGTGCCCTACTCGATGTTCAACCTGCTGCCTCTGCTCGGAATGGTGTTGATCATGATCGTCGGTCTGGTCATTGCCCGGCCACAGCGCGGGATGCAGGTGAATGTCACTGCGGGGTTCATCTTTTCATTCTTCGGCTTCGGCATGATCCTGTCTGGAATGCTCGGAACCGTCCTGTACGCAATCGATGATCTCGGGTTGCAGGGCACAGTCTTCGAAGAAGCCACGTTGATTTTCATCGTCTACGGGGCGGCGCTCGCCGTCATGGGGGCCGTCACACACTGGGCTCCCAAGCTCTGGGGCCGAACCCTCAACGAAAAGGCAGTATTTCCACTTGCGCTGATCGGTGGCGCCGGCACCGTGCTGGCGGCGCTGGCCTATTACGTTGCCGGGTTCCTCGGCCAGGAAACAGGGCCGATCTACGCCGACGGTGACCTACTCGTCTGGAACATCCTCGTACTCATCGGTCACGCCTTCTTCGCGTTGACCGTCATTGTGTTCATCGCGCTGATGCTGATGTCGGTGATGGGCCACGACGATGACCTCGGTGACGATCCGTGGGATGCACAGACTCTCGAATGGATGACAACTTCGCCTGCGCCGAAAGACAACTTCACCGAGATGCTGGTAGTCCATTCGCCCGAACCACTTCTCGATCTCAAACAATCGAGCACAACCGCTGATCGGAGCCAGGCCTGATGCAAGCCCTTCCTGCCGGCACGGCGCCGCCGCCACAGCGTCAGATGTTGGTCGGCGTCTCTCTTGCCGCCGTCGCGATGATCATGATCACGGGCAGCATGCTGGCCGTGTGGTCATTACAGCGCACCCGAGCGATCGACGACACTGGGTCCTGGTTACCCGATGGCGTCGCAATTCCCGAGGTAGCGACGAACGTGATGCTTCTTGCATTTGTCGGCATCTGCATCTTCGGGCAATGGGCCGTTTATGCGGCGAAACGCGCCGATCACGGTCACGCTGCGTTCGCTCTGGCCTGTACGGCATTCGTTGCCGTGCTCGTAATCAACGCCCAGGCATTCGTGTACCACGAGATGGGGCTCGGCATCGGCGACGGAACTTACGCCGCGATGTTCTACGGAGTCACCGGACTTTTCATGGTGCTGATGATCATCGGTGTCGTGTTCTCAACCGTTACCGCCTTCCGTTACATCGGCGGCCGAGTTCACGACCACGAAATTGTCGCCGCCCACGCCATCTATTGGTACGCAACCGCAGTGGCATTCGCCGCTGTTTGGTTCGTCGTCTATGTCACCAAGTGAGCCACTGAATGTTCACAACAGGATCCAAACTTCTCCTCGGCTCTGCGGTTTTCGCGATCATCGCGGCCATTGCCTACGGCATCAGCCAAGACGGTGTGATGGGCACGATCGGTCTCGTGTCGGCCGCCGCGGCACTGTCCTTCCTCGCTGGCGTCGAGATCTTCACTCGCGACGCGAATGTGTCTGCCCGTGACGAATCCGCATTCGACAACTGTGCCGCAGCTGAGTCGGCACCGGGCAACAGCATATGGCCGATGGCGTTTGCTCTTGGAGCCGTTGTCCTCGTGGTCGGGTTGGTCACATACCAGGCGGTCTTCATCGTTGGCATCGTGCTGCTACTTGCGGCGGGCGCCGAGTGGACCGCCCAGGCCTGGGCTGAGCAGGCATCTGCTGAGGCTGCCCACAACTCCGAGGTCCGATCCCGGATCGCCAACCCCTTGGAGTTTCCGCTTGCCGCGGCAATCGGGGTCGGGCTTATCGTGTATGCGTTCAGCCGCGTCATGCTCTGGCTGTCGAAGACAAACACGATTATCGCATTCGGCGTACTCGGCGCAATTATCGTGTCGGTTGCGTTCCTGGTCGCTTACAAACCGGGTGTGAAGTCGCGTGCGAGCGTCGCAGTGATCGGTGTCGGCGTGCTTGCTCTCTTTGTTGGCGGAGCTGCGGCAGGACTTGACGGCGAGCGTGACATCGAAGAGCACGAAACAACGGTCGAACTCGTTCACGAAGGCATCTGCGACAGCCCGGAGGAATTCGAAGCTGATCACGACGCTTCCCAGTCGGTTGCCGCCGTTGCCTCGGTTTCAGCAACGATC
>Ga0209013_10005614_pt1 | contig 10755 bp, 8 predicted proteins | sample Cruoilmetagenom2_FD_187291 | JGI IMG/M metagenome (GOLD analysis project Ga0209013, IMG submission 187291) | Oil polluted marine microbial communities from Coal Oil Point, Santa Barbara, California, USA - Sample 2 (SPAdes) (version 2) | ecosystem: Environmental > Aquatic > Marine > Oil seeps ...
GTTACCAAATAAACAACCCGGAATATGGCCATTCAGTTCTTTACTGGATTTCTGCCAGAAATATGCCGCATCAATTACATAATCAATTCGCTCCATTGGTGGCAATGCAGGATCAAATGCCTCTGCGACAAAGCCATTGGCCCAGTCTTCAGCAAACTCATCTATCACAGCCAGTACCAGGTCTCTTTTGGATGGGAAAAAATGGTAAAAACTGCCCTTCTGAATAGATGCCATATCACATATTTCCTTGATGCCAACATCGGCATAACTGCGATTATGGAAACGCGACTTGGCGACTTCTATGATTCGTTCACGGGTATCGTTGGTTGTACTCATGGGTCTAGTATAGTTGACCGGTCGGTCTATTGCAACTGGTAGTTTCAAGTTTAAGATTTTTGTCTTTGTTTTGTTTTCGATCTTAAAAACCCGTTCAGGCTTGCCGAGACGCGCAGATTGGGCCGGGGAATTCGGGATGTGTTGTCTGAGCGCCAGCGAGTTTCACATCCCGCCGGCTCGATTGAGCATCGAAGGGAACCCGAAGGGCAAGCATGCGGGGGGCCCTTTCTTTTGGTGTGTTTCTTTGGGCAAGCAAAGTAAAAGTAACTCGTCCATGAAGGACGAAAAGTTTAGCTTAGCGCTAGCACAACAAACAAAAAGAAACTCTTAGTTCAATCCAAGCACATCCTGCATGGTATAAAGCCCGGCTTGCTGCTGTGCCAGCCATTTTGCCGCCCGCACTGCGCCATTGGCGAATGTGGCCCGACTCGATGCCTTGTGGGTAATTTCTATACGCTCGCCTTCAGAGGCAAACATCACCGTGTGTTCGCCAACGATATCCCCGGCCCTTATGGTCGAAAAACCGATGGTAGTGCGGTCCCTTTCACCGGTATGCCCTTCTCTGCCATACACGGCACACTCCTTCAGGTCCCGACCCAGTGCATCGGCAATGACCTCCCCCATACCGAGCGCAGTACCCGAAGGAGCATCAACTTTATGCCTGTGGTGGGCTTCAATAATTTCAATATCGACAGAATCACCCAGCACCTCAGCGGCTGTGGCCAGTAATTTAAAACATAAATTTACACCCACACTCATATTTGGAGCAAAAACGACCGGAATCTGTTTTGCTGCGGCAGTAATCCGTTCCTTTTCTTCTGTCGAAAAACCGGTCGTACCAATAACCATTGCCTTATTATGTTTCAGGCAATGATCCAGGTGGTTCATCGCCGGTTCCGGTCGGGTAAAATCAATGAGTACATCAAAGCATTCAGGACCAGCGGTGTTTTCGATCAATATACCTGTCGCATCGATGCCAGCGACCTCACCGCTGTCACGTCCAATTGCAGTGCTGCCCGGGTACTCGGATGCGGCACCGATTTCTACTCCGGAGGTTGACTGACAGGTCCTTATCAGTTCCTGCCCCATGCGACCGGCCGCCCCGGATATTGCCACTTTCACCATTTCATTGTTTTCCTTTTTGTAGCAAGCCCAGATATTTCACAGGAATGCAGTTATTGGGATCATAATGTATATCGCTAATATACAATAACAAGCTCAAGTTTCCTTGTGCTCATCTTTTTTCTCTTCTGAGAACTGTTTCAGTGATGCGTGCACGCGTTCATTAAAACTGCCTGCGGGAAATTCATGATCATCATCTTCTGCCCCTGCCTGCATGCCGGTAAACAGCTCAATAAGCTCATCGAGTGTGGATACTGCATAAATAGTAAACCGGCCATCTGTAACTGCCTGTACAACATCATCGTCCAGCATCAGGTCTCTCATATTGGCTGCAGGTATGACCACACCGGCACCTGGGACGGCACCATGGTGCTGAATAAGCCGAAAGAAACCTTCAATTTTGCTATTGATATCACCGACACAGAGTATCTGGCCGCGTTGATCAATTGAGCCTGTTATAGCCAGCTCCTGTCTTATCGGAATTTCTGTAACTGCCGAGAGAATAGCCATTATTTCAGCTGCTGAGGCACTGTCGCCATCAACATCCGAGTATGATTGCTCAAACACCAGTGTTGCAACGAGGGATAATGGAATATGGCGACTATACCGTGCTGCCAGCAGACTGGTCAGTATCATTACTCCCTTACTGTGGATAGAACCGCCAAGATTCACCTCGCGTTCTATATCAACAACAGCACCCTCGCCTGCACGCACCGTTGCCGTAATCCGTGAAGGCTCCAGATAGGACTGTACGCCTGTGCCGACAATGGTAAGCCCGTTAATCTGACCGACGACCCTGCCTGTTAAATCAACCCGGGTCTCACCGTTGATAATAGCCTGTAGTGCATCGCGGCGATCGGCCATCACCCTTTCTTTATGTTGTGCAATCACACTGTTAATCTGCTGCCGGCTAATAATTTCATTGCCAGCCTGCATTGCCTGCATACTTGCCTCACGTAAATACTTCGACAGCACTGCCCGATTTAATGTCAGTCTATGCTGGCAATCTGTAAACCGGGCTGACACATCAACCATAGCAGCCATCGCCGGTGGATCGAGAGGCAAGGAGTTATATTTTCGAAGCAGGCTGGATATCAGTCTAGCGGAAGTAATACAGGTTTCATCATTACGCTCCATCTCTGATTCAAATTCAGCCACAGCAGGGAACACGTTTTCAATCTCGGGATCGGCATCATAGAGTGTATCCATGACTGAGTTATCGCACAGCAGTATCACCCTGCTGGTTAAGTGAATTGCACCGCTCAGGTTTATATTGTCCCCACCCTTCCCGGTCTGTGCAGAGGGAATTGCACTCAGTGGAATCATCCCTGTTTTCAGTATTTCGCGCAGCAACCGCCAGTGTGCCCTGTTATCCAGCAGTCGGCGGCCATCAATAATTAAAAAACCTGCACTCGACTGAATTAATGTTCCGCTATTAATTCTCACTCGACCACTTTGTCGCTCTACTGTTACTGTGCCCAGCAAAGAAGAGGCTTCCGGAAATGATTCCAATAAACAGACCGTCCCCTGCTCCCGGCCCGTATGCAACAAGACTGGCAGCATTCCCTGTAGTTCATGAATTTCAGCATTTCTTATATCGATTTCAGGCTGTGCTTCTGCCAGCATGGATGAAGTCGCATCATCCAGCCATTGCAAATAGCATGACAACAGAGGACGCCCGGCATACTTTTCCAAAAGGGGCTTCAGCTCTAATCTACGAGATTCCGCTTTGCCCCTGATTGTTGCCTTAATAATATTTCGACAGGCCGTTATAAAAAATTCTGCGCCCCCCGGTTGAAACTGTGTTTCTTCAAACGCTTTCTCTCGGCCACGTACTGGCAGCAACACACGGTCGACGCTTACAGAATTCGACGATTCGAGCTCTTTTACTACAGCATAGATACATTCAATCCGGGCAGAGCCTTCCTTTCCCAGTGCGATGATATGGTAGCCCATCCCTGGAATAGATAACGCATTGCGCAGTACCGTGACGGCACGATCCTGTCCGGCATACGCATCGGCAGGTGGTAGTTCATTGCTGGCTGTGAAGTCAAACAGGCTGTCGTCTGTAAGCTTTCGCAGTTGCTCAGGCATGAGTTTCTCGATAGTCATAGCGGCTAAGTCCTCTCCAGAAATGCTGACACTTCTGCAAAATCACGAGTTCGTTTCATGGCAGGCAGACTTCGGGTGAAAATTTTGCCGTAGGATTTACTGACCAGCCGGTTGTCGCAAAGGATAAAGACACCTTTATCATCCACTGACCGTATCAAGCGGCCGGCTCCCTGACGCAAGGCCACAACAGCCTGTGGTAATTGCAATGTCATAAAGGGATTCAGGCCCGTACTTCTGACCGCCTTGCTCCGTGCCTGCAGTACAGGGTCATCCGGCGCAGCAAAGGGAAATTTATCAATCATCACTACCGACAGCGCATCGCCCTTAACATCCACTCCCTCCCAGAAACTGCCAGTACCAAGCAGCACTGCATCGCCGGCATTACGAAAACGTTCCAGTAACTCATGCCTGGGCGCCTCACCCTGCACCATCAAAGGATAATCCAGGCGGCCTTCCAGCATGCTCGCCGCCGCATTCAGGGCACGATAGCTGGTGAACAGCATAAACACCCTGCCGCGTGATATCTTTATCAGCTTTTCAGCAAGTTCAACCACACTGCCTGTATGATCAGCATCACCTGGATCAGGCATATCTTCAGGCAGGTAAAATAATGACTGTTCGGCATAATTGAAAGGGCCGGGCCAGATACCAGTGCTGGCCGCTTCAAGCCCGAGTTGCTGCTGGTAATGGTTAAAGCTTCCGGAAACTGCCAGTGTTGCCGAGGTGAAGATCACCGACCTGTCCTGTTCGCATACCAGTTCTCTGAATTTGTCGGCAATACTCAGTGGCGTACTGTGAAATCGAAATCCGGTTTTGCTGGTCTCATACCAGCGAATAGCTTCTTTGTTACTGTCCAGCCCCAATGCGGCCAGCCTGTCAACTAGCACCTGTGTGCGCTCGTAACAGTTCTCCAGCTGATCTCCCGCTGCCGCCGCTGATTTCAGCAGTTCCAGCATCTGCTGCAGGCCCTGTTTTAAGGATTCAAGGGAGTCACTGAATCCGGTCAGTGATTCCAGTTGCGACCAGCTGCCTTTGCTAACCGATGTACCCATGGCAAGTCGGCATTCCTTAGCCTGTTTTTCCAACTCATTAACGCGCTGTTCAAACCCCACTATACCGCTTTTTTCAGTAATCTCTGCCAGTTGTGCATCGCGGCAAATATCCAGTATCTGTCGCTGACTGACACCGGTGCTAAAATACATACTGGCGGTATCCGGTACCTGGTGGGCTTCATCAAATATCACCACATCGACTTTTGGCAGCAGTTGGCCAAAACCTTCTTCCTTCAATGCGACATCAGCAAGAAAAAGATGATGATTGACGACCACAATATCGGCCTCCATTGCATCTTTGCGTGCAGTATTAACGAAGCAGTCATCATAATGCCCGCATTTAGTACCGATACAGTTATCGACTGTCGAAGTCACATCCGACCAGACCCTGGACTGTTCAGGTACGCCACTGACCTCGGCAACATCACCATGCAATGTCGTCAGTGACCACTTGCTGATCACTGCAAGGTCCACATTCGGATAAGGTCGGTAACCGGACTGATCCAGTTCAGCCTGTTCCAGCCGCAGGCGGCAGAGGTAGTTGGAGCGGCCTTTTAATAAAGCCATGCTAGCTGGAACTTCCAGTGCACGCCTGACCAGCGGCAGATCCTGTTTATACAACTGATCCTGCAAATGCCGGGTACCGGTTGAGACCAGTACTTTTTTACCGGACAACAAGGCGGGTACCAGATAAGCCAGGGTTTTACCTGTACCTGTGCCGGACTCGGCAATCAGAATTTCCCTGTCGGCCATGGCCTGCTCGATACGCGCAGCCATTTCCTGCTGCGATTCGCGAATACGATAATTATCCAGCAGATGGGTAAAGGGCCCGTCGGTGCCGAGCAGAGAAGATGCGTCAGTGAGTAAGGTCAAAGGGGGTAAGAACTTAGTTATTTTCCTGCATACAATCGCTGAGAGCCGTTTCCCAGTCAGGCAGCTGAATTCCGAATGTGTCTAAAAGTTTTTTGTTGGATAGTACGGTGTAAGCTGGTCGCTTTGCTGGTGTAGGATAGTCTGAAGTAGGAATATCAAGTACGCGAGTATCGGAAAATTCTGATGCAGCAACAATAGCTCTGGCAAATCCGCACCAGCTGGTTTCACCGCTGCAGGTCATGTGATAAACCCCGTTAACCGTTTGAAAGCCATTGTTAATCATGAAGTATTGCACCAACTTCACGGTGGCATCGGTCAGTGCGCGTGTAGTAGTAGGTGCACCTATCTGGTCACCGACAACCTTTAACTCATCCCTCTCTTCTGCCAGCCGTAGCATAGTACGAAGAAAATTCTGCCCGTGCATAGAGTAGACCCAGCTGGTACGTAGAATCAGTGAATTTTTACAATGCGCCAGCACTTCATTCTCACCGTCCAGCTTGGTTGAACCGTATACCGATTCAGGGTGCGGCTGGTCATCTTCTGAATAGGGTTCTGTAGCAGACCCGTCAAAAACGTAATCAGTGGAATAATGAATCATTCCGGCATTAAGTGCCGTTGCCGCTTTGGCCATTACTGATGGCGCCTCAGCATTTACTTTCGCCGCCAGTTCCACTTCAGTTTCTGCCTTATCTACCGCTGTATAGGCCGCTGCATTGATGATGAGATCAGGTTTTTCATCACTGATGACTTCCTGTAGTCGGTCAAGATGGGTAAGATCCAGGTTTTCTATGCCGTATCCAGATAATTGCTCCACCCCGGCGAGCCCCTGTAAGGCATCATTTAAATGTGTACCTAACTGGCCATCACGACCAAACAGTAGAATTTTCATAAGGGAATCTCTATTGACCCTGCGCGCGGACTATATCTTTCAACAAAGGTGCATTGCGGTCTTTTTCTGACACCAGAGGATCGCTGATCGGCCAGTCTATGCCGATATCAGGATCATCCCAACGTATGCCTGCATCTTCGGCTGGCGTGTATAGTGTTGTGCATTTATAGGTCACATCAACAGTATCGCTGAGTACGCAAAAGCCATGTGCATAACCGGGTGGAATATAGAGTTGATGCTTGTTCTCTTCACTCAACACCACACCATACCACTGAGCAAAGGTCGGTGACTCAGGACGAATATCAACAGCCACATCAAAAATCTCACCCGTTACCACTCGTACCAGTTTGCCCTGCCATGTTGGAAACTGATAGTGCAGACCACGCAGTACCCCACGACTGGAGCGAGAGTGATTATCCTGCAGGAAATTTACTGGAAGGCCATTTTCTTCAAAAGTGGCTGAATTAAAAGTCTCAAGAAAAAATCCCCGTTCGTCTTCAAAGACGCGCGGGACAATTAATCGTACACCCTTTAGATGGGTATCGTGGACTTCCAATAGACTCTCCCTTTTTCCTGGCCAAATAGTGTCCAGTTATGGCGTCTTAATTTTAGAGGCCATCCTCTGACCTCAATGTTATCGCGTAGTATACCAGCCGTGAGTTCAAGGAAAAGAGCCTTCGTTGATATTTCTCTTCTCTGAATAATTGACGGTTGGAATATCTGCGTAAATTTGCCGTACCTGGATAAACCATCATGACGCATCAACTTCAATAATTTTCCTGTAAGAAAACAAATGTAGGTCCGAATTCATTCGGACAATATCGTTGGAACATATCTTTATACCAGTCTTGTGCGAATGAATTCGCACCTACAATGATATCTCTCATAGAATTAAAGCTTCTGTAGGAACTCATCACAGACCGATCTCAGCTCAAGTAGTTTGCCATGAAAGAAGTGGCTGCCACCATGCATGATCTCCAACTGTGGCGGGTTCTCTAAGCTTCGAACCCAGTTGACCACTGAATTGACATCAACCACTTCATCATCGTCACCCTGTATCAGCAGCCAGGGACAGTCTATCGATGACAGATTATCAAAATCAAACATGCGCACCGGCGGGGCTACCGTAATCAGGGCTGCAGGTTGAACCTGTGCTGCTGCCTGTAAAGCAACAAATGAGCCGAAAGAGAAGCCGGCAAGTGTCAGCGGCAAACTGCTTTGATAAGTTCCTAACCAGTCAACGACCGCCAGCGCGTCATCTGTTTCACCGGCACCTTCATCATATTCACCCGCACTGATACCGACACCCCTGAAATTAAACCGAACTGCAGTACGGTTATTTGCCGCCAGGGATTTGGCCAGGGTATGCACTACCTTGTTCTGTAGAGTGCCGCCGTAGAGTGGGTGTGGATGGCAGATAACAGCACCGCCCTGCGGTATGCCTGCAGCACAGTCTACTTTTCCTTCCAGGTCACCTGATGGACCGGGGATGGTGACGGGGAATGAAGAGAGGCCTTCTCGGCAAGGGTTAAACATATGGGTACCTCTATTAATTCTGGATATGTCTGGTTTTGTGACGGTAGGAAATGCCCGGGGCTGGTTCAATATAATTATTGAAGAATTCATAGAGATGCCCAATAGTTACCCTGTGGGAGGCGCCCCTCGCCGCGAATGTTTTGTTAAGGGATGGTTCAAGACCTTTTCGCCGCGGGGGCGCGCCTCCCACAATTAATTAATTATTAATCTAAAAAAGCATTATTTTAATCCACCCAATGTCAGTTTGTACGGATCAAGCAAACGATCAAGCTCTGCCTCGTCCAGGTTCGTCATTTCCAGTGCTATATCTTTAACAGTCCGGTTCTCTGCATAGGCCCGTTTAGCAATTTTGGCGCCAAGCTCATAGCCGATTACCGGATTGAGAGCAGTCACCAGTATGGGGTTACGTCCAAGCGACTCATTCAGTACTGCCTCGTTAACGACAAATCCATCTATTACCTTTTCTGCCAGCACAGTGCATGCATTGCTCAGAAGCTCGATACTGGCGCTCAGGTTTTTTGCCAGCACTGGCAGCATGACGTTGAGCTGGAAGCTCCCTGACTGCCCGGCTATGGCAATGGTTGTATCATTCCCTATTACTTCAGCACAGACCATTGCTATGGCTTCTGGAATGACCGGGTTGATCTTACCAGGCATAATACTGCTGCCGGGTTGCAGTGCTGGTAAAGTAATCTCTCCCAGGCCCGCCAGTGGACCGGAATTCATCCATCGCAGGTCATTGGCAATTTTCATCATTGCCACTGCCAGTGATTTCAGCTGGCCGCTGAGTGCAACGGCATCATCCTGGCTGGACTGACCAGAGAAAAAATTATCACGTGCCCTGAAGCTAAGACCGGTCAAATCATCCAGGGCTAACGCACATCCCTCAGCGAAGCCCTCTGCTGCATTGACACCCGTACCCACGGCTGTGCCACCGAGAGGCAGATCCAGTACGTCTATTGCTGTCTGCAGGATTCGTGACTTTGCGCGGAAAATCTGATCACGCCAGCCGCTGATTTCCTGACCCAGAGTTACAGGCATTGCGTCCATCAAGTGGGTACGGCCTGTCTTAACTACGCGACCCAGCTCATCAACCCGTCGGCTCAAACTTGATTCCAGCTTGTCCAGTGCAGGCATCAATGCTTCATGTACCTGTAATGCAGCCGCCACATGAATAGCAGCCGGGAATACATCATTCGAGCTCTGCCCCATGTTGACATGATCATTCGGATGCACTTGCATACCGGATTCTCGGGATGCCAGGGTCGCGATCACCTCATTGGCATTCATATTTGAACTGGTGCCGGAACCGGTCTGAAAGACGTCGATTGGAAACTGATCATCATGCCTGCCTTCAGCAACAGCGGCAGATGCCAGTGTAATCGCTCTCGTTCTTGCTTCATCCAGCAAAGCCAGATGATGGTTAGTTGTAGCACAGGCCTGTTTTATCAAGCCCAATGCGCGAATCACTGGACGCGGCATCATCGTGCCGGAAATCGGAAAATTATTCACCGCGCGCTGTGTCTGTGGTCCATAAAGTGCATCTACCGGTACCTCTACTTCTCCCATAGAATCCTTTTCAATGCGCGTTTGTTTACTATTCATGTATGTCTGCCTGTGAAGTCTTGCCTTCAGCTGATATGATAAATACACATATGATTTAATCAGTATTATATAATACTGCACCCTTAAGATAATGAATACTGAAACCACAGCACGCCTGCTGATTAGCTGCGATGATAAGCCTGGTATAGTCGCCACTGTCTCAAATTTCCTTTATCACCACGGCGCCAACATAACGGCGCTTGATCAGCATTCCAGTGATCCTGAGGATGGAACCTTCCTGATGCGTCTGGAATTCCAGACACCGCACCTGAATACCAGTCAATCGCTACTCGAACAATCTTTCGCTGAAAGTGTAGCCAAACCCTATAATATGGACTGGAAAATTAGCTATGCCGCACGACGAAAACGCACCGCCATACTCGTCTCCAAACAGGATCATGCCCTGCTCGAACTGCTGTGGCGCTGGTCACGCGGTCAGTTGCCTATAGATATCACCCAGGTCATCAGTAACCACACCGATGCCGAAGTGGCAGTAAAGTCCTTTGGTGTCCCGTTTCATCATGTGCCCGTCCATGCCGACAATAAAGCGCAAGCAGAATCCAAAATCCTGGAATTACTGTCAGATGATACTGACCTGGTCGTGCTAGCACGTTATATGCAGATACTGTCTGCTGACTTTGTCAGCAACTACCCGCAGCGCGTCATCAATATCCATCATTCCTTCCTGCCGGCTTTCATCGGTGCCGACCCTTACCGCAGAGCAGCTGAACGCGGGGTAAAAATTATCGGCGCCACCGCCCATTACGTCACCGAAGACCTCGACGAAGGCCCGATCATTGAACAGGATGTCAAACGCGTATCACACCGCCATGATGTTGAAGAACTAAAAGAAATTGGCCGTGATATAGAGCGCAATGTACTGGCACGTGCAGTACGCTGGCATGCAGAGGATCGAATACTGTTGCACAAGAATCGTACGGTGGTGTTTGCAGAATGGTAGTTAACTTCTCGTTTTACCTGATACGTATTAGGTTTTACGTCACTGCTGTCGCACAAAAAGAATCTAATTCACCCTGGAGCAGATCACTAACAAAAAAGCTGTTAGCCGCTTATCGAAGATTGTGGGAGGCCCGCCCTCGGGGCGAATTATCAGGGAAATGTAAGGCTCTTTCGCCGCGAGGGCGCGCCTCCCACAAATATCAAATACTTCCGATATGCTGACACTGTTCAGTTTCATTTTCATGTCGAGAATGATTAATTCCTTTCTCT
>Ga0209013_10005615_pt1 | contig 10754 bp, 10 predicted proteins | sample Cruoilmetagenom2_FD_187291 | JGI IMG/M metagenome (GOLD analysis project Ga0209013, IMG submission 187291) | Oil polluted marine microbial communities from Coal Oil Point, Santa Barbara, California, USA - Sample 2 (SPAdes) (version 2) | ecosystem: Environmental > Aquatic > Marine > Oil seeps ...
GGCTTCCGAGCGGTCACCAGCCAGCGGCTTGCGGAGCGTTCTACATCGACCACCTGCTGTGAAGGGAATACAGAGGCTCCATGCTTCTCGGCGAAGTAAAGGTAGTTCTTGTCGAGCGTGTTCTTGGCGTTGTATCGGCAACCAACCATGCAGTTTCCGCAGGTGATACATCCGGTCCGACGAGGGCCCTCGCCACCGAAGTACGGATCCTCCACATTCACCCCAGCCTCTCCGAAGTAGACACCGACAGGCGTTGGCCGGAACGTCTCGGCAACGCCGAGCTTGTCAGCGACACGGCGCATGACCTCATCGGCCGGTGTACCAAGTGGGTTGTCTGTGACACCGAGCATGTGTCTGGCTGTTGTGTAGTGGGGAGCCAGCTCGGCCTTCCAGTCCGTGATCTCGCCCCACTGGTCATCGGTGTAGAACGGCTCGGGAGGTTCGTACAGAGTGTTGCCATATACGAGTGAGCCGCCGCCGACACCCGCACCACTGAGCACCATTATGTCTGGCAGCAAGGAGATCCGCTGGATACCGCGCATTCCCAATTTGGGGAACCACAGTGCCTTCCAGGAATTCCAATTCGTTTTCGGGAAATCTTCAGTGCGCCAAGTTTCCCTGCCTCAAGCACAGCCACGTCATAGCCCTTTTCTGTGAGCCGCATTGCGCTGACGCTTCCACCAAAACCTGAGCCGATGATGACAACATCGAATCTGCGCTCGTTGGCCGGAGACTCGACTGGCGTCCTTGAGCTCATCGAAGGATCAGAGAACCGAGGATCCCCAAGCGGGAACCGCGCCACCGTTGATGACCTTTGACTTCTCGCTCGCAAGGAAGTTGATGACCTCGGCAATGTCCTTCGGTTGTGGCCAATTGACATAGTCCGCGTAGGGGAGTGCGGAGCGGGTGGCATCGGTGTTGATGACTGAGGGGAGCACGGTATTGCAGGTCGTGTTCGTGTCGAGCAATTCGCCTGCGACCGAACGAGAAAGCGCCAGGACACCGGCCTTTGCCATGTTGTAGGCAGCCTGACCCGCGGGCGCTTCCTGGGAGTGTTTCGAACCCATGAGGATGATGCGACCCCAATCCTCTGACATGAGAGGTATGACAGTCTTTGTAGTGTTCCATGCGGATCTGAGATTCAGATCGAGCATGCGGTCGAGACGAAGGTGCCCAGTTTCAGCCACGTCGCGCCCACCGGCCCAGCCGCCGACGAGTGAGGCCATGACGTTGATGGGTCCGAACGCCTCGGATACTTCTGCAAAGAATGCTCTCACCGCATCTGCATCCGCGGCGTCTGCCCTCCGGATGATGAGCCTGTCCTCGTCCAGCTCCATCTCCCGCTCAAGCGATGTCGCCTCCTCTGGAATGAGATAGGTCACGGCAACCTTGAATCCGCGGTCGATCAGCATTGGAACGAGGCACCGTCCTACAGAACCCGTGCCTCCGGGAATCACAGCAACATTGGAATCGGTCATGAGCGCACACTAGCGGTGTGCCGGCGAGTCGGCGTGTGCTGACGGCTCCGTGTGTCAGGCATCGGCAGTGCAGCCCGCTGCCATTTCGGAACCTCCGGTGGACGTGGTAACCTCTGGCTCCTGTACGCGGCTCACGTCGGAGGAACCATGGCATCGATCACGCTCGAAGATATCGGAAAGATCTATCCGGATGGCACGCGGGCGGTGGGCCAAGTGAACATTGACGTGGTGGATGGTGAATTCTTGGTGTTGGTTGGCCCCTCAGGCTGCGGCAAATCGACCGTTCTTCGAATGATTGCTGGCCTAGAGGACATCACCGAGGGCAAGATGAGCATCGGCGACAAGGTCGTCAACGACATACCGCCCAAGGACAGGGACATCGCAATGGTGTTCCAGAACTATGCCCTGTATCCGCATATGTCTGTGCGTGACAACATGGCATTCGGCCTGAAGCTGCGCAAGGTACCCAAAGACGAAATCGATCGACTCGTGCAGGAAGCTGCTGAAGTTCTCGAGATCACCGAGTTCCTTGATCGCAAGCCAAAGGCACTCTCTGGCGGGCAGCGCCAGCGTGTTGCGATGGGCCGCGCGATCGTTCGTGAACCGAGCGCCTTCCTGATGGATGAACCTCTGTCCAACCTGGACGCAAAGCTGCGAGTTCAGATGAGAACGGAGCTGGGACGCCTCCACAATCGACTCGGGACCACAACGGTGTACGTGACCCACGATCAGATCGAGGCCATGACGCTCGGACATCGGGTAGCAGTCATGCGCCCAGTGTCAGCGAAGCGCCCATACAACCTTCAGCAGGTGGCGCCGCCAACAGAACTCTTCAATAATCCCGTGAATCTCTTCGTTGCTGGCTTCATCGGTAGCCCCGCAATGAACCTCGTGTACGGGGAATTGAGCCGCGATGGCGACAAGGTCAAGGTCGCCTTTGGTGGGCACTCGGTAACGGTCGATCAGGCCGCGATCGATGCTCACCCGGGTATCGAAGATCACTTCGGCTCACAACTGGTGGTAGGCATCAGGCCGTCGGCTTTCGAGAACGCGAAGGCAGCGGATCAGGCAACGGACAGGACCATCACTGTGACCACGGACGTGAACGAACACCTTGGCTCAGAGTCGTATGTCCACTTCTTCATTGACTCATCCCCCGTGGTCACTCCCGATATCGAGGAGCTTCTTGCGGATTCAGGTCAAACGGCCGAATCGCTCGGTGAGAATACCAAGTTCACAGGGCGGGTCAGTTCGGACTTCCATGTCGATGATGGATCCTCTGTCGACCTCGTCGTCGACACTGCGAAGCTGCATTTCTTCGAGATCGCAACCAGCGCCAAGATCGGTGCAGTGGCACCGGGTTCCTAGCAGGTCACAGCTTCGATTCCGACGGACTCGAGCTCCGGTAGCAGTTCGCTCCCGCGCACGACCTCGTTCATAGTTGCCACTCCCGGTCGATTGATTTCACCGCGCGCGATAAGATCCGCCAGGGCCGTTGCGGGGAAGGCAGTCGTGCGGGCCAAAGCCGAGAAGCCCCCGCTCTGAGTGTCCTCTATCTGCACAATGGACCTTTGGCCACTCTGCTCCATCCAGACACGCACCAGAACAAGATCTGGCGCATCGCGAGGGAGGGTCCGATCCAGGGCGTCGACAAGTACATCTCTGGGGGAGATCGATGCGGAACCGATCGAATGGGGGGTCTCGTCGAAGAGACCAATCTCAAGCATTGATCGAAACACCGGTCCGTGACCGGGAAATCGCAAGGTCTTGTACTCCAGATTCGATACCCGCCCGACATGTCGAGTAGCCATGGTTGAGGTGCCACCTGCCGTGGAGAATGCTTCAAGAGGACCCCACCCGTCCCATGCAACGTCTTCGAGATGGCTGAGTGGCTCAATCGTGGAGTACTCGCCGTCGGCGATCACTTCACACGGTTCTGCGTACTCGTTGATGAGTCCCGCAGAGCTGAATGCGATCTGGTAGCCAAGGGCACCCACGGGTACCTGGGGAAGGGCACCCACGCGAATCTGGACCGAGTCGATCGGTCCGTCGGCCGCCGACAGAATGAGGTCCTCGGCTATCACATTGGCCAACCCCGGGGCAAGACCGCAGTCTGGTACAACCATGAGGCCGGCGTCGATTGCTCTGTCATGCATCTGCTTCTGACTGGCTACAACCGTTGGATTGCCACCGAAATCGAGGTAATGCGTTCCCGTGGCGATTGCTGCGTCTGCCACCGCGACGCCAAAGCGGTACGGAACAGCCGAGACGATGATGTCCTGGGAATCCATGAGGGAACGCAATTGTGCGTCGTCCTCCGCACTGAGATGGACGACTCTGGCGTTGTGGGATGCGGCAGCGCTCCGGGCAGCGGCGAGGTCGGTGTCGGCGACCGTCACCTCGTGGCCGCGGCGCACCAAATCCCACACTGCGGCTGACCCGACGATGCCTGTTCCGAGGACAAGTGTTGCCATTTCGCTTCCTATGGGACGATCTTTTTGAACGTTTCTGCCGGCCCGATACCGAACGCGCTCCCGCTCTTGGCGTGCCACAGGGCGAGGTGATCGATGAACGCGACACGTTTCTCTGCCCCGGACTCTGCGCCTCCCATCGTGGTGGATCCCTGGGATGAATGGCACAGCAAGGCTTCGACCTTCACATCGAACCACTCAGGATCGACAGGCTCGGCGTGGTCGGGTTCATCAGCAGACCACAGGAGCACGACGCCCGGCCGGTGCGCTGGTTCAGCAAGATCTGGGAACATGAGCGGTTCTCGTGCCGCAACGACTGCGTCGACCGCCGCGAGCCCTGTGGCCCTGTGATCGGGGTGCAGCTGATACCGCTGCCAAGGGTCGTGGGTAACGAGCACATCGGGGCGAATCTCCCTGATGTGGCGGGCAAGGACCTTGCGTAGGTCCTTGGTGTACTCGAGTTCTCCGTCGGTGTGACCGAGGTGAATCACACGAGTGGCTCCAAGCGTCGCTGCAGCTCGAGACTGTTCCTCCTTGCGCTGAGCGACAAGTCGTGCCTTGTCCTCATCAGGATCCCAGGAACCCTTCGAGCCGTCGGTGACGATGAGCATTGCGATATCTGCACCGTGTGCGGCCCATCGGGCGAGGCAAGCGCCTGATCCGAATTCGGCGTCATCTGGGTGGGCGCCGATCGTCAAGACTCGCTTTGGGGTACTCAGCGGGACCTGGTCCCCCGAGAGTTCGTCGTAAAGGTCACTGGTCATGGCGCGATGGTAGAGGCTTTGGCCAAGTGGGAGAACGCATTGAACTGTGCGGGGCCGTCGATGTCGATCGACAACTCTGGCGAGGGCAGGATGGTCGCATGCGGGTATGAGGCAAAGTGCCGGTGAAACGATCCCGGGCCGTAAGCGAAGGAGAATTCACCGATTGAGGCGATCACGTTCGTACCGCCATCATGGCTCGGTACCAGGACTGGACTGTGTCGCAGCGTCTTCGAAATGGTGTCCAGCGACTGAGCCGTGACAAGGGGGAGATCCGCATGAAGCACGATCCAAGACGAGTTGCCCATTCGATCGACGGCGCTCGCGGCTGCAGCAGACAGGCCTCGGCCGGGATCGGGCCAGTGCGAGGCACCGCGCGATTTCGCCCATGCTTCCACCTCCGATGAGGTTGAGACAACGACCAGGTCGAGGCCGGCATCACGGACACTGGCTGCAGCCCGTTCGGACAGATACTGCGAAAGAATTGACCGTTGGGACCGTGTCAATACAGAGCTGAGTCGTGACATCCCGGTGAAATCGCGAATGGGAAGAATGACCGTGGGGGAGGGGTGCACAGGCTATTTGTCTGGGAACTCTGCCAGCTGGATGAGTACTCCATGAGCCGAAGCGGGGTGAACGAAGGCTTCTTTCCAATCCTCCTGCTCGACGCTGAAGCCGACGACAGTGAATCCGAGATCTCTGGCTCTCGCGACCGCCTTGTGGATGTTGTTCACCTTGAACGTCAGATGATGCAAGCCCTCGCCGTGTTCCTCGAGGTACCGGTTCAGGAAGCTGTCCGGATCCTCGATCACCGGACTAATCATCTCCAATCGACCCTGTCCGGGTAGATCGAACTGGATCCATTCGAAGTCTCGGGCATAGCTGAGTCCGCCGCCGATGTGTGTTCCGCCTAGGAGATCCACGAGAGTTTGAGCAATCTCGATGTCGCGCACGGCAATCGAGACGTGGTCGAAGCGCTCGATGACATCTTGAAGGCCCTCGTGGAGTGTTTCGATATCACTCACGGTGTTGCGATCCGTCGCTCATACCACTGGAGCAGCATCGACAGAGATACGGTGAGTGTGAGGTACATCGCGGCGAGAATCATGAATCCCGCAAAGAACTGGAAACTTCGACCCGTCCACAACCGTGACATCTGCGTGAGTTCTCTGACCGCCAGAATCGAGACCAGCGACGAATCCTTGAGCAGGGCAATGAGGTCGTTGCCGAGTGCGGGCATGATGTTTTTGATCGCCTGGGGCCACACGATGAACCTGAACACCTGACGTCCGTTCAGCCCGACGGCCTTCCCTGCTTCGCGCTGGCCGACGCCGACGGATTCTATGCCCGCACGGAGAACCTCAGCGATGAATGCCGCGTAGATGAGGCCGATTGCCACTGATGCGCGTATGGCTTTCGAACCGATCGTTGACTGGAGGCTGATGCCGACGAGGTTGAAGAACCAAGGGACGATAACCAAGCCGAACATGATGATCGTTACCAACACCGGAATGCCGCGGATGAGCTCGATGTAGTAGATGGCCAGATTTCGGGGGATGAGTCGCGGGGACATTCGGGCGAGAGATAGTCCGAGCCCGACGATCATCGCGATGGCGAACCCGCCGATCGTGACCGAAAAGGTGAGGGTGATGCCATCCTTGATGAAGAGGAAGCCCTCGTTCCAGTTCTCGTCTGTCAGGACTTTGTATATCGGAAACGCGACCGTCAAAACGATCCCGATGAACCACCAAGGGAAATCGGACCAGTCGAACGTGAGCTTTGCTCCGGGCGGTGTGGGGTCGGTTGATTTCACCGGTTCGATCGTCGTCACAGGATTCCTTTGTGGTGTTGGTCGCCAATGTAGACGGCTGCGCGCAGAAGGGGCGGGTCAAGCGACCCGCCCCTTCTCTTGTACGTTGCGCTGTTTAGGCGTCGAACTCCACGAACCACTTCGTGATCAGGTCGTCGAGCGTCCCGTCACTCTTCATGTCGGCGATCACCTTGTTCACAGGCTCAATGAGATCTGAGTCCTGGGCATAGATGAATCCGAGTGGGTCGGATTGCAGGTCTCCATCGAGAATGGCAACGCCCTCAGAACCTTCACCGAGATACCCCTGTCCAGCGACATCGTCGATGATGACTCCATCGACATCGCCTGATAGCAGTGCGAGTACTGCGATCGGGAACGATTCGTAGGCTTCGATGTTGCCCTCGTCGGTCAGCGACGCTGCGAGTTCGTAGTTCGTCGTACCGACCTGCGTGCCGAGCCTGTCACCGCTGGCGAAGAAGGCATCAGAATCGGCGTACCGCGTCTCGTCGACACGAACCATGATCTTCTGGATCGTTGTCATGTACGGATCCGAGAATGCAACAACTTCCTTGCGCTCATCAGTTATCGAGATACCGTCGGCTGCGGTGTCATAGGCACCTTGTCCTGTTTCCTCGATCACTGCGGGCCATCCGGCCTCAGCGAACTCGGCGGTGCAGTCAAGACGGCTGCAGATTTCTCTCCAGATGTCATAGTCAAAGCCGGCACCCTCGCCAGTGTCTTCATCGATGTAATTGAATGGTGGATACAGATTCTCGACGCCGACCGACACGGTCCGTCCGTCAAGGCTTTCGTCCCCACTCGAGCAGGCGGTCGCGACAAGTGCGACTGCCAAAGCAAGAATGAAGATACTGGTTAGCTTCTTCATGGATTCCCTCCGTTGATAGCCCTTCAAAGGCGTAGACATACGGTAATAGCAACGCATCCTGTTTGCGATACTGATTTGCAGGTGGTCCGTTGAGCGGGCATGTGTCATCGGCGCGGCATCCCCTAGAGTATTGCGGTGCCACGAAAAACAAAGATCATCGCAACGCTCGGTCCCGCGACTGAATCCCCCGAAGTGGTGACAAAACTCATTGAACGTGGAATGAATGTTGCCCGCTTCAATTTCAGCCATGGCAGCCAGGAGGCCCACGCCGAGCGATTCAAGGTTGTGCGGCAGTGTGCTGCGGATGTTGATCGACCGGTAGCAATAATGCAGGACATCCAGGGACCAAAGATCCGTGTCGGGGAGTTCCCTGGTGGATCTGTGGAACTTGTTGCCGGGAGCGCTGTGCGGCTCTGTGCCGGCGACGGTGTCGGTGACCCCGAGAACATCAGTGTTGCGTATCTCGACGGCGTCGACATGAGTGTCGGGGGAAAGATCCTGCTCTCCGATGGTCTCATTGAACTCGAAGCTAAGGCTGTCGACGCGGAAGGCGTAGTTGCGACGGTCGTCCAGGCTGGTGAGCTCTTTGATCACAAGGGTGCTGCGTTCCCCGGAGCGCAGATAACTACAGCTGCGGTGACGGAAAAGGACATTGTTGATCTCGAGTTCGGGATGGAGCTTGGTTTTGATCTCGTGGCGGCTTCGTTCGTCAATTCAGGCCACGACGTCCGGACGGTACGCGAGATCGTGGGGGATCTACCGATCATCGCGAAGATCGAAACAGCGGTTGGGTATGAGAACCTTGACGGCATCCTCGAAGAGGCAGATGGAGCAATGGTTGCCAGGGGTGACCTTGGTGTTGAGCTTTCCATTGAGTCTGTCCCGCGTGCCCAGTACGAGATCATCCATCGTGCCAATGCCGCAGGCAAGATTTCGATCACTGCGACCGAGATGCTGGAATCGATGATTTCGAGTCCGAGGCCAACACGAGCCGAGGTGGCGGACGTGTATCGATCCGTACTTGATGGAACCGACGCGGTGATGCTCTCGGCTGAGACGGCGATAGGTGAGTTCCCGACGAGAGCTGTGAAGCTGATGGCGTCGATATGTGCCGAGGCTGAAAGGTCGCCGAGTTTCGGGCGAGCGGAAGACATCTCGAACCTCTCGGAAGGGGCAGCGTTCGCTTCAGCCACTGCGGAAGCCTCGGTCGATACGGCTGACCGGCTCGGACTTGACACGATCGTTGCATTCACCGAGAGCGGCACCACAGCGAGATTGCTATCGAAGTATCGCGCCCGGGCGAATGTGTACGCATTTACGCCAGTGGTAAGCACCTACAGGCAGATGGCGATATATGGAGGCGTTCGGCCGATGCTCATCGACCGGGTGCATTCGACAGATGACATGATCGCTTCGGCCGAAACAGAGTTACTCCGTCGCGGCTTGGTGAGCAGGGGAGATGGGCTTGTGATGGTCGCTGGCGTGCCTCCCAATCAGAGTGCTTCAACGAACCTGATGAAGCTGCATGAGGTTGGTTCCGGGGACGTACTTCACCCGGCTTGAAGCTTGGCGATGGGTAGGTGATGGGCGTTCGGTACCATCACGCACCGCGAGATCTCGAGGAGGTCACATGGGTCAACAAATCGAGATCGAAAGCAGTACCGTCGTGGACGATTCGGTGATTGTCACAACCAATCGGAGCCTCACCGGTGCCGATGGCGAAGGCTATTCCTCCTCCGAACTTGCAAGCGATGGGTCCACGTTCGGTGCGAAGCTCGCAACAGATCTTTTTGAGTCCGATGGCGGCATCAACCGTGTGTACATCGCGTCGAACGTCGTCGTCATTCAGCGGGTCAGGCAGTGGAAGCCGAAAGCGATCGCCAGCGCCTCTGACGTGATCAAAGACTTCTTTCTGTACTACTAGGACGTAAACCGTTGACCGGCGGAGTTCCTTTGGATCTTGCCGTGAACGGGAGCGCCGACGGCATTCCTTGGGAGTTGGGGAACGCTCCGCGTTCCTTCACAACTCAGTGCGGTGGACGGTTAACCGTTGACCGTCAGCTATTCCTCTTCGTAGACACCGACCGTGAGGGTGACCGTCGTTCCGTGGTCGACCCATTCGCCCGGTGCAGGGTCCTGGGTGAGGACAATGCCATGCTGATCCGGGTCATCAACGAATCCTTCAACCTTGGCAGCAAGAAGACCGACCTCCGATAGTGCCGCAAGGGCATCTTCCCAAGGCTGATTCACGACAGAGGCAAGCCTCACGGGACAGTTGACCGGCTCACCGGACAATTCGCATCGGTGAACCATGTACTGCTCTGAGAGCACGCGGTATCTGTGCACGAGATTGAGGTCGGTCTCTGTTCTCCCGTCCGGATAGGTGACGACTCGATCAACCTTGATAAGGAAGCCATCGATCCCTGAGCGCACCTGCTCACGTTCGCCCGGCAGGAGCTCGCCCTCTACATCGGGGATGAGCTCCTCCTCGAACTCGACGATGTCCTCCTTGTCGTAGGTCACGTCGGTGCAAGTGAGGCCACCGTTGTCCCCGTACATCTTGACGGTTATCGAGGTGTCGGTATAGGCCGTTGCTATGACGACGGGGAAGTCGGTGTTGTTGCCGAATTTTACGTCTGGGCCAGGGACACCGAGGGTTGCTTCACGTCCCATGGGATAGCGCGTGAAGTAGAGAGAATGAGGTTTGTGTTCGAGATCCGCAAGGCACGAGAAGAAGACGGCGTTGTACAGGGTCGTACCGAATTGGCTCACTCCGCCACCGATGTTCGCTGGATGATCACAGCAATAGGGGGCGCCGTTGATGATCGCAGGTGCAGCGACATAGCCCTTCGCCTCGGTGCGCTCTCCGACGTGCTCGTTGATCGACCATTCACCCGATGGAAGCACGATCGAACCATTTACCGTATCGGCCATCTTCTGAATGTTGGTCACTCGAGGTTGGTTCGCTGGATGTGTGGTGGTGAAACCAGCCAGCGGGCCAAGGGTTGTGAATGCCTCGGCTGCTTCGGTCGTAAATTCGGGCTCCTCGCCCACGCTGAGGGGGAACTCTCCGACGCCAGACCCGAGCGCAGCGGCCTTCATGTTCGTGAGAAGCGTCGCCGTATCCAGGAGTGTTCCGCTTCGTCCGGGAATGATGGTGAACTCGTCTGTTTCGAGGTCAATATCGAACTTGGCATCAGCGGGTTCGATCTCGTACTCGGTCCTTCTTGGCTCGAGGATTTCGAGCACTCGGTCTTCGTCGAAAGAATTGACCAATGTCGTTCCGTCGGGGCTGATGTCGGCCCGTGCCGCGGACCCAAGGTGCTCGGAACGGAAGGTCGTACGAAA
>Ga0209013_10005616_pt1 | contig 10753 bp, 11 predicted proteins | sample Cruoilmetagenom2_FD_187291 | JGI IMG/M metagenome (GOLD analysis project Ga0209013, IMG submission 187291) | Oil polluted marine microbial communities from Coal Oil Point, Santa Barbara, California, USA - Sample 2 (SPAdes) (version 2) | ecosystem: Environmental > Aquatic > Marine > Oil seeps ...
ACAATCATCCCAACAGGTAAAAAACTCAAACTTGTTGCACATGGTTACTGTACTAAACACGGTATCTGGGAAGGTACTGAAAAAGTAGTTGAAGTAAACTAAATCCTCTGTAGTGCCCTACCCTTGGGCATTAGTTCTTCTTTAAAGAAAAATAATTGTAATTTTTTCTTCTCTACTGCTACATGAGTAATCCCAGATAATTTACTGTAGATTTTCTATACCTTTAAACGTGATTTTACCATCTACAACCATGATGCTGATGAGATAGACAGTTATAGCATAGAACCTTCTGCAGGAGCTATCTTGAAACTAAAATATCTGTTTTAGTATTTTATAGATAGTATGAAGTGTATACTCTACTTTAGAACCAGAGATACTCTCTATCCTTTTTTTATAGCTCAAACCCCAAGTTTTCTTGCTACCTGATGCGCACTTTCAAGACATCCCTCAAGATAACCTCCATGATCAAATGCACTCTCTGTAGAGCAAAAGTGTAACCTACCATTAAAAGTAGACAGGTCATAGCCATAGGCTGGATGTGTGCTTACGGGGCGATATCTTGTGTGGTGGCGCTGTATTTTTCATCATTCCAGTTTTGGATGTATACCTTCAGGTAGTTTCGTGCTTCTTCTGAAAAGATATCTACCAGTTGTTCTATGACAGCTTCTTTGGTGACATGTTGTGCATTTTTTGCACTGGCAAAGCCAAAGAGTGCTCCCTCTTTAGTGGTAGTAGCATCATGTATCTCAGAGAGTGGGCCTTTGTGTGAAAAGGCAAATCCACTTAAACCGTCCTCTCTCCAAAAAGGTTTTTCATAGACCACCACCACTTTAATGATGTATCCCATCCATGTTGGGACAGTTTGTAGCTTGTTTAGTACCTCTTCTGGGAGTAAAGGTTTATACGCTAATGTTGCCGCAACCCTTGGAGGCAGTGTGTTAAGCACTATATCTGCTTCAAAGTCTGCTTTGTCTGTTTGGACATGTACAACATCACCATTTTCATAGCTATATACAGTGACTTCATGGTTTAAGAGTATCTTGCTCTTTTGTAGTCTCATACTCAGTGTTTCAGATAAATGTTGCATACCTCCCTCTACCCGTAGTGATAGTTGTGTAGGAGGAGTGAAACGTTCAGTGGTGGTGGATTGATAGACTCCTTTACCTTTGCTGTACTGTTCAAACGTCTTTAAGCCAAGCTCTTTTATAAGACGGAGTATACGAGGCTGATGTGACCATACCCAAGACGGTCCAAGGTCATGCCCATCTATACTCAAAGCTCTACCACCGACTCTGTCTCTGGCTTCCAGTATGAGAACATCATATTGATCTTCCAAAAGTGAAGCTAGGTACAAACCACTCAATCCTGCTCCGATGATGATTATTTTTTTCATGATTTGTTACTTTACCTTTGTTTGATTGATTCTACTTACATAAAAATGGTTACTAGTTCTGACGTGTTACAGGGTACCCCATACTTCAATGTAATATTCTAACTAAATCTAGACTTATAATGGCATTACCACATGCAACGTATATATATACAAGGGGAACAAGAAAAGATTTATCATTATGATAGAATATCACATTACATACTAGGACAGTTTAATATGATTATTAAAGAAGCAGTTGAGAGCGATTTCAACAAAATATGGCCTATTTTTCACGAAATTGCATCTACTGGAGAGACTTATGCATACCCAACAGATATTTCAAAAGATGAAGCAAAAAAACTTTGGATGGATCTTCCTAGAAAAACATTTATTATAGTTGAGAAGGATAACGTGATTGCTACCTATTACATTAAAACCAATCAGTCTGGTCCTGGTTCACATGTATGTAATTGTGGCTACATGGTTTCATCTCAGGCTAGAGGTAAAGGTATTGCAACGATGATGTGTGAACATTCTCAAAAAATTGCTTTGGAACTAGGTTATAAAGCTATGCAGTTTAATTTCGTTGCTTCGAGTAATACCGGTGCTATAATACTATGGAATAAGTTAGGTTTCAAATCAGTAGGAACACTACCTAAAGCATTTGATCATCCTAAGCTTTCATATATTGATGCATTGGTGATGTATAAATGGTTGGAAGAAAAAACCTTATAAAAGTTCTATAGACGAGATTGTTTATGATATTTAACGTATCTCAAATCCCTCCACAACCTCATTCACCTGCCTAACAAAAAGCTGCTTTTTCTCAAGCATTTGGTGGACGGTGGTTACACCATCTTTTCCATAGGTGGTGACGATGTGTGAGGCTACTTCTGTGGAGACCAGGTCAAAATTGGTGAACTTGGTGTCTATATGACTTACTAATTCATGTAATGCAATGCTCTCATGGAGTATCTCTTCAAGGTGGTGCAACTCCATCTTCTTCATGCGGTAGTCTGAGTCTCTCGCATCCATAGGCTCTTGGGTAAGCTGTATGGTGCCTAGTTGAAAAGCTGTGAGTTTTTTACCGTAGGAACATCCTGTGTCTATGCCGTAGAAATTCTCACCTGAGACAGCTTCATCAAAGACACAGTGCCCAAAGATGTTGATAACTTCTGATGGGTCTACTTTCATACCTATTTTATAGCGATTGAGTAGGTACTCTTTGTTGTACTCAGGGTTACCTCTGTGTGCATAAAAAGGCAAAGCAAAGCCATGGGTGATGAAGTATTTGTCTCGTTCTATGTAGATAGGCAGGTTTTTTATCCACTCAAGGTGCTCACGCATTTTGGCATGGTCATCTTGGTAGCTTTCTAGCGTTGTAAGTCCACCATAGCGCTTGTCTATACTCCATGGGGAGTGTGTGTCATGGAGGATGGCATCTTCCAGGTAGATCTGCATAAGGTACTCATGGTTTCCCTTGACACAGGCATGGCCGTTGTCTACGACAAATGCTATCACCTCTTTGGAGAAGTTCCCTTTGTCACAGAGATCACCCACGAAAATGAGCTCTGCATTTTTAGGTAGACGTGCCACGAGGTTTTGCAAGGTATGAAAGCACCCATGTACATCACCGATGACGTAAGTGTTCTCAAGCGTACTTGTTTGATGCATGGATACTTCCTTTTTGTTAGATTATAGTCATTTTGTGTGTAAATTCATAGTACTGAGATGTTAGTTCATCTGAATAATATGATGAACAGACAAAAGAACACTATGAATAACATCTAAAAGTGTCTATACTTTTTATAAGTTATAAGAGCATACAAAAAATGTGGACTTTTACACGCTGAATGATTTGATTTTTAGTAAAAGTCTACTTCTCCATTCACGGAAAAGAGACAAATAACTAAAATATTGCATCTTAATATTTTTGTGCTATTATAATTAAATCAGAGGGGTAGTTTTAAAACAAATAAAGGACATTTGAAAATGAAAACAGTTATAAATATTTATAGGCACCAAAAATTGTCTGTAGATAGTTTTATATCATCACTTATCCAAAGTTTACCTCAGGACTATGTAGTAAATGCTGCTTCTATTTTTAATAAATACAGATATGTACAATTGATTTATGGTGTAGATGAGTCTTATCATCAAGCAACTCCTGTACTGTATAGAAAAGAAGAAGATAGTACTCATATTGGAAGCGATAAAAGCCATTATTTCTCAAAACTTGACTTTAATGATGAAGGAATTTTCATTTCAAATCCATACATTCATCATCGAACAGGGAAAGCAAGTATTTCTGTTGTAAAAAAAGTTGGTGACATTCTCTACGTATTTGACATCAACCTTGTATTGCTACTGGAAGATCTCAAGTTAATAGAGTTCAACAGCACCCATGATAAAGTCAAGCGTTCTGTTTATTTCTTGGGGTCAACACTGCTCGCACTTGTTGCCATTGCGCTCATAGTGTATGGGGGTTATGTACTGATTTACCTAATGTTTACTCTAGCAGAAGCTGATTTTCTAAATGATATATTCAAATCCATTATTGCCATTACACTTGGACTGGCTATCTATGATCTTGCAAAACAGATTTTTGAGCATGAAGTGATGTTCCAGTCTTTTCATCATTCCGAAGATAAACAGTATAAAGTGTTAGGGAAATTTTTAATTTCTATTATCATTGCCCTTTCAATCGAAACACTTATGGTCGTTTTCAAGATAGCACTTGATGATTATTCTAAAATGATATCGGCTTTTTATCTACTTATAGGTACAACAGTAATGTTTGTTGGACTTGGTTACTTCTATAAGACCATCAAAGAATCTAGTAGCGATGATGAAGAATAGTGAGTCTGATCTTTTGATGCTTGTCATAAACTTTCATATTTGTACTGATTTTTATAGAAAATTTTAACTGACATTTCTAAATTATCTTATCTTTCTCAATAGAATAAAGTTTTTCATCTAAAAGATACATACCTATGAACAGACAAAATACAACTATCAATAAAGCTTAACACATGATAGAATACATTAAAAGGATAAAAATATGAAAAAATTACTACTGTTCCTCGCTATTGCTATGGCACTACTATTTACTGGATGTGGTGAAGATAAAAAACCAGAAAAAGTCACACCCGTAGAGAACTTCAAACTCACGGAATACCTTGGAACATGGTATGAGATAGCAAGACTTAAACATAGATTTGAGAAAGGTATGGAGGCGATAACTGCTACTTACTCCATGAGAGAAGATGGTGGCGTGAAGGTGCTTAACCGTGGCTACAAAACGGTAGAAAAAGAGTGGAACGACGCAGAAGGTAAAGCATACTTTGTAGGTGATACAGACAAAGGATTTCTGAAAGTTTCTTTCTTTGGACCTTTTTACGGCTCGTACATCGTGATGGACACAGACTACAAAACCTACACCATGATAAGCGGCCCAGACCTTTCTTACTTCTGGATACTCTCTCGTACACCGACACTGGACGAAAAAACGCTCTACAGACTGCTAGCCATTGCAAAAGATGCAGGGTTTGAAACCTCGGCACTCATCTACCCAGACCAAAGTAAAAACCATGGCAAATAATGCACTCATCATCATAGCGCATGGCAGTCGTAAAGAGAGTTCAAACTCTGAGATAATACTACTTGGAGAAAAAGTAAAACCTCTCGTAGATACTCAGTACGATGTTGTTAAAACTGCCTTTTTGGAATTTGCCGATCCGTCACTCGAAGAGAGTATCAAAACCTGTGTAAAAGAAGGTGCAAATGAGATCATCATCTTACCATATTTCTTGGCTCCGGGCAAGCATGTGACACTTGACATACCTGCTATTGTAGAACAGATGGGGATCATGTATCCAGAAGTAAAAATAGCATTAAAAGAACATTTAGGAAGCGCAAAAGGTATGGCAAGTTTATTAAGCAGTATGGTACACTCATCTACCATCTAATAGACATAATAAGCATACTAAACCTAAAGAATTAGAAGAAGACATTGAAGTGTGACTAAAGTAGTACATTACACACAAAGTACATAAGTCTGATGTAGAGTATATGCAGGAGGCATAAGATGAAAATAGCACTTACCGGAGCCAGCGGATTTGTAGGCACAGCGTTACAAGAGTCTTTTGGAAACTGTATCATCATAAGCAGACAGGATGATGAACAGATAATACTTCAGAAACTAAAGAATGTGGATGTGGTCATCAACCTTGCCGGTGCTCCCATCATCAAGCGTTGGAGTGACCCCTATAAAAAAGTACTTTTGGAGAGTCGCATACAAACGACTAAAATACTTGTAAATGCGATCAACAAAAGTAACATCACACACTTCATTTCCACTTCTGCCATAGGCATCTACCCCGATGACAAACACTGTGATGAAAGCTGTACGGAAGTGGCAGATGACTTCTTGGGTGAACTCGCCCATAAATGGGAAAAAGAAGCACATCAATGTACTAAACCTACGACCATTTTACGTTTTGGAGTCATACTGGGCAAAAATGGTGGTGCACTGGCACAGATGTTGACGCCTTTTAGTTTGGGTGTGGGAGGAATCATCGGCAATGGTAAGATGATGACCTCTTGGATACATATGGATGATTTGATGGGTATCTACCACTATGTCATCAAGAACAAACTCACAGGGATTTTTAATGCGACATCTCCAACTCCTATAAGCAACTACACCTTCACCAAAGCACTAGGAAAAGCACTATACCGTCCGACCATTCTGCCTATACCTGAATTTGTACTAAATATTATGTATGGTGAGGCAGCATCTGTACTTACAGGTTCTAAAGAGATTTATCCACATAAAATACTTGAAGCGGGGTATCTCTTTAAGTATTATGAGATTGAAGAGGCATTAGTAAACATAGTCACAGGAAGATAAGAATAAAACCAATCGACATAATACCCCTACGAATGAGGGCTATTACTTTGTAAAATAGTTTCATAAATAAAAGTGAGGTCAAATATGAAGCGTGCTATTTTACTAATGAACATGGGTGGTCCAAACAACTTGGATGAAGTGGAAGTTTTTTTGAGTAATATGTTTAATGATAAGCGTATTATAGGGGCACCTAAACTGATACGTAAACTCATCGCCAAACTGATTATCTGGAAGAGAATAGATGAGGCGAAGAGTAATTATGCTGCTTTGGGTGGCAAATCACCTATTTTAGCATATACACACAAACTCATCTCAAAACTGGAACAAAATTTGGACGCGACTGTACATATGGTGATGCGCTACACTCCACCATATACGAACGACACACTCAAAAACCTTAAAGATGTTGATGAGATTTATGCCATACCTCTTTATCCGCACTATTCAAGCACTACAACGCTTTCTAGTATGGATGACCTGGAAGCCGGCATTAAACAGTATGGTCTTAAAGCCAAAATAAAAACCATTGATTCATATTATCGCCATCCCGACTATGTTGCAGCAACGGTAGACCGCATCAAAGAGACACTAGGAAAAGATGATCCTGATGACTTTGAACTTGTTTTTTCTGCACATGGGTTACCACAAAAAATCATAGATAAAGGCGATGACTATCAGCGTCACATACGTTATAATGTCTATTATGCAAGAAAAGCATTACAGGAAGCAGGATTGAAGTTTCACAATACCCATCTTGCTTATCAGTCACGTCTTGGACCATTAGAGTGGATACGTCCTTACCTGGATGACAAACTAAAGGCATTAAAGAAAAAAAAGGTTATCATCTATCCTATAGCATTTACTATCGATAACTCTGAGACGGAGTTTGAACTGGACGTTGAGTATAGAGAGATCGCAGAGGAATTAGAGTTTGAGGATTACAGAGTGGCTAAAGCACCTAATGACCATCCCGCATTTGTACAGTGCATCACAAACCTTTATGAAAGTATGAAAAATACCCAATGATCGAATATGCAGTAGTTGGATCAGGTATTGGGGGCAGTAGTATTGCTGCGTATCTTGATGCCAAGGGACATGAAACCGTTCTCTTCGAGAAAGAGCCTTATCTGGGTGGGTGTAGTTCTACATTTAGGCATAAAGGTTATGCCTACAATACTGGTGCTACTACACTTGCAGGTTATCAAGACGGACACATAGTCAAGTCCATTTTTGATACTATCGGATTTACACCTGACCTTATATCCACTGATCCTGCTATCGTGATTATACAAAATGGAAAAACCACCCCAAGATACAGAGAGCTTGAAACATTTTTAACTGCCCTCGAAGAAAACTACCCTCACCCTAAAAACCGTGCATTTTGGACACTCGTCTATGACTTAGGGGTCAAATTTTACGAGATACAGGGACATTACTACAGCAACAGATCACTGTGGCATAAACTTGTTTCACTGACAAGCTTTTTACCCATTCTGGTTAAATTTCAGCGTTACTTACGTACCAATGCCTATGATTTCATACATGAATTTTACGGAGATGTCTCTGAAGAGTATCTTCATTTTTTAGAAGCGCAGATCCTCATCGTTGCACAGGCGAAGTCTAAAGAGGTAAACTTTTTTACTGCCGCACTCTCCTTAGGATACACCTTTAATGAAACACACTATGTCAAAGGCGGATTTGGAAAGTTGTTTGATAGGATGACTGCATCCATGAAACATGTTAGAAGAAAAAGCCAGATCACGCATATAGAATCTCACGAAGATCACTTTACACTGCATACTTCACGTGAGCAGATCAAAGCAAAAAATGTCATACTCAACAGTACTGTCTATGAAAGCGGACAACTATTTCAACAAGACAATATAAAGAACTACTACAAAAAATATGAAAAATTAGATAACCACCAAAGCACTTTCATGCTCTACTTGACCATCAAAAGCACCAAGGTATTTGAACATCACTATCAACTCATACAAGACACGACATGCCCGCATACACTTTCTAATGCACTCTTTGTATCATTTTCAGACCCAAGTGATACGGTACTTACCAAAGAAGGACATTACAGTATCGCAGCATCCATCCACACTGATGTCAGGTATTGGGAAGATGCAAGCATTTATCACAAACAAAAAGAAGATCTTACTGAGATTTTACTAAAGAGCATTTGTGATATACTTGATATCAAACAAGAAGAGATCGTACACCGTTTTGCTGCGACTCCTAAAACCTTTAAACACTTTATCAACCGTTCACAACTTGGAGGAAATGCCATCACTATGAAAAACTTTTTGCCACGACTTCCGGGTAATGACACGCCTATAAAAGGACTCTACCATGTCGGTGACACAGTCTATGCCGCGCAAGGCTGGCCGGGTGTCATGCTGGGTGTCGATAACCTTAGGAGACTGATAGATGTATAATATTGAACTACGTATCAAAGCATTTGATTGGCTCTATATACTTATGATCGGTGTACTTTTTTCAACCCTGCTCTCATCGCTTGGCTATACGCTCTTGGAGCACTCCTGGATACAGGGAGCATTTTTTGGTGCCATACTTGGATTTTCCATCACACTATTTTCCCTTGTGTTCATCACCTTTATGAATCAAACGATACTTCCTAAAATAGCAAAAACACTTTGGCTGCCTCTTGCGATATTTTCTTCATTTTTCTCAGGCTTTTTGGGTACATTACTTAGTACGTTTCTGGCTCATAGTTTAAACATAGACCTGATTAGCCTGTTCAACACAGAAACAATGAACATCGCTATCGTGATAGGTATGTTAACCTATATAGTCGGTGCTCTGCTTTACCGATTTGTCAAAATGCGTAATGCCAAAGAAGTGGTAGATCAACACTATGTGCAAAGCCGTCTGCGTTCACTTGAGACACAGCTCAATCCTCACTTTTTATTTAACGCGCTTAACTCCATTGCAGAGCTCATACACCAAGACCCAAACAAGGCTGAGAATGCCATACTAAAGGTCTCAACTTTTTTACGTAACACCATGGAAGAGAAAGCGCTTGTTCCACTCAGTGATGAGATACGAAATGTACGTGATTATGTAGAGCTTGAAAACATACGTTTCTCAGGAAAGATAGACTTTCAAGATGTCGGGTTGATGCCAAACATTTCAGTACCCAAGTTCTCCATACAATTGCTCGTAGAAAATGCCATCAAACATGGGTTTGAAAATCCTAAAGTCTTAAGCATCACACTTAAATATGATAAAGAGAACAATGCTCTCATACTGCATAATGACGGTAAAGCTATCAAGAGTGCAAGCTTTGGCACAGGACTTAGCAATCTTGAACAACGGCTGAAACTTCTGTGCAAAGGAAGTATCAAGATCACAGACAAACAAAACCCCACATTTACCATCTATCTAGGAGACTGTAATGAAAATACTCATCGTTGATGACGAAACCTTAGCGCTTAGTCGTCTTAAAAGAATGCTCAATACTCTTGGATTTCAAGACATCACAGAAGCGGACAATGCCCAAAGTGCACTTGAGCACATCAAAAATAAGACATTTGACTTAGCTCTTTTAGATATCAATATGCCAGGAACGAGCGGTCTGGAGCTTGGTTACGAACTTCGTTACCATCAAGAAGATCTAGCCATCATCTTTCAAACTGCCTATGATGAACATGCACTGAAAGCCTTCGACATAGGCGCGGTTGGTTATCTGGTCAAGCCCTTTAGCATCGAGCAATTAGAATCAGCCATCCAACGGGTCCAAGTCGAAGAAAAAAAGCCTGAAGATTTTCGTATCATGAGTAAAGCAGGAGAGAACTATTATTTACTTAAACCTGAAGAGATCTACTACATCAAAGCAGACCTCTCAGAAGTGATGATACGCACAAAAAAAGGCTTTTCCTACTATGCACAAAAGATATCAGACCTCGAAAAAAAGCTTGTAAAGTATGACTTCTTACGCATCCACCGTTCTTACCTGCTCAATATCAATAAAATAAAAGAGATAGAAACCATAGAACAGAGTAAGTTACGTTTTTCACTACAAGACATTACAGATGAAGTAGAATCCAGTAAAGATGGAGCTAAGTCTTTTAGAAATCAGTTTACAGTGTAAATAGAATATTGTTAATTTTTATATGAGATGTGATTTCAATGATTATATTGACAATGTAATCACTTATTTTCTAAGGTTTTTTAATAGGCACTTAGGTAATCCAGTCTTAATCATTTTTATCCCCTATTTATCCCCAAAAATGATATAAGTACTGTAAAAGTATGATATGGGTATGATATTTTTATCTATCTTAAACATCGTCTACATCGCTAAAAGTAACGTATTTTAGGGGCTTGTAGGAAAGTTAAGTTCTGGGAAGGTACTGAAAAAGAAGTTACAGTAAACTAAATCCTCTGTAGTGCCCTACCCTTGGGTACTACGTCTCTTCAATAGAAAGGTATTTTTATCT
>Ga0209013_10005617_pt1 | contig 10753 bp, 13 predicted proteins | sample Cruoilmetagenom2_FD_187291 | JGI IMG/M metagenome (GOLD analysis project Ga0209013, IMG submission 187291) | Oil polluted marine microbial communities from Coal Oil Point, Santa Barbara, California, USA - Sample 2 (SPAdes) (version 2) | ecosystem: Environmental > Aquatic > Marine > Oil seeps ...
CCTCGAACTTCGTTTCGCAGACGGGGGTGAACAGTTTACGCCCCTGAATGATCCGGAGAGAACCGAGCACCCGGATCCCGGGGAGATTATCTACGTGGTTGCGGAGACCCGAGAGGTCATGTGCCGGCGGTGGAACTGGCGGAACGGGTTTCAGACCCGGATCACCGAAGAAACGCAAGCCATGGTCATGAACATCGATGGACTTGGAGAGGACAGTGAGAAACGGGCCATTTTGGTTCGTGATCGAGTGGCCCGAATGCTTGAACAATACTGTAAGGCCGAAGTCGAGACAGCGCTCCTGACGCCATCCGAGCCATATTTTCGATTTAGTGGGTAAAGAATGCGGGATCCTTGATTAGTGATTATAGAAAACCGATTAATCAATGATCAAGATTTGACATTGTATCTCTCTGGCCTGACAAAGATTCGGGACAATACGCGACCCTCGCCTGTGAGCAAGGGGTTATGCGGTAAATGAATCTTATAATACCTTAATGGTGAAAAGATGGAAAAAATATTTGATGGTAAAAAGACAGCCAAATTGGGCACTGAAAAGAATCCCGCTGTTGTAAATGTACAAACAGAAGAAAGAGTGAAAGAATTAGAATCAGTATTTGAAAAAAACGGTTGGAAATATACAATTGAATTGGAACCAGATAAACCTGAGGATATTACAGACTTAGAAGTATTGTTGAATCCACTAAAAACAAGGGCTGCCGAAAAGAAAGTGGGACGTAATGAACCCTGCCCATGTGGAAGCGGTAAAAAGTATAAAAAATGCTGTGGTATATAAAGCTTTTTTAGGCACGGCGGGTGAGATGGGTGATTAAAATAAAGGGTAAGCTCAACGCACCCTTTAGAATACGTGCCGTGCCCGGCACACAACATGTCGTTTCACTGGATTGCAGGGGGTTTCGCCGTTTTGAAAAATTTTGGTTTGCCATATTTATAAACATAAACAAGGTTACTGGAAAAACCCCTGCAACCAGTGAACTTGGCGTTATGTGGAGATAATACTTGAGAATTGATAATTATTGATATATCTTATGATAAATCAAACAATTAAGGAATATTATGATGATAAGAATAACTGTGGAAATTGAAGACTCAAAGGCCGCTATTCTTAAAGAAAAAGCTAAAAAATTCGGTCTGTTACCTGATCAATTTGTTACGGCATCTATAGAAGATCTCATTTCACAGCCAGATCCGGACTTCGAAGCAGCGATGCATAGAGTTTTAGCCAAAAATCAAGAACTATATAAGCGGCTTGCTTAATGCGCTATCTATCCCTCTCAGAAATCCTCGAACTCCATGAACGGATTGTTTCCTCATCAGGTGGCTCACATGGCATTCGCGATATTAAAAGCCTCGAATCCTCTATAAACCAACCCCGCCAAACTTTTGAACAAAATGACCTGTATCCAAACACGGTTTCAAAGGCAGCAGCTCTTTGTTTCTTTTTAGTAAAAAATCATCCATTTATCGATGGAAACAAAAGAATTGGGCATGCCGCTATGGAAACCTTTTTGATTTTAAATGGTTATGAGATAACTGCAGGTGTTGATGAACAAGAACAAATCATGCTGGAGCTTGCATCGGGTAATATTACTCTCCAAAATTTTACAGCATGGTTGAACAATAACAAGGCCCACATAACAACGGCATGAAGATGGACGGGCTATATCCAGCGGCTCCGAAATAAGCCGGTTTCCTTCTATCAAGGTGTTTTTCACACTAACCTGGGTTCCATCCGCCCGCGACTTATTGCCCGGCGTTGGGCTAACATCAATTGGAAATAAAGCGCATGAAATTGTACTGGGTTACAACGGAAGACCATGACGAGGACTGGTTCGTGGTTGCTTCGAGTTCAAAAAAGGCATCAAAGTTTCACGAAAGAATGGAAGGATACGATCCAGGTGACGCAACAGCGGAAGAGATATTAAGCATCCCGCAGAAAATTGTTGCCAAACCCGGATGGCCTTCTGATGAACTCCTGCTTGCCTTAGGTGCTAAATTTGTCATCAATGATCAAACAAGAGTCGTTGAAATTGGAGGTCGGAATTTTTGCGAGGGGATGTTGGCCGCTACTCTAAATGAAATTAACGATGATGTCTTCGAGGAACTTGGCCAAGAACGGCTGAACAAAACCCAAAAAACATCCCTTCAGTAACACATTTTATTTCTGCATAAAAATATGCACAGCCCCAACAAGTCAGTCCACCGGACGGCTAATTGCCTGCGGCTTTTCAAGCTGCCCAGTGTTTCACGGGTTCTCACTTCGTAAAGATTCTTGGCGGTATTACCCGCCGCCCGTGACTTCACCGTTATGCCCGACTAAAATTTTAACAATAGAATGAAGAAATCAAAAAAGCTCAAGAAACTTTTGAATAAAGGATTTAGAGGGTATCCTATTGCAACAATAGCTTATTATGGTCCTGACGACAAAAATGCAACAAAAGTTGCGGTAGGTATTGTCCCCTATGAGAACGCTGTACCAAGCATCCTAAAACGATGGTTCAATAAAGACACAGATATTCGAATAGACAGGATTACGAATGAAGAGATCATCAAGTTTATCAAAGAAAATGGAGCAAAATCCGTTGTAATGACTGACCAAATTATGGGTTGCCCACACGAAGAAGGCGTGGATTACCCTGATGGAACTAAATGCCCCAAATGTCCCTTTTGGGCTATACGTGATCGATTTACCGGGGAAACAATTCAATGATTTTGGCATAACAAAAGCGTGGAGCAGACGGCGTGAAGATTGCGGTTTTACGTAAAGGCCGTACAGGATCGAAACTCATATAGGCCGCTTCTCACGCTCCACGTTAAATTCTTCCTATCCTTGCTTAAGAAATTCAGATTTATTGCATTGCCTCAGCAAATAGCCCTTTCTCTTGTTGCTAACCGCCTTTCTTAAGGCTTTTTAAATTCGGACAATTTTGCCTTGACATTCGGACAAAAAAGACCTATAAAGCACTCGTGAACGGCAACGAACTTCTCAAGAAGCTGAAAAAACTTGGTAAGCAAAAAAATATTGCTATCCGCTTTGAGACGAAACGCGGCAAGGGCAGCCACGGAACCTTGTATTACGGCCTTAATAAAACTATTCTCAAAGACCGCAAAAAAGAAATTTCAGGTATAAATTTCTTAAGCGCCCTTATAAATGTTTTCTGTCTTATAGGTTAATCAGGGTCGATTTTGCCAGTAACAATCGCTGTAAAATATTTTATTGATAAGATTTGGTGGGCAGGAGCAAGTAGGGATTCGAATAATTTTTTAAAATTTAGCCATTTATATGGTGTATCCTTAACGGCGCCATAATAAAATTTGAACCCATCTATATAGATGTAAGTTCTCATAATTAATACAATTCATAAAAGCAGGGGCCACCGAAGTGGCCCCGCGCCCTAGGTCGAAACCATAGGGGAAGTTTATAATATAGTTGAATTGTAGAATTTATTTCTAATTTGTCAATGAAAATAACAAGGGCGTTATAGCCGACTGCGAGTCTCAGCATGATAAGAAAATAAAAAGACATTTCCTTCTCATGCTTGCGATTCTCGCGGCTCAACAGCCGCCGTTAGTTGCTGGGGAGGCCGAACCATCGGCTCCACTTGAAAGCAGACCTGCGGGAACGTGCGATTTCTTGAGCTGTGTTCAGCAAATCACATCTTCAGGCTGATTTGCTATACTGGTAGGCAGGCAGCTTAGCTTGGTCAGATGGCAAAAATAAATCACTAAATATTTCTATCTGTGGGGGAGTAAACAATTGGTCATATTTGGTGCAGCCAAATATCGGATTTTTATAAAATTGAGGATGATCTTCCTCAATTTGATGAGAGATGGAGTACCTGAAGTAGAGAAGGTTTGGTACTTAATCAATTACTGTAAGGCCAAAATCATGTTCGTGCACTCTTTTTATATTTGTTAAGTCATCACATGCCGTTTGATGACCAAGACCACAGGCCTCATCCAAAGCCTTTTTCATAAACACCGGCTCATTAAGGATATAATAAACAAGGGCTTTGGCCATAAGTATCTCTGCCCAGTTCGGGTATTTTTTTCCCAGGTGATTCATATAAATCATCGCTATTCGCCATTTTTTTTCACGCAGTAGCCGGTAAGCCATGCTAATATCTCTACCTGGATCAATCTTGCCCGAAACAGGCTGTTCCATTTCTTCTCGAAAAGACTCTTTTGCCTCTTTTTTTTCCTGTTTGGTGTCCTCCATCTCTGCTTTGACAAAATCGGAGGCCCGGACCCGGGCCCTGATTTGTACGCGGTATGTTGAGGTCTTCTCAACTGTTTCCCGCTTTTCCTCTAATATCTCTGCCTCGATTTCCCTGGCTGCCAGACTGTATATTTCATCCCGGTTCAGTTCATAGACCTCAATAAGGCTTTGGCGTGAAAGGTATCTTCCAGCCAAATCCACCGCCTTTCTTTTTGCAGTGAAAAGTGCCATTTTTTTTGCCAAATCAATTGAAGATCCGGCCTTCATTCGATAACTGCCCTCAGCTTCTGCTTCAAAAACATCATCTTCCGTCGCTGAGGCAACGCCGTTAATCGAGAAAAACACTAGCAAAGCAACCAGAATAAATTTGCACATGATGACCTGACCCCCGCTTTTTCACTTTTCAGGTGTCAAATTTTTTAGACCCTCAATCTCCAACCTCGCAAAGAACTGTGTGAACTCTAACGTCTTTAATTCCATTGATATCTTTTTCCTTAAGAATATCGATGATCTTGTTGATAAGCTCTTGCTCCTGAGATAGCGTGGTCTCAATTGTGATGAAAACAACACCATTTTTGCATTTAACTTGCGCTGAAGGAAACCGGTCGAAAAGAGTTTCCTGTGCTTTGGCAGCTACATGATAATCGTCTATAGTCATTTGAGACTCTCGTGTTGTTTGAAAGCACGGTCGCTTGGCAATATCGGCCAGAAGTTCAACTGCGTCATCCACCCCTAAGTTGTCGATATGCAGAACAATATCATAAAGAGCCGGGTCCTTGGTATCAATTCCATAAAGATACATACTCCATCTTCGCCTCTCTTCATCATCTTTTTTCAGGATATGCCGGGCCTCTTTTTCAGAGATATGCTCACGTCTTATTTCTTCTTTGACTCTATCTTCCAAATTTGCGTTGATTCTTATTTTAAAAATGTTTGGAATCCCTTGGCAAAAAAAGTGGCCTGCCAGTCCGTGATAGATTACATTGTCCTTTCGAATATGTTCTAAAAATGCTTCGCGGAGAAAAATGATATACTTTTCTTTACCATGCTTAAAACGTTCAAAAATGGAGGGGGCATCATGAATTGCACGAGTAAGCTTTAATTCATGAATATTGAAATGATCTGAGGTTTCCAAAAGAATTTCTCTCGAGATACATTCATACCCCAAATGCTGAGCAAGCTTTTCGGCAATCTCCTTTCCCTTACTGTATGATCCTCTTGAAATCGTAATTACACCCATTTTATCTTCCTCTCATTTGCTCGTGTATATTTGAATGCAGGCAATTTACTTAAAAACCGATTTCAAAATGGTGAAATCATCCTCATTAGGATTCCCCGAAAATCATAGAGCCGAATTATCTATTTTTCCTTGTCATCCAGCTGGGCCATGGCCCTTAACAACCCCAGGGGTGATGAACTTATCGACAGCTTTTGAATCTCTTCGATCCGCTGCTGATTATGCTCGAATTTCTTTTTTAGTCTTGCCTCGTATGCCTCCTGAATGACCTCGACAAGTTTTTCAAAGGCATAAGGTTTTTCCAGGTATTTAAACGCACCCAATTTTGTACACTCCACTGCCGAATCGACGGTGGCGTGACCGGTCAGCATGATGATTTCAAGATACTTGTGCCTTTCTTTCAATGCCTTTAACACCTGGGAACCATCCATTCCGGGCATTTGAAAATCCACTACCGCCACATCGAAAAGGTCTTTCTCAGCTGACGCTATGGCTTTTTCACCGTTTGACGCCGCAATAACATCGAAGTCTTTTAGCGCCAGCCGCTTGGCGATCGACTGCAAAAATTTAACCTCGTCATCTACCAAAAGGAGCTTTATTTTGTTTTGACTACTCATGGCTTCCTCCATATGGTTACTGTTTGTTGTGGTTATTACTTCGAGGCTGTTTTGCACTCATAAACTTTTGACCTCGCTGCGGGATCGTTCCCTGAAATTTAGACATATTCTATCTCATGCCTTCGATAAATTGGGGCACCAGAATATCTAATGTTTGAGAATCGTCGGTCACGACTATCTCAGCGCTGATTGACTCGGCGATTTGGATCGTTTCTTCGACTGGAAACGTTCGGGCGCTTTTTGTTCCGAGGCCCGAAAAAATGATTCGGGCGCTGCCGTTCTTTTGTGCATGCAGTGAAACCTGAATCTCTCCGTCCGGACCAACCGATTCAAATGCAAAGACAAGGGCTTGATATATCAAGTTTTGAAGTCGCCAGGGGCATGTTAACACTATCGGCGCAGCTTCGGCCGGAGGATCAAAATGGACCTTGCTGGCAAAGCTTAAAAACCCGGCCAGATTGATCATCAGACCGAGGTCTTCGATGAGGTTCACTCTTTTTAAGGGATCGTCCATACTATGAGAAAATGCATTCATTCGCTTAATAGTAGCGAATCCCCGCTGAATTTCTTCAATAATATCCTGGCTGCATGTCTTCATCATTTCCAACTTAAAATCTTGGCCCTTTGTCGCCATTTCCGTCAGATCATTTAAAAGGCCGGCTGCTTCTGAAATTATTGCTAAAATGTTTTTCAGCTCATGTGAAATGCTGGCATTGACTTTCCCGAAAAAAGCCAGGTCTTCATTATTTTTAAATTCGATTGCGCTGCTCATGACCCCTCCCTTTATTTAGTACTTATTTATTGAAATCACATTATGTTTGTACATGATTTATGCCATAGCCAGATTGAATATTTAAGCAATTCTACCCGTCGAGAGCCTCCCTTATAGAGCCTTAGGGTCGAACGATCGATTTAAATAGAAAAGACAGAGCGAAGCGATACCATAAATCTTCAATCTTCAATATTCAATTCCGGCTTGTCCGGGTTAGGGTTTATTCTGTCACCTCATGCAGGATTTCTATTAACTTTTCAATTTGTAACGGTTTCGCGAGATAGTATGCAGCTTCTGCCGATCCGATCTCAAAGTCGGTCTCGGAGCCGTGGCCGGTAAGGAAGATAAATTTCATGCCAGGGGCCAACCCGCTTAATTTCCGCTTTAATTCGATACCCCCGATTCCCGGCATTTTGACATCTAGAATGGCCACGTCGTATCTACTATTCTCGGCCATTACCAGGGCCTCTTCACCCGTGTATACATAGTTGACGTCAATTCCCCGCAAAGCCAGCCTTTTGGACAGCATCATTGCAAATTTTTTCTCATCATCTACCAATAGAACCTTCATCTTCACTTATCTCCTCATGAATCAGGGTGGGCAAAGTAATCGTAAAAGTAGTGCCTTCCTTTTCTTTGCTTTCAACCGATATGTTTCCGTGAAGCTTTTTGACCAGACCGTAAGTGATGGCAAGCCCCAGACCGGTTCCGGCGCCTCTATCTTTGGTGGTAAAAAAAGGTTCGAATATTTTTGACAGATTCTCCTGCGGCATGCCGCAGCCGTTATCACTTATGGTGATGTCGACCTTATCAGGTCCGTTATGCGAGGCATGAATATCCAGCCAACAGCCGTTATCAACAGCCTGAAAGACGTTGTTTACCAAATTCAGCAGGATCTGCTGCAGTTTTCCCTGGTCGGTTTCAATTTCGAGATTGTCCTCCGGCACATCCACATGAATCTTGATATTTCGATATTCAGCCTCTTTATTATGAAAATGAAGCACATCCGAAATAACCTCTTTCAAGTTGACCTTTTGAATTTTGACATCAAATTTGCGTGCAAACCCGAGAAGTTGTCTGGTAATCGTGCCGCAGCGTTCGACCGCTTCCAGAATATAATCAATGTTCTCCATCAACTCTTCATCTTTACGGTATTGTTCTTTGATTACAAACAGATCTTTCACATATCCGGCGGTTTCGTTGATCAACGCCAGGGGATTGTTAATCTCATGGGCGACCCCGGCAGCCAGTTGGCCGATTGAAGCCAGTTGGTTGTTCTGTTCCATCAATGCCATGGTTTCAGCCTTGGCCCTGTCCGCCAGATAAAGCTTATTGACCATGAAAGTGCAGGTGATGGTGACAACAAGGATGATGACCATAATGCCCAAGCCCACAAACCAGTTGATTTTGGAGTGCAACTCCTGCCAGGCGCCCATCATCCCGGCCTTTTGTTTGATCACCATGAGAATAAATGGGGTGTCCGCAATTTGGGTGGAAATAAAGGCATAGCCCGTGATGATGGATCCCCCCTGACCATCGGTGGATATGACCGTTTGTGTCCTATGGGAAAAATTCGGTACCGGAAGCGTCATCTTTTCAAATATTTTGCCATAGTGTTTTGAAGAAGTCTGGATGATACCGGACCGGTTGGTGAGAAAAATATCCGCATGGGCACCGGTTTCATATGAGGACAGGGTTTGTATCAACCGTTCCGTTTCAATCGTGGCGCGCAGGATAAAAAACGTGCCATCGGGCCGGAATGATTTTGCGAGAATGATTATATGGGGCAGGTCACGATACCCGCGAAATATTTGACTGACATAAAAATTGCATTTCTGGCACTCAACGAACCAGATCTGATTGCTGTAGTTTTTGCCTTCCAGTTTAAAAGGACCGGCATAAGCGACCTGGATACCCGTATGGTCAATCACACTGAGATCGGTTAACCCACCGAATCCTAATTTGAGATTCCTTAAAATCTCCGCCAGAAGATCGGAATTCGTCAGCTGGTCATACTCTATTTCATTCACGGTGAATCTCAAGGCATTCAGTCGCTCCTCCAGAAAGAAGGTTACCGCCCGTCTGGCATTGGATGCCACACGTTCGGTACGCAGAATAATCTCCGAATCAACAGACTTTTGTATCAGCTGGTTATGAATGATAGTTACCACAATCAATGGCACCAGGGCGGTGGCAGCCAACAAAAACACGCCGATCGCCCATATCTTGCGATAATCGGTAAATGTAAAGTAGGGGTTCAAGTGTTCAGCGGTTCGATGATAAAATTCCGGCCGTAACGAACCTAATAATTTACGGAATTTGTCAATCATGCCGACATCTCCCCGATCTGTGCCAAAATGGACATCAGTTCTTCAATCCCAAGAGGTTTGTGCATAAAAGCGTAAGCCCCCAGCTGCATGCATTCCCGTCGATCTTTTTCCGTCCCATGCCCCGTCAAAATAATAACGGGTGTCCGTGTATCAGTCTCTTTGATGCGGGTCAGGACTTCGCTACCATAAATATCCGGCAGGTGGAGGTCCAATAAAATGAGATCGAAATTTTTTCGCTTTAAAATTTTAAGTGCTTCTCGCCCTCTATAGCATACATCACAGTTGCATGCTCTCAGATTCAACCTCCTGGCCAACATATCTGCAAACCGCTGTTCGTCATCGACAATTAATAGATTATATTGTTTCATTTTATTACATAATTTTGTTGACTGTTTAATTATATTGTTTTATATACCCCATATACATCAATAAGTTTCATTTGTAAACACTTTTTTTGAAAGGGTGATTAAATGTTAAACTCTTGCATCCGTTCAGCAGGTCGGTTGATTTTGTCGCTATCGGTTTTCGTTTTGAGCTGTCCCTTGGCGGCTTCTGCCGCAGAACAGGCAGTAGTTGGCGCCACCGTTAAACCCTGGTGGTTCTGGCCGATCATACTATTTTTCTTCTGCCTTGTCCTCGGAATCCTGGCGGTAATGGCCGGTGTAGGCGGCGGCGTACTCTATGTGCCTCTGGTCAGCGGATTTTTTCCGTTCCATATCGATTTTGTCAGGGGAGTCGGGCTCATGGTCGCCCTTGCCGGTGCGCTGGCAGCGGGTCCGGGATTGCTGCGGCGCAATCTGGCCAACCTGCGACTTGCCCTGCCGGTGGCCTTGATTGCATCTACCTTTTCTATTGTAGGGGCCATGCTGGGGCTATACCTGTCGGCTTTGAATCCCGACATCATTCAAACCTGCCTGGGAGTAACCATTGTGGCCATCGCCATCCTTTTGCTGCTTTCAAAGAATACAGAAAAACCGGTGGTGACCAAACAGGATGCCATCGGGCTCGTTTTGGGCCTGAGAGGGGCCTATTGGGACGATGGTGCACGGGAAAGCGTCGAATGGAAAACCCATCGTACCTTGCTGGGCCTGTTCATGTTTATCCTGGTCGGTCTGCTGGCCGGCATGTTCGGGCTGGGTGCGGGGTGGGCAAACATGCCGGTCCTCAATCTTCTGATGGGTGTTCCTCTGAAAGTGTCGGTGGCTACCAGCAAGTTTTTACTGTCCATCACGGATACATCGGCCGCCTGGATATACATGAACAGGGGGTGTGTCATTCCCCTGATCGGCGTTCCCTCCATCGTCGGTCTGATGCTGGGATCCCTGATTGGGGTCAAGATTCTGGCCGTTGCCAAGCCCAAAATGATTCGATACATGGTTATTGGCGTTTTGTTTTTTGCCGGGCTGAAATCCATTGATAAAGGATTGGGCCTTGGGTTATTAGGATAACCATGTGACGATTTAACTCAATTCATAAGCCACCGGCTATGCCGGTGAGAATTTAAGAGGTTCTACCGTTACCGCGAGGGCATGTACCAAGGGTGCAAATCTGATCGATGCC
>Ga0209013_10005619_pt1 | contig 10750 bp, 10 predicted proteins | sample Cruoilmetagenom2_FD_187291 | JGI IMG/M metagenome (GOLD analysis project Ga0209013, IMG submission 187291) | Oil polluted marine microbial communities from Coal Oil Point, Santa Barbara, California, USA - Sample 2 (SPAdes) (version 2) | ecosystem: Environmental > Aquatic > Marine > Oil seeps ...
GGCTTTGCCGCCCCACCACACCCCCGAAGCCTACCCAACTGCGTAACTTCTAAAATTAATATTGTTAGGATAAAAAGAAGCGGGAGGTGTCTGTGCACCTCCCGCTTGTCACGCTATTCGCTACTGCATTTGTGCGATGGCTTCTTCAATCGCTGCCTGAGCAGCATTGAGCGCCTCTTCAACTTCCTGAGCGCCTGTGTAAATTGCAGCGCTGGCATTCCCTACGGGATCCCACTGCGCTGACGAGAACGGGGAGTTCGACATCGGGGTGCCGAGACTCAAAGCTTTTCCGAAGCCAGCCAGCGTAGCAAGAGCCTGGACTTCTGGATCTTCAATCGCAGCCGTCTGCGCCGGGATGGTCTTATTGACCAGCGCGAGTGCTTTTTGCACCTCTGGGCTCGTGAAGTACTTCATAATGTCAATGGCAAGTTCAGTGTTACCGCGATCTACAGCGTTTTTACTCAACATCATGACTTTGATACCCACAAAGGGGCTGCCCATCGGGGCGATGCCGTAATTGACGCCGTTTTCTTCGAGGCTGTTAATGGCCCACGGACCGGACCACCACAGGCCAACAGAACCATCGGAGATGTTGGCGAGGCACAGTTCGTGGCTGTTCTCTGCCAGAGACACTTCCGCGATCTTTGCCAGCCAATCACCTGCAGCCATGGCTTCAGGCGTGTTGAGATATGCGTTGCCCTGATCATCAACATACGATGGGACGCCGTGTCCGAAGTACACCGGGGCGACGTGGTATGCATCGTTGGCGCCAAAACCCTGGTTGCAGATCAGTACATTGCCGGTGTCTTCCTGGAATTTGACGGCTTTGTTGTACAGGTCTTCAAAGTCCATGGGGTCAGCGGGCAGGTATTCGTCCGTCACAAGGTCCATGTTGTACAGCATAGCGATGCCTTCCATGGTCTCGGGCAAACCCCAGATCGTGTCGTTCCAGACTACACCCACAACACCAGGTTCTGTGTAAATGCTTTCAAGCATCGCCATGTCAACACCATATTCTTCCAGTGGGACGATGTTGCCAACCAGAGCCTGCGCACCGATCTGGTCGTTAGCCCAACCAATGATGTCGGGGCCTTCACCCGCGGGGATAGCCACATCCAACGCATTGCTGACATCCTCGGGAACGTCAAGCACAATATTCACACCAGGGTTGGCGGCTTCGTAGTCTGCAAAAGCCTGGGTGATCGCATCCAGATAATCACCACTCCATTGGTGCCAAATTGTGATTATTTGCCCTTCGGCTGGTTCTGTTGGCTCTTCTGGCACATCCGTCGGTTCTTCCGGTTCCATGACATCGGTTGGAACTTCCGCCGCTTCCGTTGGGGTTGCCTCGCCACCGCAGGCAGCCAGCATCATCGCCGCTACCACCAATAAGCTCATTACAATCCAAAGCTTCTTATTCATTTTTCTCCTCCAAGTTACATATTTCGATTTATTTTTTTTCTCACTAAAATGGAATACCAATGTGAACCAGTAAAGGATATTACTTTTGCGCTGACTCTATTCAATAATCACCTCCTATTTAAAAGTCCAGGCAAACCTTGCACAAAACTAATCGTGTTTTTATTCACCAACATTGTTAGAATTTTAGCATGTAGTGCTATCTTTAGTCAAATTAATGATTGGTAGTAAAGTCTATTTAATTCCACACCCTTTACTACACTCTCTGTAAATCCAGTATAATCAGTGATCATGTTTGAAAAACTTTCGGGTATCTATGCAGCTTCTTTAACCCCCCTCAATGAAGATTTCATGCCGGCGCTCGAGGATGTGTTACGACTGCTCGATTTCCTTGCTGGACGTGGCTGCCATGGTGCCCTCCTGTTCGGCACAACCGGTGAAGGACCATCGTTTGCAGTCAGTGAAAGATTCGTTGTGATGCAGGAGGCGGTAAAAATTCGCCAGTCGCATCCGGATTTCCGCCTGCTGGCGGGTACGGGAACCCCAAGTCTGGAAGAAACATTGGAATTGACCAAAGCTGCCTTCGAGTTGGGTTTCGATGGCGCGGTCGTTTTACCGCCCTACTATTATGGGTCTGTATCAGATGATGGCCTGTATGACTGGTATGCCCGTGTAATTGAGGAGGCCGTACTACCTGGAGCCGCCTTGCTCGGCTACCATATCCCTGCCATGACCGGCGTGAGCATATCCATTGAGCTGCTGACCAGGTTGAAAGAAGGTTTTCCCGAACGCTTTGCGGGGATTAAGGATTCGTCGGGGGATCCCATCCACGCTATTAAGTTGGGGGAAGCATTTGGTAATGAACTGCTCACCCTGAGCGGCAACGACCGCCTGCTCAGCCACGCCCTGCGTAATTCGGCATCAGGATGCATTACGGCTCTGGCAAACTTGTGCTCCCCCGATCTACGTTTGGTATGGGACGCAAATCAGCGAGGTGAAAGTGACGAAACAGCACAATCGCGTTTGGATGCCAGTCGAGATGTCCTGGAACGGTATCTGCCTGCGCCACCCCTGCTTAAGGCGATGGTTGCCAGGCTGTACGATCTTCCTCGTTGGGCCTTAAAACCACCTCTCTTGCCGCTCTTGACGGATATGGAAATCCAGGCAGCCGAAGAATTTATAGCCATCGAATAAGAGATGTCAAACTCGGCCGACGAGACAAAACGCGTTCAATTTTTACTCACCAGCCTGATCATACTGATCATTCTGATCCTGGTAGTAATTTTCCTTATCTTCGCGTATCCGTCATTATTTTCGTCAAAATCCAACATATCAAGCGCCGCGATCTCCACACCATTCCCAAGCGTGACGCTGACCCCTGTTCTGAGCGGGACTCCTACCCCCACCCCCAGCCGAACGCTGCGCCCAACCCCTACGTCGACCATCACCCCAACGCCCACACAGGCATCAACCATAACATTGATACCCACACCAACCGGTCCGGCAGGGTTGGCTCAGGCCAAACCTGTGATTGGAGACCCTTATAAACTTACGGAGTGGGACCCGGAGAAAGCGGACTCAATGGTGGCATTGATGAACCACTATCCCAATACCCTTTCTGATGAAGCGCGTGGTAAGAACGATGAGTCATATTACGATGCATTCTTTTACGCCACAATTGCCCAAAAGGAAGCCATCCTGCGCTATCCCGACGCTTCGCAGGCGGAATCATGGCGCTGGGGTTTAGCCTACAACCTGGCACAGATTGGTGACCCTGAGGCGAGCGAAGATTACGGCGAGTTGATCACTGGGAGCTTAAACCGTGGAGACACTGATATTGGGAATTTGTCACGCTGGTTCCAGACGAAAGAACCACGAATGAACCTCTACTTGATTGAATTGGAACCGATACCCGGATATTTGAGCAGCTATTTACTCGATGTCCGCGGCGGGGGCAGCGGTTACATTCTCCTGTTAGAAACTTCAGGAGCATTCCAATACGAGGTGCTGGCCGATCTGTTTGATTTCGTGAACGCCCCCGAAACCCGCACCATCATCAGTGATTTTACGAACGATGGCTATCAGGAAATCGGCATTTATTACATCCATCCACTGGATACTTTGGTTGCTGAAAGGCCGCTCGTGTTCAATTTGGCACGCCTGCCTGCAGAAGAACTCAACTTTCGTCCCAGCGTTTCTCCTTTTAATGTGGGGTTAAAATTTGACAACTCCTGGGTGTCAGCGGAAAACGATCAGGGTCAAAACGACCTTATCTTCGAGACCAGCGTTTATCATGCCTGCCCGGCGACGATTCGGGAGACCTTTCGCTGGGGCGGCTCGTATTTTGAACTCGTCGACACGGAGTACTTGTTTGAACCCAATCCGGACACTTTGAGCTTCTGTGATTTTCTGGCCGATCACGCAGCCTACACATGGGGATACAAACCGGCCATTCAGTTGATGGAAATTTTGCTGCCCGATTGGCCGCCTGATGAAGATAAAAACGGTGATCCTTATCCGTCAGAGGCACGCGACGAATGGCGGTACAAACTGGGTATCTACCACGCCCAGCTTGGTAACTTCGAGGAAACCAACGGTTACCTGATCGATTTAATCACAAACCCGGCTGATCCGGGCAGTGAATGGGTTGCTCAAGGCATAACCTTTCTGGAAAATTATCAGCAGCTGGCTGATGTATACCGTGCCTGTGTAAGTGTCAGAGACTGCAGCGCAAGGGATGCTCTAGATTATCTGCTGAATATCCATACCAGGCAGGATGGTCAAGATACGGTCGAATTTCTGTGGCAGACGGGCGTCTCACTGCGCGCTTCCGGTTACTTCGACTTTGATCTGGACCAGCAGGCAGAACGCTGGTTTACGGTTCAACACCGCCAGCTTGAAGTATTAGAGTTATGGATCGTAGCCGATTCATCAGAGGGTGATAAAGGTCTCTACGTATCAACCGTCGAGACAGGCCAACCAACTTTTACCTATCTGGATGAAGAGCAAATACCTCCAATTGTTCTGGTTGATTCAGGCCTGCTGATCCGCCTGGAACGCGATCCCGACATTTTCGACCCGTTTTTGGAATTCCCAATTATAAAGAATGAATATACCGATCCGTTTGTTGAGGGCATGAACGCCGCCAGAGACGCCCTTTTCGCGGGTGAAGACCCGGAGGTCGTACAGGACATGCTATTCGTCCTGCAAATCCACCCCGGTTTGACCTGTGAAAGAAATTGGACCTGCGATCCGTATTATTATTACCTGGGTCTGGCCTACGAATTAGGCGGTGATGATCGCCTGGCCGTCGAGACCTACCTGTACCTGTGGTGGAATTATTCAAAAAGCCCCTTCACGATCATGGCACGCGTCAAACTGCAACCCACCATCACGCCCGTAGCGCCCACACCCACCGCCATCGTCACTCCTGGGACCATGACACCCACGCCTCCACCTGGAACGGCGCCTACGCTTACCCCAACCGGGCTGTCACCGACGCCATCGTCAGGACCTTACCCCTCACCAGCCACCCCAACACCAACAGAGACGCCGGCTTTCCAATTCCCTACAAACACACCTTATCCTGATCCATGACCGACTACCAGAAAACGACCTGGCGGCTAATGAAAACACCTCCCGCCGCTGGTCCATGGAATATGGCAGTTGATGAAGCCATCCTCGAGTCCGTCCGAAATTCCTCATCTCCGCCGACCTTACGCTTATACGCCTGGACCCCCCCATGTTTATCGATTGGATACGCACAACCCATTTCAGATATCGACATGGGTGCGCTGACAAAATACAACTGGACGTGTGTTCGTCGACCTACCGGTGGGAGGGCGATATTACACACCGATGAATTAACCTATGCTGTGATCGGCCCGCAGAGCGACCCACGGCTTGCAGGGGGTGTGCTGGAGAGCTACCGCAAGTTGTCACACGCCCTTCTGCGCGCACTGGAGTTAATGAATATCCCGGCCGTAGCGAGTCATAAAACAGACCGCCAATCCGGGAACCCTCATACACAAGATAGCGGTATGACCATATCCTCAAATCCAGTGTGTTTTGAAGTCCCATCCAATTATGAAATCACTGTCGAAGGCAAAAAACTCATCGGCAGTGCCCAAGCCCGGCGTAAGGGTGGCGTCTTACAACACGGCTCTTTACCTCTGGACGGGGACTTAACTCGCATCACACGCGCGCTTGTGTTCCCCAGTGATAACGAGCGAGCCGCTGCAGCCGCGCGTCTGCTTGATCGTGCGACGACCGTTGAAAATGTCATGGACCATCCCGTACCCTGGGACATCGCTGCTGGTGCGTTTTGTGAGGCATTCGAAGACACGCTCAATTTAGATCTGCAGCATACATCGCTGACCAGTCTAGAACTGAAACGGGTAAAAGATATAATGGATGAAAAATACGCCCACTCCAACTGGACAAACAGGATTTAAATTAGATATTCCAATGCACCTCGGTCTACTCACTCTCCATATACACCTCCCGGGCTGTACATCTTTGAAAGGTAAACGCAGCCGGCTGAAACCGCTTATAGTTCGTTTGCAGCGAGAGTTCAATATTTCCATCGCAGAGATCGATTATCAAGATCATTGGCAGGAATCTCTCATAGCATGCGCGTGTGTGAGCAACGACAATGGCCACACACAAAGAACTTTACAAAAGGTCGTCAATTGGATCGAATCCTCCTGGCCTGACGTAGATTTAGTCAACGACCAGATTGAATTGATCCCATAATTGCACATAATGAAGCAACCGATTTAGCCGCAGTTGTACTGCGGCGGGACAAGGAGCAAATAATGGATTTAAAACTGAAAGGCAAACGAGCGCTAGTTACCGGCGCCAGCCGTGGATTAGGTTTTGCTGTCGCACGCGGTTTAGCTTCGGAAGGATGTGAGGTCGCCATAAACAGCCGCAATCAAGAATCACTATCCGCAGCAAGTGACAGCCTAGCTCAAGAGACCGGCGCGAAAATCGTCTCTCTCCCGGGCGATGTCTCCGATCCCGAGGTGCCACATCATCTGGTTCTCGGCACAGTGGAGGCTCTCGGTGGAATGGATCTGCTGGTAACCAACGCAGGGGGGCCTCCAGCCGGTAAGTTCGAATCCTTTGACGATGCAGCGTGGCAGCGTGCTGTTGAGTTAACGTTGTTGAGTCATGTGCGCCTGATCCGCAGCGCTTTGCCGTATTTAAGACAATCCTCATCACCCAGCGTTCTCACTATCACTTCATATTCTGTAAAACAACCAGTACCGGACCTTGTCTTCTCCAACAGCATCCGTGCTGCCACTGTGGCGCTGACTAAAACATTGTCCCTCGAATGTGGGGAGGATGGCATTCGTTTCAACTCCATTCTTCCAGGCTGGACGAGCACCGAGAGAGTCGGCGAGTTAATGCGTGCACGCGCGCAGGCACATGGTACTTCTGTCGAAGAAGAATTCAAGGCACAGGCTGCCCAAAGCCCATTCGGTCGCATGGGGAATCCGGATGAATTTGCCAATGCTGCCGTGTTCCTGCTGTCACCCGCCGCATCCTACATCACGGGTGTCATGTTGACCGTTGACGGTGGGATGTACAAAGGGACGCTGTAAGTAAACTACCAGTTAATAAGAGTGAATTAAGATGATTTCGATCGTAGTCCCGTCACAAAACCCAGTAAAAGCCACGGCAGTCCAGAATGGCTTTCAAAGGATGTTCGCTGACGAAGTTATAGAAATAACCACAATTTCGGTCCCCTCTAATGTGAGCGACCAACCTTTTTCCGATAGTGAAACGCTGCAGGGAGCCATCAATCGTGCGCAGAATGCTGCTCAAGTCGTCAAAAATGCCGACTTCTGGGTTGGGATTGAAGGTGGAATTGAAAAGTACAACGGCCAGATGTCTGCATTTGCATGGGTCGTGGTGAAATCCAATACGTTGATAGGAAAAGGCAGAACAGGCACGTTTTATTTACCCCCGATGGTTGCTGATCTGATCAAGGGTGGAAAAGAATTAGGTGAGGCCGACGATATTGTGTTTAACGAGTCCAATTCGAAAGAGAAGAATGGGGCAATTGGCATTTTGACGGGAGACGTTATCACCAGGACACAGCTCTACGAACATGCCGTTATCCTCGCACTGGTGCCTTTCAAGAACAGCCAACTCTATCGAGAGTAACTTTAAAACCTACTGCAGTCGCAGCAGCACTTTTCCATTCCCCCACAATTCTTCCAGGCGGTAAAAATCTCGCCGGTCTGGCGAGAAAAGATGTACGATGACATCCCCATAATCGACCAACAACCAGCCGTCTTGCGGTTGGCCTTCCAATCGTCCCTGGTATTGATGATTCTTCTTTAAATATTTTAGGACGTCCACTGCCAGCATGTCGAGCATACGGTCGCTCGTGCCGGTGCAAATCACAAAATAATCAGTGAAGTCAGAAATTTCATGAATATCGATCAGAAGAATGTCCTCTCCTTTTTTATCTTCCAAAACATTAACGATAGTACGTGCGGTTTCTAATGTATCCAGATATCACCTCTCCGTTTTCGATTGACCTATATGTAGTTTAGTTATCCTGACTTAATCTGAAACCAAAAGATCGGCGCTGAACAAACGTGAGTAAACTGCGCCTTGCGGCCGCAAATCACTGCGATAAAGATGGACAGCCTGCACGCGTGTAGCACCCAGAAAGCCCACTTTACAATCGCACAGCACATCCGCTATTTGATGGACTTGCTGGGTGGATGCGTTTCGTGAAACCCTGCCCAATGTGAGATGTGGTGAAAACGTACGCTTCTCACGCGCATATCCCAATCGGGCTGTTTCCGTTTCAATGCCATTCTGAAGAGTGTCCAATTCGATGGGCGCTTCGATGCCCACCCACATCACGCGCGGGCGGTGAATCGAGGGGTACGCCCCCAGCTCGCCAACACTGATCTCAAAGGGAGCCAGCCTTTCAGCCTCGGTGCGGATAATCCCGTGCAACATCTCCAGGTTTGAAGTTGATACGTCACCTAAAAATTTTAGTGTGAGGTGAACATTACTGGCAGGCACCCACCGCACCGGGACACCAGGCAGGCGCGACTTGAGCTGTCCGGTTATATACTCCAGGCGCTCTTCTATCTCAGGTGAAAGGTCAACTGCAATAAACGCGCGAATGGCACTCATTTGTCCTTACAAAAATAGCATAAGTCAGGCCAGAAAGCAAGGGTAAATGAATCTGCTCTGTTACGAATCTGTTTGTCTAGCTAACATCATTTAATGGGCTTGCAGATCTATCGAGGTTTGTGACGCCTATAATCATCCGGTGTGTCGATATCGCTAAGTACTGTCCCTGTATAGACTTCTATGTAATGAATTGACTCAGCATTATTATTCAATAGATTCCTTAACGTTGCAGGTGGGGATAATTCCATTATCTCAGGCCATAATGGGCGTGCGGCCAGCCATGGATGGCCGCTCCGCATCTGGTAGCTGGGCATGACCAGTTGAGCGCGTGTTTCATCGAAACCTTTGATGATGGCTTTAACCACATGAACCTCAATTTTCGGTTGGTCTCCCAGAACGATCATGGCAGCCTGTGCTTCGTCTTCAAGGAGGGGTAATCCGCTCTGTAATGAGAGTATCATTTCATCTTCCCTGTATCTAGGATTGAACTGGCAGCGCACCGGGAAATCATTCAGAGCTCCTTCAACCTGCTGGCGTGCGCCGCCTGTGACAACCACGATGTCCCGCAGACCTGAACTCAGAAGCACATTCACCACCTGGCCGATAACAGTTGTCTCGCCCCAACGCAGCGTCATCTTCGGCTTACCCATGCGACTGGACATGCCAGCCGCCAGAACAACAGCAGATATCATTATTCTGCCTGTCCTATACAAATCGGAACCCAATAATACATCTCTGATTACTCGTTACTCCTTACGATTTACGTATCATGTATCACGCATCAAATGGGCTTCGTCTAGTCTCACTCATCCCTCTGCCCCTCCCCATACGCCTCCTTCCACCGCCGATAATCTTCAGGGGTATCAACATCCAGCAGAGCGCTTCGGTCATGCCACACAAGCCTGGTAACAGGAAAACGAGAAAAAACAGCCCGGCCACCGGTATCGCCGCTCAATGCTGCCAAATCGTGGAACGTGACCCGGTCGAACAGCACCGGGTTAGCGCGCTGACCGTCTACCATCGGCGCAGTTATGGGAGCCAGTGTGTGTGAATGCAGCTCGACCAGGCTGCGTATCAGAAGCGACGTCACCTGGGGTTGATCGGCCAGCAGAAAGACAGCCGCGCCAGGCTTGTACCCCAACGCGCCTATCCCGACCCCTACCGACGTGCCCTGCCCTTCGGACCAATTCGAGTTACAGATTATTTCTACTGCCAAATCAGCGACCACTCCCTGGACCATTTCTGCGTTAGCGCCGGTGACAACCACTACCGGTGATAAGTCGGCCTCCAACGCGATACTTGCGGTCCGGTGAACGAACGTCTCACCCTGGATTTCCAACAACTGCTTTGGTCGTCCGAAACGAGCCGATTCTCCCGCCGCCAGCACGATGCCTGCCACGGATTCGTGGACCGCGAATATCGGCTTGGTGCCACCAGTTTTGTCTGGTATATCCAATCCAGACTCATCTACGGAGCCTGGCGCTAGTGATGAAACCAAAACCGCATCGTAAGAATTTAGCAATCGCTGACCCAGGCGCGACGCCGCGGCCTGCTGTTCTGCTGTATCCGCCTGGTTCAGCAGCAGCGCGCGTCGCGCTCTCTTAGGTATATTCTTCAAACCACCCATCGGGTGAGACAGCAGGTTGGCCATGTGCTGGTCAGAGATTCTATCGCTCAGGGCTAAATCCGCAAGTTCTGCGACAATCTCCGGTCGATGCACCCATTCGGCTGCCAGCGGGCGTCCGAAGGCAGACATACCAGCCACTACGACCACTTGCTCCACCCAGCCAGGGATTGCAGGTTCGTGATCGGCAGGCGCCTTCAGTGGTCTGCGCCGTGACCCATCTGCTTCAATGAGCAGCGGGAGGTTGTACCTATCGGCTAGCGCCAGAACGTCGCTCAATAATGGAAAGTCCAGTCCACATGTGCGTCCTGGTTCCGATAACCCACCGGTGAACAATACAACGCCTGGCAGCATGCGCCCTTTCAATGGGGATAGATCATCAGCGCTCCGGATCACTTTATGATGATCCGCTAATGTTGTCTGATCCACCCCAAAATGCGTCGTAGATGTGACGATCACTGTTGACACTTTTTGATGGGTATTGTCCAACAGCTCGCGCGCTAATGTGAACAGAGCGGTGGACTTTCCCCCGGCGCCCAC
>Ga0209013_10005620_pt1 | contig 10750 bp, 9 predicted proteins | sample Cruoilmetagenom2_FD_187291 | JGI IMG/M metagenome (GOLD analysis project Ga0209013, IMG submission 187291) | Oil polluted marine microbial communities from Coal Oil Point, Santa Barbara, California, USA - Sample 2 (SPAdes) (version 2) | ecosystem: Environmental > Aquatic > Marine > Oil seeps ...
ATACCTATCTCTGGTTCTGGCATTTGTCGCTTCGATACTGTTAACACCAGTGGTGAAGGCGATTGCGTTCAAAGTGGGCGCCGTTGACCGTCCTAATTATAGAAAAGTTCACGCACGGATTATGCCACGTTTAGGTGGTCTTGCAATATTTGGTGCGTTTTTAATTGGCTATTTTGTATTGCACCCTGAAGATTCGACAGCCCTTTACATTATTATAGGTGCTTTTATCATCATTATCACAGGTGCACTTGATGATATGTTTGAAATTACCGCGAAAGCGAAACTCCTGGGTCAATTTATGGCAGCAGGAATCGTCATATACGGCGGGTTAGAAATTGAGTTTATTAATTTACCTTTCGGTGGTCAGTTGGACTTTGGCTACTTTAGTATTCCATTGACCATTTTATGGATTGTAGGAATTACGAATGCTATCAATTTAATCGATGGACTAGACGGCTTAGCGGCCGGTGTTTCCACGATTGCTTTAGTTACTCTTGCAGGAATGGCCTTCATGATGGGGGACATGTTCGTATTTTCGATGGCAGCATTGCTTGCCGCAAGTTCGGCAGGGTTCTTATTCTATAATTTCCACCCGGCAAAAATATTCATGGGTGATTCCGGGTCGCTATTCCTAGGGTATATGATTGGTGTTCTTGCCTTGCTTGGTTTTAAAAACATCACCGTCATTTCATTGATCATTCCCATTATTATGTTGGGTGTACCGATTTCCGATACGTTTTTTGCTATTGTTCGCCGTGTTCGTTTGAAACAACCCATTTCGGCACCGGACAAGTCTCACTTGCATCATTGTTTGTTGAATGTAGGATTTACTCATCGCCAAACGGTGCTCATTATATACGCACTTGCTGCCATGTTTGGAATCGCTGCATTGGTCTTCTCACAAGCAACATTGTGGGGCGCGATTTTATTGGTTACGGTGATGTTGGTTGCGATTGAATTGTTCGTGGAAGCGGTAGGATTGGCTGGCAAGAACTACAAACCATTAATAAACTTTGTCCGAATGATCGGCAAATAATGTAAACCTCATGCAGAGATGCATGAGGTTTTTTTAGGATAAAAAAGTATAAAACATGTGTGAGTTAGGGTCCCTATGTACCGGGTAGTGAAGAATAGGTTCTGGTAACCGCTCCTGTTGATTTCCGTTCCAGGCGGACGCGTTCCGCGGGGCGGGCGGTGAGCCTCCTCGGTCGCTTTCGCTCCACTGCGGGGTCTCACTTGTCCCGCTAATCCCGCTGGAGTCGCCGCCTTCCACTCCAATCTATAAGGTAGTATTAACAAGGAACATCACGTATTTTTTCTATAAAGTGAACCGTCAATTTTATTGAAAAATGAAAGAGTGCATTTGCGCCTACACGACCGCAATCTGAAGGAAGGAAGGCTAAGACCCCGACATCCTGTCAGAACGCCTTCATGACCCACAACGCGAGTGCCGAGAATGAGACCACAAAGCATGTGGTTTTCATACTTGTTGGCTCATGCGGAACGTGCGGCAGCGCAAATGTACGATAAAGAAAGTGGTATATCTGATTGTGTCTTTCACTGTGAGACCTTTTTTCTTTAAGATGAAAACTTGTTCATAAAGAAAAAATCCCGACACTATAGGAGTGTCGGGATTTGCTATTGGATTTATTCGTTGGCTAGTTCATCTTTATGGGCAAATTCTGTCGAATCTGATTCACTGCTGTTGTCTGAATAACTTGAAGCATCCGGGATTAATCCGAGATGGCTTTGCAGGATATTTTTTGTTTCCATTAATGATTCTTCATCCAACTCCCAGTAATAAATACCGGTTGACATGTCGTCATACCCTTCAAGCGTTAGCGTATCAACTTGAGGAGCGCCATCTTTAATATAAGAGAAGAACGATTTCATTTCATCGAAAGTCATATCCGTTTTCATGTTGTCTCCAACAGCATCAATGACATCCCCATATTTCGTGAAGGAAGAAGCCGAAGATGCTTTATCCATGATGGATGCCAATATTTCTTGTTGGCGCTTGCCACGTTCGATATCATTATCCAACTTACGTGTTCGAGCTAAAGCGAGTGCAACTCGACCATCCAGTTTTTGATAGCCTTCTTTTAATTGTATCGAGTAAATATCATTTTCATCTTTTTCCAAATAATCGTAAGGGACATGTGCATAAATTCCATCAAGTGCATCTACTACATCAATGAATGCATTGAAATTCATTCGTACATAATAGTCGACAGGGACTTCAAGCAATTCTTCAACGGTTTCGATTGAAGCTTTTGTTCCACCATACGCAAGTGCATGAGTGATTTTGTCTTTGTATCCAACTTCAGGAATATAAACATGTGAGTCACGAGGTATGCTGACTAATTTCACCGTTTTGTCTTTATTGTTCAGCGTTGCCAACATCAATGCATCCGAACGACTGTTGTCCGTACCTTGACCGCGAGCTTCACTGTCGTCTACGCCAATAAACAAGATGGAGACATTGTCCGTAATAGGTTTTACAGCTTCTTCACGGAGCTCGGAAATTTTTCGATCTTCAACCGCTTCATAAGATTTATCAGCGGCGGTTTCCGCTTTTTTTAATAAGAATATGCCGTATGCAGTTCCGGTAATCAGGAAAGAAGCTATGACCATCACAGTTATTTTAAGGAACAATGATTTTTTAGGTGATCCTTTTTTTGTGTTTTTAAATTCTCTTCTCTTCATCTTGATTCTCCTCTGAGCAGGGTATGTCCCTACCTGTTCAATAAGACGTCTGACGTTAGCAGAAAGTTTCATGCTCTAACGGCAATACTCCTTATTATACAACCTTTTAAGTAAACCTAAAAGAAAAACTTCTACATATCCTTGTCAAATTCCAGAAAATCTTGTGCTGTTCGTTCGATATTAGCTTGTCCATTCGTCATTTCTGTTATCCACTCGACAAATATTTCCTCCATTGAGACGGGTACATGAAGGAACAATTCGACAGCATCTGCATAATCGATGCGATGCAAAGGGTAGGTTGAACCGCGTACTTCGTTTTCAACTTTGCCGAGCCATGTATAATCGACAGATACTTTCATTAGATGATGTAGTCTTCTTTCCACGACTTTTGCAGCTAGTATTCCTTCCGTGGTAGCTTTACCGTAAGCGCGGATCAACCCGCCTCCGCCTAATTTTATGCCACCGAAATACCGGGTGACCACGACGACTGTATCTTTCAGTCCTTGTTTTTTTAAGACTTCGAGCATCGGAACACCAGCAGTCCCACTCGGTTCTCCATCGTCATTCGCTTTTTGTACGGAATCATGTTCACCGATTAAATAAGCTGAGCAGTTGTGGTTTGCCGATTTATGTTGGGATTTTATCTCTTCAATGAATGCTTGAGCCTGTTGTTCGTTTTCGGCGCGGTTTACATAGGTAATGAAACGGGATTTTTGAATATTTATTTCGGTTTCGCCAAATCCTTTAACGGTTAGATAATCTTTTCTCAAATGGGTTCGCTCCTATCGAAATCTAGTTGTCATGTAATTTTAATATTTCTTTATGTGTATAGTGATATAATAAATGCAGTCCTTGCAGGAATAAAGGCATATGTATCGTATACTATAAAGAGAGAAATGAATGTCCCGTCATTCATCATAATGTTGCTCTGAAAAGGAGAATACCTGATGTCTGCTAGAAGGGTTGATATCAATTCACTGGATTATATTTTTAGCCAAATGGTTGAAACGATGGACCGCTCCAAAAACGATATCTTTATTATAAGCGAACAGAATCGACAAAGTTTATTACAAATGCGAAAAGAGCTGGAAATCGTTCGTTCGAAATTATCGGATGTAACGATTGAAGGGGATTTGTTGGAAGAAGAGACACGTTTGTCAAGAAAAAAACTAGGTGATGTATCCAAGTATTTTAATACATATTCAGAAGAACAAATACGTGAATCCTACGAACAGGCAAACGACCTGCAAATCAAACTTTCAATCAATCGAACAGAAGATCGTCAATTACGAGAGCGCCAAGAAGATTTGGAGCGTCGATTGACTGAACTGAATGAATCGATAATGCATGCGGATCAATTAGCTACGCAAGCAAATGTCGTGACGAACTATTTAACTTCCGATTTAAAAAATGTTGGACAAGCCTTGGAAAATGCAAAATTAAAACAAGATTTCAGTTTTAAAATCATTGAAGCACAAGAAGAAGAGAGGAAACGTTTATCCCGGGAAATTCATGATGGACCAGCTCAAATGATGGCCAATGTCTTGGTCCGATCTGATTTAATTGATCGTACTTTCCGTGAAAAAGGGATAGATGAAGCCTTACTAGAAATCTCGAGTCTAAAAGTAATGGTTCGAAATGCATTGTCAGAAGTGCGCCGAATTATTTATGACTTGCGACCGATGGCATTGGACGATTTAGGTTTAGTGCCTACCCTCAAAAAATACTTAAGTACTATCGAAGAATATAATACATCGTGCAAAATACACTTCCAATCCATTGGGGACGAACGCCGCCTTCATACGAATTATGAAGTTGCTATTTTCCGTTTAATCCAAGAATCGGTGACGAATGCAATGAAACATGGCAACTGTAAGAACATCCAGGTAAAAGCGGAGTGGTGTACGGAAATGGTAACGATAAACGTAATAGATAACGGCTCCGGTTTTGATCCCAAGCTTGTACGAGAGAGTTCATTTGGGTTAATCGGCATGCACGAACGAATCGATCTTTTGAAAGGCGAGATGACGATTGATTCCACGCCAGAAAAAGGAACGAATATGATGTTTAGAATTCCTTTAAATGAGGAATAAGAATATAGGCTGCGCTTATTTAGGAGGAAATGACTATGACTAAAATTATTATTATTGATGACCATCAATTATTCCGTGAAGGAGTAAAACGAATACTGGATTTCGAAGATTCATTTAACGTGATTGCTGAAGGTGGCGACGGTAGCGACGCCATTTCATTATATGAGCAATATGAACCGGAAGTAATTTTGATGGATATTAACATGCCTAAAAAGAATGGTGTGGAAGCGACTGGTGAGTTAATGGCTAAATACCCAGAAGCGAAAGTGATTATGTTATCCATCCACGATGACGAATCTTACGTAACGCACGCCTTGAAAACCGGTGCTCTTGGATATATGCTAAAAGAAATGGATGCGGATGCAATTGTGCAAGCGATTAAAGTTGTAGCTGCCGGAGGATCATATTTACATCCAAAAGTGACACGTAACTTAGTGACCGAATTCCGTCGTTTAAGCGAGCGTGAAAACAAAGGGACGTTCCACCAATCGGAAATCCGCAGACCGTTCCACTTGTTGACGAAGCGTGAATGCGAAGTTCTGCAGTTATTGACGGACGGACAAAGTAACCGCACTATCGGGGAAACATTGTTCATCTCCGAAAAAACGGTGAAAAACCACGTATCCAGCATTCTCCAAAAAATGAATGTCAATGACCGTACACAAGCAGTTGTTACAGCTATTAAAAATGGCTGGGTAGAAGTACGCTAACCTATAATTCTTCGCCCTCATAAGCAATCGCTTGTGGGGGCTTTTATCTATCTCGTCTTTCATCGTTCCTTCACGTGCCCCGCACTCCCTGTTCAATCGATTCTCACGAAACTTTCACACACCCAACTTCGTCACTACTACAATTATGGCTTTTTTATTGTCATCGTCGACATTTTGTGACAAAATAGCCGAGTAGGAGGGACGAACTATAATGAAATTTAAATATATGGTAATGCTGGCTTTTGTAACGATTCTTCTGTCGGCATGTGCAAGTGAAGAGAACCGGGAAGGTGCCGGGTCTGTGTCTGACGGTGAGTCGGCAGGTGAAAATAACGCATTGGAGCATGAGGTGAAGGATGTTCCAGAGGCTGATGTTGGATTTGAGATGACGGGTGACGATGTCGAGGAAGCACAAGATGTTCCAGAGGCTGAGAAGAAAGCGTTGTTGGAGACGTTCGAAACGTATATGAGCGCATTCAATGAAGAAGATCTCGAGAAGTATATGTCCGTTATTGCCAAAGAACCAGAAGGCTTTGATTACAACGAAGAAGAGACGCTCGTCAAGAACACTTTTGGCCAATACGAAGTGAACCGGACGGCCGAAGATGTGACCATCATTAAATATGATAAAAACCAGGCTCAAGTTTTCGCATCGCTGAACATATCACTCGTACAAGAGAAAACCGGGGCGAAGCTTGATCGAACAGGTAGACAAGTCACAGTGTTTGCAAAAGAAGATGGTAACTGGCGAGTGTCCAGTGTTTATTTCATCGGGGATGTAGCTGAATAATTGGGTCAAAACCTCGCTAGGGTGCGAGGTTTTTATTATGTCCAGGGAATCAAACCGTCTCATTAGCAAGTGTACTTGTCTAGTGAGACGAGTTTTTCATCGAGAATAAATTTATCGCTCACAATTAAGGGTTTATCGCTCAAATGGGCAAATTATCGCTCAAACGAGTCAACACCTTGAGATTGGATGGCGCTTTCCGCATTTCTTAGCTAAAATGAACATATAGGAATGAGGTCAATCCACTTTGGAGGGATGCTCATGGAAGAAGTGCAGGCGTTTTTAACAGGAAGAATTTGGTTAAGGGAACACACCCCATTTCCCTCATCGGTCATCGACCATTACATCGACAAAGGATTCATTACCCCACACAGAGGCATTCATTCGAATGTAATTAACGGAATATTTAAAACAAATAAAAAACAATGTCGTCGATGCGGATGCACACAATTGGCAAGCTACCATTGTGCAAAATGTAATGGAACTTGTTTCTATTGCAGACATTGTATCCGTATGGGCAGAGTGAGTAGTTGCACACAATTGATCACTTGGACTGGCCCGAAAGTCGAGCTTTTCACTAAACACACGTTTAACTGGCAAGGAACTTTAACTCCCGCTCAAGCCAAGGCGTCACAAGAGTTACTGGAAAGCATCCACCAAAATCAAAGCCATTTAGTTCATGCTGTTTGTGGTGCTGGTAAGACGGAACTGTTATTTCCTGCGGTGTTTGATTTATTGGCGCGGGGCAAACGTGTTTGTGTTGCCACGCCAAGGACGGATGTCGTATTGGAGCTTGCACCGAGGTTTCAGCAAGTTTTTCCGGAAACAACGATTCATGCGTTGTATGGTGGCTCGCCTGGACACACAAACTACGCTCAATTGATCATTGCGACAACACATCAATTACTGCGATTTGAAGAAGCTTTTGACGTCGTTTTTGTAGATGAAGCAGATGCATTTCCTTACACGGTAGACGATGCCCTTCAATTTGCTGTTCAAAAAGCAAAGAAGAAGGACGCAGTGGTTCATTATATTACCGCCACTCCCTCAAATGAATTAATGAAAAAAGCAGACAAAATATCGCTGATTTCGGAGCGTTTTCACGGATTTCCTTTACCTGTTCCACGTTTTGATGGTTTATGGGACTACGACAAGCATATAAAGAAGGGGAGGCTTTCTTCAAAGTTACAAAGCTGGACACAAGAATGTCTCGACAATGGCCGTCCATTTCTTATATTCTTCCCAACGATTGACTTAATGGAACGTGCACTGCCTTTATTTCAACAGCTTGACTCCAACATACTGGCAGTCCATGCAGAAGACCCTGATCGTAAAGAAAAAGTGATGGAATTACGTGAGAAAAAAGTTCCGGGTCTATTGACCACGACCATACTTGAGCGAGGGATCACGATTCCAAATGTCCAAGTTGCCGTAGTGGGAGCGGATGAAGCGATTTTTACAAGCAGTGCGCTCATCCAAATTGGCGGTCGGGTCGGTCGCTCAGTAAATTATCCAAAAGGCGATCTGGTTTTTTTTCATCACGGGATAACGTTTGCGATGGATAAGGCAAAAGCTACCATTGAAACGCATAATGCGAAGCGGGAAAAGCCATGAATTGCTTGACTTGTTCTTCCCTATTTCTGGAGACATCGTCCTGGCAAAGACTGTTTTTCATGAGACAGGCTGAGGTCATTTGCAGTAAGTGTAAAAGTAAATTTGAAAAAGCGAAGGATATCGAGCATGAAACACAATGGATTGGAACACTCTACGAAGGTGCACTTGATTCATTAACATCAATTTACGATTACAATGAGTGGATGAAGCAAATTTACCGCCAATATAAATTTCAGCATGACATTGAATTGGCAAAAATATTCGCGCAGGATCTTCGCCATCTTCAAAAAGTCCAGGATCTCATTGTCCCGATTCCGCTACACCCGGAAATGCTAATTGAAAGAACCTTTTCGCAAGTGGATCAACTGCTGCTTGCGGCCAACGTTCAATTCAAGCATGTTTTGTCAAAGATGAGAAATAGTTCACAAGTAAAGAAATCAAAAAATGAACGCATGACTTCTGAAATTAATTTCGAGGTGTGTACAAACGTTCAAAATCAATCCATTTTATTGGTCGATGACCTATATACAACAGGGACAACGTTGCGCCACGCCGCATTTGTCCTGAAACAAGCGGGTGCACAAAAAGTAAATGGCATCACATTGATACGTGCATGAGAGTTTAAGAAAGCTACATGTTTCGACAAAAAATGAAAAAGTTTTAGTTTGGTGCAGGAGATATTAGGGGATATGTAGAATAAGGTTTACATAGCCTTAATAAAGGAGGAGTTCACATGTTAAATTTTAATATTCGCGGTGAAAACGTAGAGGTAACTCCTGCGATTCGCGATCACGTTGAAAGCAAAATTAACAAAGTAGAACGCTATTTCAACGAGGATATCAAAGCGAACGCAAATGTCAATTTAAAAGTATATAACGATAGCCAGACGAAAGTGGAAGTAACCATTCCAATGAAGAATTTAACGCTCCGTGCTGAAGAACGACACAACGATATGTATGCAGCAGTCGATCTGATTGTCGATAAATTAGAGCGTCAAATTCGTAAACATAAAACGAAAGTAAACCGTAGATTCCGTGAACGTGAAGGCGTGAATGCTTATTTCGCCAACATCCAGTCAACTGAACAACCGGCGTATCAAGATGAAGGTGAAGAAGACTTCCATATTGTACGTACAAAACAATTTGAGTTAAAACCGATGGATCAAGAAGAAGCGGTCTTACAAATGGATATGCTGGGCCATAACTTCTACGTCTTTACTGACGCCGAGTCAAATGGAACGAATATTGTCTATAAACGTAAAGATGGAAAATACGGTCTGATTGAAACGAATTAATAAGTAAGAAAGGAAAACCCTCGCTATATTGAGGGTTTTTTTGTGCATTTTGGTCATTTCTTGATATCCTTTTATGTTCATGAAACTGGGAATAGAAAAAACCCTCTCCATGATTCAAAAGAGGGCTAGGCGATTATTCCGCATAAACTTGATACATATTTCGTCCACTTTCTTTCGCTGCGTACAAGGCACGATCTGCATTCGTCAACAACTGATCCATGGTCAACCCGTCCTTCGGGTAAAAGGCAATTCCGATACTGGATGTTGTCTTGAAGGTATGTTCGCCGATTGTCCAAGGGTCTTGCAAGCGTTCGATAATTCTTTCGGCACATAATCGCGCATTTTCTTCTTTCTGGATATCTGGCAGAAGTATTGTGAATTCATCGCCACCAAGGCGAGCCAACGTATCGCTTTCTCGGAGGCAAGAAACAATTCGCTTGCCAAATTGCTTCAATAATTCATCACCTATTGAATGGCCGAGATGGTCATTCACCCATTTGAACTTATCGATGTCCAAAAATAATAATGCGCATTTTTTAGGATTTCTTTTCGCGTCTTTCAATGTTTGCTGGATTCTGTCCTGAAATAATCGGCGATTTGGCAGCCCGGTCAATTCGTCGTGGAATGCCATTTGTTTCAGTTTTTCTTGGAGCTCTTTTCTTTCCTCGATTTCACGAGAAACAATCAACATGAACTTTTTTCCGTGTTCCTCGTCATTGAAAATGGATGCTTTGGTTTCAAGCCATACCCAATCTTTTGTTTTATGTTTCGCCCGGAATTCCAAAGCTGCTAATCCAAAGGTTTCAAAATGAAATTTAAATTTAGCGTGCACTTCTGACATATTTTCGGGATGGACAATGTCAAATGCGACTGTACCTTCGAGTTCTTCCGGCGAGAATCCTAATATAGGTAAATGGGAAGGAGATGCATATTTAATCGCCCCATTTTCACCGATAATTGCTACTAAATCAGTCATATTGTCCGCAATCAATCGGTACTTTTCTTCGCTGAGAATCAACGCATCCATCATTTGTTTTCTTTCTGAAACATCTGTAAAGATCACTTGGGTGGCGGCTACTCCTTCATATTCAATTCCCAATGAAGATCCTTCAACATTGAACGAAGAACCATCTGCACGTAGCATTTTTTGTTCTATTTTTTCTTTAGGAAGAGTCGATTCATTGATAGCAGCTTGAATTCGATCAGCTACTTTTCGCTTTGAATCTGGATGAACAAAATCCAATATATCTCTTCCATGTAAGTCTTTAGGTTCACTGAATCCTAATATTTGTGAACCAATGTCGTTGATGTATCGAATAATGCCCTTACTCAGTACATAAACAGGTTCCGGTAGATCATCCAACAAAGACTGATACCTATTTTCAAATTCCTGTAAGGCAACCTTGGTTTCATGAAGCTCAGAAACATCTTTAGCTTCAATCATCATGCCAACGAACTCTTGATTGTCAACCATCGGGACATTCTTCACTTGTAAATGAAGGACCTGTCCGCTTTTGGTAAGCGCATTTGCCTGATAGGAACTTGC
>Ga0209013_10005621_pt1 | contig 10749 bp, 6 predicted proteins | sample Cruoilmetagenom2_FD_187291 | JGI IMG/M metagenome (GOLD analysis project Ga0209013, IMG submission 187291) | Oil polluted marine microbial communities from Coal Oil Point, Santa Barbara, California, USA - Sample 2 (SPAdes) (version 2) | ecosystem: Environmental > Aquatic > Marine > Oil seeps ...
TTTTTCATCTATTATATAGTTTTCTTCATCTTCCAATTGTTCTACTACTTTTTGCATATCAATATTTTGTTCAATAAAGAAATCTTGAGAAGGCAAAATTGGGCTAGCTAATGCTGTTACCACGTTAGCATTAATCATCATACTCATAGCAATAAATGAAAAACAAATAAATTTACGCATTATATTCACCCCTAAAATATATTTTCTTACCTTCCTATATTATACTTTAGAATTATTACATTCACATTACAAACCTATAACTTTAAACTAACAGTTTTCTTATTCCTTACTCAAAATCTATTATTTTTTCACGCATCTTTTAAATATTAATGTGAATGTAGACCCTTGTCGATATTCACTCTCTACTCTTATTTCACCTTCGTGAAATAACATAATTTCTTTTGCTATAGCTAGACCAAGCCCAGTTCCACCCATAGCTCTGGATCTTGCTTTGTCCACTCTATAAAATCTATCAAATATTCTTGATACATCTTCCTGTGGAATGCCCATACCGTTGTCTTTTATACCTACTATTATATTATTATCATCTGATAGTATATCAATATTTATACTGCTTTCTTCTGGACTATATTTTATTGCATTACTTAGTATATTTCTAATAACCTGCTCAATTCTATTAGTGTCTCCTTTTATAATATATTCATTACCATCATCATGGTATGACATATTTTGGTTTTTTTTCTCTGAATGTATCTTATATTTATCGACACATTGCTTGACTAACTCAGTAAGATTAAATACACTCATTTCAAACTGCGTTTGTCTATTATCTAATTTTGATAATTCTAATAAGTCTTTAACCAAAGTTGTCATTCTGTCTGACTCATGATTTATTACTTCTAAGAAATCAATTGCTATATTTTTATCTTCCATTGCTCCATCTAGCAAGGTTTCTGTATAACTTTTTATTGTCGTTATTGGTGTTCTAAGTTCATGAGATACATTTGCTACAAATTCTTTTTGCATCTCTTCTAACTTTTTATGTTCTGTTATATCTTGCAAAACTGCTATTAGTCCTACTGGGTCATCAGATTTTTTAACATATGTTGCAAAACAAACGTTAATGAATTTGTCTTTTACAAATACAGTATTTTGTTTTATAGAATTCTTTTCTAAATTTAGTAATCTCTCAAATGGCGTATAATTCTCAAATTTCTTGAATATTTTAGTGTATTCTCTCCCTGAAATATTAGCCCCAAACATTTTATATGCTGTTGGGTTAGCACTAATTAATTTACCATTATAACTAAAAACTAATATTCCATCAGCCATATGTGTAAATACTGTTTCTAGTTTGTTTTTTTCATTTGATATTTCCGACAAGGTTTTGTTTAATTCTTTCGCCATATGATTAAAACTTCCTGTTAACTCACCTATTTCATCATCTGATTTAACTGTAATCTCATAGTCATCCTTACTAAAATCACCACTTGCTATATGTTTAGCTTTATCCGTTAATACGATTATTGGTTCTGTTAGCTTGCTCGCAAATATAAATCCTAATATACTTGCAATTGTTACAGCTAGTACTATCGATTTTATTATTATACCAATAGTTTTATACAGATTGTCTTGACTTTCTCTAGTATTTGCTCTTATGTATATCGCATATGCTACTTCGTCTTCACCATTTTTTATAGGTTCAGCATATCCTCTTATTTGTATTTGACGACCATTGTCATCTAGTTCAAAACTTCTATCTAAAGATATACTTTTTTCTCCATTTAAAGCTTTTTTAACTTGTTTTTTATATAATATTGACTCATCTTTAATTTTGTCTGCTGGATATACTAATGTTCCATCTTTGTTAAATAAGTATATACTTTTATCTGTGTAAGACATTCTCCAATTTTCTATAAATACTGCTATAGACTTTAGCATTTCTTCTTCTGAAGTTAAATCTATAAATTCTATTATCTTACTTGCATCTGCTTCTAATTCTTTATATAACTTTTGTTCTGCATTAGTTTTTACACTATTTATTATTATAAATCCACTTATAATCATTACTATAGTAACTAATAATACATATAATATCGTCAGTCTCCATTTAATACTTTTCATAGTTTACATCCTTAATCATTTAGTTTGTCGTTAAAATAATAACCAATGCCTCTTTTTGTTAATATATATTCAGCTTTACTTGGAATGTCCTCTACTTTTTCCCGGAGTCTTCTAATTGTAACATCTACTGTTCTCACATCTCCATAGTATTCATAACCCCAAACTTTTTCTAACAATATTTCTCTTGAAAAAATTTGACCTTTTTGACTTGCCAAAAATTTAAGTAATTCGTATTCTCTAAGTGTTAATTCAAGAACTTCTCCTTTTTTTGTTGTTTCATATTTATCAATATCTATCTTTAAGTTTCCTAGCTTTATAATATTTCTTTTATTTTCTGAAATCGTCGTGTCAACACTTGTTCTCCTTATATTTGCCTTTACTCTAGCCATAAGTTCTCTAATACTAAAAGGTTTTGTTACATAATCATCCGCACCTAATTCTAGTCCTAAAACTTTATCAATTTCTTCGGCTCTAGCTGTTAACATTATTATTGGAGTATCGAATTTTTCTCTGACTTTTCTACAAACCTGAAATCCATCCATTTTAGGCATCATTATATCTAGTAATATTAAATCTGGCATTTCTCTATTTACTATTTCAAGACCTTCCACCCCATCATATGCCATCAAAACATTATATCCCTCTTTTTCTAAATTAAACTTTAATATGTTAACTATTGCTTTTTCATCCTCTACTATCAAAATAGTACTTTTCATGGAAACATCTCCCTTTTTATATCATTTTATCAAATATCTTCTTTATATCATTTTATCAAATATATCTTCTTTTGTACAATAAAAGTTACTCTTTAACATTTAAAGTGGAATAGGAAAGTACGGATCCTTGCTAGCAAAACACGAACTTTCCTATTCCAAAATAAAAAAAACCTAAAGATATCTTTAGGTTTTTTTTATAAATCATTATTCAAAATAATTAAACGGATTAACTGTTTGCCCATTTATTCTTATTTCAAAATGAACATGTGGACCCGTACTATTTCCTGTACTTCCTACAGCTGCAATCGTTTCACCTTTTGCAACTTTTTGACCAACTTTAACATACAACTTACTGTTATGCCCATAGTAAGTTGTAATTCCTTTACCATGATCAATTTTAACTAGATATCCATATCCGCCACTCCATCCAGCGTATATGATTTTCCCACCATCTGCAGCTAACACATTATTTCCTTTTGCAGTTGCTAAGTCTACACCTTTATGAAATGATCCCCATCTTTTCCCATATGGTGATGTTAACGTATAGCTATATAACGGTTTTCTAAAAGAACCTGTTGCAGCTTTAGATGGTAATGATTTTGTTCCTTTAACAACTATTTGTGGTTTTGGATCTTTTACAATCAACTCATTAACTGTCTCTCTTGATTGTTCTTTACCGTTTATTTTAATAACTTCTGCAGTAACTAATTTTTCTCCATTTTCACCTGAATCAATAACTTTACTGTAATTAACATATTGTGAATCGTCTTTCCTGTATTCAACTGGTCTATTAACTGGCGCATTAAATGCTACACGCTCCTGAGTAACTACTGATAATTCAGGAACTGGTACACTAACTATTAAAGGTTGATCTATTTGTAAAACTGTTTCTTCTGTTATTTTATCCTCTTTATTAAGTTCTTTTATCTCACTTAATTCTAAATCAAACTTTTGCCCTATTATTGACAGACATTCACCTGATTGAACATTATATATCTGAGGTTTTTCTTCTTCTTTTGTAAGTAATGCTACTGCTTCACTAGCACTTACTATCTCTTCAGGTTTAACGTATTGTTGTTCTACTTTTACATTTTCTACAAAGTTGACTGAAACAACATCTAATACTCTTTCTCCGTCCTCACTTTGCCCTTCTTGTCCTTCTTTACTTTCATCTTGTTCAACATTATTGTATGTTGCAGTTGCTGTTTTAAGCCTTAAAATTTCATCATCAAACATATAGTTCTGCTCTTTTTTTTCAAAACTTACATCTGCTTCTTCATCATTAAAATCTAGAGTTTTAAGTTCAAACTCTTCTTTACCTGTTGTATATCTGCTTTGTATAGCATCAAGAACTGTTTTTACAGCTTGCTCATTAGGAACTGCTATATTAACTCCATTTTCTATTTCAATAACGTAACTCGTTCTATTTAAACTATCCTGTTTGTCTATAAGATATTTTGTAATTTCTGATATCATTTCACTTTGTTGTGCAATTTGATTTTTTTTAGCATAAACTTCATTAAATTGTAATTTTTCGTCTGTTTTATACTTTTGTTCTGTAATTTTATCAAATTCATCTTTTGCTTTCTCAAATATTTCAGTTGCAATTTCTTTTTCTTTAACTATTCCAAATGATTTATCCATAAATATAACTTCAAATGCATTGCTTTTATTTTCAACACTTACTTGCGCAACCTTATTATCACTAGGGATACTGACGGAAATTCCCCATCCAATAATCAGTACAAATACTAAAGTAATTATCACCTGACTGTGATATGTTTGTATAAAACTTTTCACTTTTAAGAATTTTTCATTATTCTTTTGGTACTCTTTTTTACTTTTTTCACTTTTGCCTTTCATTTTGAAATCCTCCGAACCGAAATTAGATTTTACCAAGAATGAATAAACTTGTTAAATCTATCTACTATATTATCAAATTCCCTTAGATTTGTAAAGGAATTTACTGAATTTTAAATATTAACATTCTGTAAACGTATATTTTTTAACATTATTTTTATTTTAGACTGTTAATTATGTCCTGTATTTCACCTATTGCTTTCTCATATTGTTCAACTTTATTAGCTAATTCCATCAATTTATTGGATTTTATTTCCACTTCTTCCTTTTCCGTCTTATTATTACCATATTCTATTCCAATATATTCACAACATCCTGTTAAAGTTTCTTCTGCTACTTCATTCTGATACTTTTTATCTTTCATCATTTTAGCTTCTTCTAAGTTATCCATAAATCCTGCTTCTATTAAAACAGCCGTCATACTTGTTTTCCTTAGAACGTAAAAATCTGCTGTTTTTACACCTCTATTAATCTGACTTGTCCCCTTTATAAGATTGTTTAAAATCTTTTCTGATAAACTCTTTGAGTCTTCTGCTCCTTTATAATAGTATACTTCTATTCCTCCTCTTGTTCCTCCCCAGGAGTTATCTTGTGCATTATAATGAAAACTAACATAAATAACCAACTTTTCCTTACTTACATTCGGATATTTTCTTACATGTTTTATATAAGCATCATTTGCCCTTTTAACTCTTGTGCTTAGCCCTACATCCCATGTTTCAGACGCTACATTTAGTACTTCAAATCCTATTTCCTTTGCTTTATCTAGAAAAAGCTGTGCTGTAGGTTTGTTAAACTCATACTCTTGTATATAACTACCATTATTAAATTTCGGAGTCCTCTTACCACTTGTATTGCTACCATGCCCTCCTTCTGTAATAATTAGTGGCGCATAACCTAATATATCCTTAACATTCATAATTTCACCTCCTTACATTTTTATAAACCACCCTAATGATAATATATGTACCAAAAATTAATTTTGCCACTGTTTGTCCAAATTTTACTACAAAAAAATCACCCTCGATTGGGATGATTTTTTTGTACCTAATTTAATACTGCTTGTGACATAAATAGTTCGTAATACTGGCCTTTGTTTTCCATTAATTGTTTATGGGTACCGTCTTCTTTTATGCCTCCTTCATCAACTACCAATATTCTATCTGCTTTTCGTATAGTTGATAACCTATGAGCTATTACAAAAGAAGTTCTACCTTTTAATAATTTTTCTATTCCTGTTTGAAGTAGTTTTTCAGTTTGAGTATCAATACTTGATGTTGCTTCATCTAATATTAATATTTTAGGATTTGCAAGCAAAGCTCTTGCAAAAGCTATTAACTGTCTTTGCCCTACTGATAATCTAGACCCTCTTTCATTGACATTTGTTTCATATCCCTGATCAAGTTTACTAATAAAATCATGAGCTCTTACTACTTTTGATGCCTTTATTATTTCTTCATCAGTGGCATCAATTTTACCATAAGCAATATTTTCTTTTATAGTTCCCGAAAACATAAAAGTTTCTTGGGTCATTATTCCCATTTGACTTCTCATACTCTCTATGGTTACATCTTTAATGTTTATACCATCTATTCTGATTTCTCCCTGTGTTATATCATAAAACCGACTAATTAGATTCACTATAGTTGATTTACCCGCTCCTGTTGGCCCGACTAGCGCTATGTTTTGACCTTCTTCTATATCTAAATTTATTTGTTCAAGAATCGGTATATCTTTTTCATACTCAAATGATACATTACTAAAAAGTACATTACCTTTAATTTTAGGCATTTCAAATGCTTCTTTCCCACTTACTATGTCTGGTTTTATATCAAGTATTTCAAATATTCTCTCTGCACCTGCTATATTTGTAATTAACATGTTGTAAAAATTACTTAGTTGCATGATTGGCTGCCAGAACATAGATACAAAACTTATAAACGCCACTAATGTTCCTACAGAAATATTATTGTTAACCCCATATATAAAAACAATAATCATACCTATACCTTGTGATAAAGATACCATAGGCCAGAATAAATCTGATAACTTTATTGCTTTTATAAATGCGTCTGTATATTCTTCTAATAAATCTTGGAAGCTTTCACTACTCTTTTGTTCAGCAGTAAAACTTTTCACCACTCTAATTCCCGAAAAATTTTCATGAATATAAGCGTTCATGTTAGAACTTTTTTGTCTAAACACTTGCCATTTTTTATGACCTTTAATTTCAACAAAGTACATACCAACTATTAGAAATGGTAGTGTAATCATAGATATTAATGTTAATTTAACATCTATAATTAGCATAATGACAAGAGCTCCTATCATTTTCACAATGTTTGGTAATAACTGAGTTACACTATTAACAAAGAGCTGTTTTAATGAGTTAACATCACCTATGACTCTAGCTAAAATTTTCCCTGCTGGTCTATTGTCAAAAAAATCAAATGATAATTTTTGAATGTGTACATATAGTTCTTGCCTTATGGTGACTAACATTTCATTTGCTGCCTTTAACATAATTATAATTCTTTGTTTAAAACAGATCATTGATATTATATTTGCTATTGCTATCAATATACCTATTTTTAGTAACTGCTTGGTTTGATGTTTTTCTATTAAATCATCTATTGCTATTTTCATAAAGTATGGATTTAACAAATCTACACCTATAACTACAAATGTTAATATTAAAGTTTGTATTATTTGAGTCTTATATGGTTTCATATATTTTGTAAGTCTTTTAATAATACTTTTTTTATCGACATTTATAATTTTTTCATCTTTCTTTACTGTATTTTTCCCCATCCTAACACCTCATTCCTTCGCACTTCCTACTATATTAATGATTCATATTGATTCTGATATATCTCATAATAATATCCTTTTAAATCTATTAGTTGTTCGTGATTTCCTCTTTCCTTTATTTTACCTTCTTCTAGTATTATTATTTCATCTGCGCCTTTAACTGATGAAATCCTATGAGCAATTACAAACTTTGTTACTTGTTTTTTCTTTTGTATCTGTTCTTGTATTTTAATTTCTGTTTTCATATCAAGTGCCGAAGTTGAATCATCTAATATTAATATTTTGCAATCATTTACTAATGCTCTAGCTATTGATATTCTTTGTTTTTGACCTCCTGATAAACCAATACCTCTTTCTCCGATTTCTGTATTATATTTTTCCTCCATTACATCTACAAACTCATTAACTTGTGCACATTTAGCGATATTTATCATTTCTTTATCATGAATTTCTGAATTTCCGTATTTTATATTTTCTTTAATCGTATCTGAAAATAAAAAAGTATCTTGCATAACAACAGCTATTTGATTTCTAAGTTCTTTTATATTTATATCCTTTATATCAGTACCATCGACTTTAATACTCCCGTCTGTCACCTCATAATATCTACCTATTAGATTAACTATTGAAGTTTTACCTGATCCAGTGGCCCCCATAATAGCGATTGTAGATCCTGGTTTTGCATGTATATTAATATTTTCTAAAACGTACTCATTATTATATTTGAACCATACATCTTTAAACCTAATATCTCCCTTACATTCTTTTAATGATATAGCATTATCTTTATCCACTATTTCAGATTTTGCCTTGAATATTTTATCTATTTTTTTAATTGATGTTTTACTTTGAGCCATTATACTTGTTATCCAACCAATCATTCTCATAGGCTGTATCAACATAAATAAATATCCACTAAATGCCACTAACATTCCTAAAGATATTTGTTCGTCTATAACTAAAACCCCTCCAAATACAGTTAATATAACAATTACTAAATTTGAAAAGAACTCAATTTTAGGATAGTAAACGCCTATTAAATTAGCTTCTTCTATGTTGTATTCATAAAACTGTTTATTACACTTCAAAAACTTATTGATTTCATATTTTTCTCTGGCAAAAGCTTTTACAAGTCTTACTCCTGAAATGTTTTCCTGTGCTATTGTATTTAGTTTTGCTGTTTGATCACTTATTTTACCAAATACTGCTCCTATTTTATGCTCTAACTTCATAGCTAAGAACCCTATTATAGGTAACGTTACAAAACATACTAAAGCTAACTTAAGGTTTAGAACCATTAATACAATAATTGCCGCCACAAAATATATACCTTGATCTATAACAAGCATAATTCCAAAGGCTATTGATTCAAATATTTTATCACAATCTTCTTTTACTCTTGCCATTATTTCGCCTGTATTCATTCCATCAAAGTAACTAAATGATAACGACTGTAGGTGATCAAATAAATCTTTTCTTACATCTTTTATAACACTTGATGCTGTTATATCAAACATTATATCTCTAAAATAACCTATGATCGTATAACTAGTATAAATAACAATTAATAGTATTATTTGTTTGGTGAAAATTTCTTTATGCCCCTCTTTAATAACATCATCTACTATTGTCTTTGTAATCATAGGCGTCATCATATTTAAAGCTATTCCCCCCACAAGTAGTACTGTAGCTATACTATACTTACCTAAATATCTTTTTATGTATTTCCATATCCAACTCACTTTATTCCCTCCTCATAACGGCGCAAAAAACGCCGTAGCTACCCACGACGTTTGCTTTATACGCACAAAAAAGTCGTGGGCCAATAACCCACGACAAAATTATCTATTATCTAATTAGACAACTTGAGGTAGGGTTATATATTAATTTTTTAACTAAATTTCTAAAACCTAAATCTAATTTAATCATTTTTTTCTACCTCCTTTTCATATTTAAATCATTACTATTATATTACCAACATTTTCCGTTGTTGTCAATATATTTTTCTTATGTTTTTATTCTGTTCTTATTGCTTCTAATGCACTTAATTTTGTTGCCCTCTTCGCTGGATAAAATCCTGATACTATACCTATAAACGTACTAAATGCAAGAGCACCTAGTGCTAAATAAGGTGGGATTATTGATATTTTAGTTGGATCACCATCTGGAGATCCACCCACAATTCCACCTATAAAGCCAGCACCCACCTTATTTAATACAATAGAAATTATCCAGCTAAACAGCAGTCCTAGTAGACCTCCTATTAGCCCTATCATAGCAGCTTCAAATAGAAACATTCTTTTTATATCACCTAGTTTAGCGCCGATTACCTTCATTACACCTATTTCTTTTGTTCTTTCGTATATTGACATTATCATCGTATTAGTAATCCCTATTGCCGCTACTAATAGCGAGATAGCACCTATACCACCCAGAACTGCTTGAATAATACCCGATGTTTTTTTCATAGAATTTAATTGTTCCACCATACTATATGTATTTAATCCTAAAGCCCTTACGTCTTCCACCACTTGATCTACATTCTTTATATCCTCTACCCTTACTTTTACATTTTGATAACCTTCTACTTTTTTTCTTTTCTTCTTCTCATCTTGATTGTTATCTTTATTATTTTTATTTTTTCTTTCAATTTCTGCTTCTAATTTTTTTAAATACTCTATGTTCATAACAACAGCATAATCTGTTTCCCAATTACCTTCCGTTAATATACCTACGCCATCTAACGTCTTCATCCTTATTTTTTTATTGGAATTATAGTCTTTCTCTTCAATGGTGAACTTAATATCATCCTCCAAAAAATTAATTTCTACTTCTTCTCGAGGACCTCTTCCTCTTCCTCTATCTTTTGGATTATAAAACTGATCACTTACACGACGCCCAAATAATGCAACATTTTCATCTCCTTCTTGAAGCAATCTTCCTTCCTGAACTGAGTAATCAAATGCCTCCATATTATTAGGATCTATACCAAGTATTCGAATATTACATTCATATCTCCCTGTTGTTAATGTAGCTTGTTTATTATATATAGGGGTTACTGCACTAACATTTTTTATGCTTTTAAGTTTTTCTATTTGATCTAATGTAATCACAGGTTCTACCCATTCTCTAGCTCTGCTACTACTTATCGTCATTCTACTAGAACTACCATTACTAGAACTATTATAATCAGGCCTTACGTCTAATACATTTAGACTTCCCCAGCTTTCTAATTGCTTTGTAAATGCTTGTTCCATACCTATTCCTAGTGATAGCA
>Ga0209013_10005622_pt1 | contig 10748 bp, 8 predicted proteins | sample Cruoilmetagenom2_FD_187291 | JGI IMG/M metagenome (GOLD analysis project Ga0209013, IMG submission 187291) | Oil polluted marine microbial communities from Coal Oil Point, Santa Barbara, California, USA - Sample 2 (SPAdes) (version 2) | ecosystem: Environmental > Aquatic > Marine > Oil seeps ...
TCGGGAGTAAAATCGATTTGGATCCCTCGCAAGCGATCAGTGTGATATTAGCCAAAAAAACCGGTAAACCGGTCAAAATCGAGCACTCGCGCAAAGAACAGTTCATTGCGACCCGCATGCGGCATCCCACGATAACCGAGCTGAAATTTGGTGTTAAACGGGATGGGACCATTGTTGCCAAACAGGCCAAAGTAGTGATGGATAACGGCGCTTACAACAGCCACGGACCTGCGGTAATGGCCTACAACAGTGTGATGTTTTCTACGCTGTATCGGGTAGCGAACATTAAATATGAAGGATGTCTGGTTTATACCAATAAAAACTGGGGTGGCGCGTGCCGGGGATATGGTGACCCGCAGGCATCTTTTGCCCAGGAAGTGATGCTGGACATGATTGCCGAAAAGCTCAACATGGACCCCATCGAATTAAGGTTGAAAAATGCCAACATTCCCAACGAGGTAACCGCCAATGCAGTTAAAATAACGAGCTGTGGGTTAAAGGAATGCTTAACCGAGGTCAAAGAAGGGTCTAATTGGGATGCAAAGAAGGCCAACCCAAAAAAATACCGGGGCCTGGGGGTTGCTGCCATGATTTATACAGGTGGCGGAAGCATCGGATCGGGCTTTAATTATTCCGGGGCGACGCTGCAGATGAATGCGGACGGAACCCTGCACCTGTTAATGGGTGCAGTGGATATCGGGCAGGGATCGAATATGATTTTAACTCAGATGGCGGCTGAAATAATGGCTGTTGAACCGGAATCCATCCGCCTGACGACCGCCGACACCGATGCAACGTTTCCCTGTATGGGCACTTTTGGATCACGTGTTACGTTTTGTGCGGGAAACGCTGTGACCCAGGCTGCCAATGGTTTAAAGCAGCAGTTGCTGGAAAATGCAGCCGAAATGCTGGAAGCCAACATAGATGATCTTGACCTGAAACAAAAAAAGATCTTTGTTAAAGGCAGCCCGGATAAATCCCTCTCCTACGCCGAAATAGGCGCAGCATCTTTTTACAGGAAGAAAAAGCCGCTTGTTGCCCATGGATACTATAACGGTCCGGAGGACATTTCCCCGGAATTTGATCCCGAAACCTATCGGGGCTATCCGGCGCCAAGCATGGCCTTTGCCGTGCAAGTTGCCGAAGTGGATGTTGATCCGGCAACCGGCAAAGCTGAAGTCCTGAACTTCACAGCAGCCCATGATTTAGGCCGGGCCATAAATCCACTCTTGGCCGAAGGCCAAATCGAAGGTGGCGCCGCGCAGGGAATCGGGTGGGCGCTAATGGAAGACGTCCAGTTTGAAAACGGAAAGATCGTCAACCCGAATTTTCATGATTACAAAATGCTTACGATCAAAGATATGCCCAAAATTTCTTCGCTCCTGATTGAATCGATTGATCCCAACGGCCCCTTCGGTGCCAAAGGCCTTGGAGAACCTGCCATGGTGCCTACCGCACCGGCAATTATTAACGCCATATATGATGCGGTCGGCGTAAGGATCAAAGATCTGCCGGCCACATCAGAAAAAATTTATAAGGGCTTAAAAGAAAATGAACTTAAAACTGATTAGGATGCCCACCGTCTTCAACAGGGTGAAGGTTGCCGATAGGAGAATACAACATGAACCAGACGCTTGACGGAATTAAAGTCGTTGAGCTGACCCAGTATATTTCAGGTCCCTACTGCGGAATGCTGCTTGCCGGATTGGGCGCGCAGTTGACGAAAATCGAAGAACCTGCGGCTGGAGATATATCCCGGCGCTGCGGCCCGTTTCCCAAAGACAATCCCCATACTGATAAAAGCGGTCTGTTCCATTATTTAAACCGTAACAAGCATGGCATAACGCTGGATATTCGTAACTCCACCGGACGTGAAATACTCCTGGAGCTGATTAAAGACGCCGACGTGCTGGTTGAAGACATGCTGCCCAGGGTGGCGGAAAACCTGCAACTGGATTATCGCCACCTGCAAGAGGTCAATCCCGGACTGATCGTTGTCTCCATCACTCCTTTTGGTCAGACCGGTCCCTATAAAGATTATAAGGCCTATGCGATCAATGCGAGTGCCCTCGGCGGTATGAGCACCATCGTAGGGATGCCGCAGCGCGAGCCGCTGACCCCACCGTTTGCCCTGGGCCACTTCCAAACCGGAATTATTGCCGCCAATGCCATCATGTTCGCCTTAATGGCCAGACGAAAAGATGACAAAGGACAGCATGTTGATATTTCCGAGGCCGAATCATGGGCAATTTTCCATACCGGCAACGTAGTATCGGCCTTCATTTATAGCGGGCGAAAACGAACCCGGACAGGACATCGCACCTATGCTCCCTATCCCTACACGCTGCTGCCCTGCAAGGACGGATACATTTCCATGATTGCCTTACGCGGCTCGGAATGGAAGCGCTTCCTCGAAATCGTCGGTGACGGGAAGGTGCCGGAATGGTATGCATCCGATGAAAGATTTAAGGATCGTTCAAAGGCCGGAATGGAATACGCCGATGTTCTTGACAGCCTTCTGTCACCGTGGTTGATGTCCCATACGCGACAGGAGATATTTAGCCACTGCCGGGAAAAACATGTCCCTTTTACCCCGGTACGCAACATGGATGAAGTTGTAAATTGTGAACACCTTAATAACCGGCGGTATTTTGAAACTATCCATTACTCTGAAGCTGATCCGTTTAAATGTCCGGGACCCCCGGTGCGATTCTCCGAAAGCGCATGGGATTTAAATCAAACGGCGCCGTCGCTGTCTGAACACAACAACCAAGTTTATCGTGTCCACCTGGGGTATTCAAAAGATCACGTGGAGCAACTGGAAAAGATGGGTGTTATATAGACTCATCGAATCTATGGAGTATTAATTCAATGATTGACTGCTCAAAAAAAGAATCTGTGGCGACCATTACCTTATGCCGTTCGAAGGCGAAGAACGCCATTGGCACCCGGATGTCTGCAGAGTTAAAAGATATTCGTACTGAAATCCATCGGGATAAAACCGTTAAGGTCGTCGTCGTCACCGGTGAAGACCAGGATATATTTTGTGCGGGTACGGATCTGGAAGAGTTTTATGCATTTGAAAATAGAGCCGAACGCATCGCCTTATTTTCAGTGGCTTCCATCATCGATACGTTTGATTGTCCAACCATTGCAGTGATTAACGGCGATGCTCTGGGGCAAGGCCTGGAATTGGCACTGGCCTGTGATTTGAGGATGTGTTCGCAAAATGCAGCATTGGGGATGCCCCAGATAACGGCCGGAGAGATGCCCTGGGATGGCGGTACCCAGCGTTTGGCACGGTTGGTGGGCAGGGCCAAGGCCCTGGAGCTTATTCTTCTCGGTGAAACCATCGATGCCCCGGAAGCGCATCGTATCGGACTTGTGCACAAGGTTATCCCGCATGATGAACTGATGACCGTCGTCATGGATTTAGCCCGCAAGATGGCTGTGAAAAGCCCCGTGTCACTGGCCTATGCTAAAGAAGCGATTCATAAAGGCATGGATCTTACACTGGAACAGGGTCTGCGTCTTGAGGCGGACCTTTACTACTTAATCCACACCACCGAAGATCGCACCGAGGGCATTAAGGCCTTCCGCGATAAGAGACGGCCGCAATTTAAGGGAAAGTAAAACAAAATTTTGGAAAATGCCATGAGTACTTTTGAAACCCTGATCTATGAAAAAGAGGGCTCGGTGGCTCTGGTTACCCTCAACCGGCCCCGGTTTTTAAACGCCTTTAACATTCAGATGCGCGATGATTTATTTGAAGTCCTGAACGCTATCCGGGATGACGATGAGGTGCGGGTGGTCCTGTTTAAGGGAGCTGGAGAAAAAGCCTTTTGTGCCGGAGCGGATTTGTCGGAGTTCCTGACAGCGCCGCCCCCGATAGCTGCTCGGCAGATTCGGTTTGCCCGTGATGTCTGGGGACTGTTTTTGAGTATTCCCCAGCCATTGATTGCCGTTCTGCACGGTTACGTGCTGGGTTCCGGAATCGAGATGGCGTTGTGCTGTGATCTGAGACTTTCTTCCGATGATGCGCATTTTGGTCTGCCCGAAGTTGAGCTGGGGATCATTCCGGCAGCCGGAGGAACCCAGACCCTCCCCCGGGCAGTGGGACGGGCCAGCGCGCTGGAGATGCTTTTGACCAGCCGCTGGATTGATGCCCGGGAAGCCTTGCAGATCAAACTGGTCAATTGGGTCGTGCCCGGAGACAGGCTCATGGAGACTGCCAGGGGGATGGCTGAAAAAATTGCCACGCGTGACCCTGATGTCATAAAGGGCATCAAACGGGCCGTCGTGCGGGGCATGGATTTGCCCCTGGCTCAGGGTCTTGATCTGGAAAAGATGCTTGCCTGCCAGAGGGGGCCATGAATTATTTATAGACGCTATCTCAAGAATGAGCTGATAAAAAATCATAACAAATACCGAATTCGGGTTGAATCATGAACACAACGGAATTTTTATATATTGCTACGGCCATATGTCCGGACCGGCCGTTTATTGTCTTTGAAGGCCAGCAATGGTCTTTTGTACAATTCAATGAGCGCGTAAATCGACTGGCCAATGCTTTCAGGGAATTAGGGATTCAGAAAGGTGATCGCATCGGCATGCTGCAGGTGAATTGCCCGCAGTATGTGGAGGCTTATTTTGCGGCCGCAAAAATAGGCGCCATCTTTGTTCCATTGAATATCAGGGCCAAGTCAGCAGAATTGGTCCATCTCATAGGTAATGCCGAAGCAGCCGTTTTGCTGACAGGAGCACGGTATTTTGATATGGTTAAAGAGATGCGGCCGCAGTTGCCCTCGGTCAAGGCCTGCATTAGTGTCGATGCCCGAAGGGAGGAAACCCCTTTTTATGAGGACTTGATCGATTCCTCCAGTTCGGATGAAGCGACGGCTGAAATTGGTGATGATGACATCACTGTTTTAATGTATACCGCCGGGACAACCGGGCGGCCCAAAGGGGTTCCGTTGAGGCACAGCGGATTTATTTCCTATATCCTAGGCAATGTGGAGCCGGCCAGCCCGGAGATTGAAGAAAGGAACCTGCTGACGGTGCCGCTTTACCATGTGGCCGGGATACAGGCTGTTTTAGCCGGGCTATACGGGGGGCGCACATTGGTTTTGATGCGTCAGTTTGAGGTCAAGGAGTGGCTGAAGACGGCCCAGGAAGAAAAAGTGACACGGGCAATGCTGGTGCCCACCATGTTAAAATGGGTGATTGAAGATCCCGACTTTCACAAATATGACCTATCGAGCCTGGGGGTCATTACTTACGGGGCGGCCCCCATGCCATTGAATGTTATTCAAAACGCCATTGAGGCGATGCCCGGGGTGCGGTTTATTAATGCGTTTGGTCAAACCGAAACCGCATCAACAATAACGACCCTGGGTCCCGAAGATCACATCATTGAAGGGACAGATGCCGATAAGGAAAAGAAGCTGAAACGTCTGGCCGCGTCCATTGGGAGGCCCCTGCCGGATGTGGAAGTGAAAATTGTCGATGAAAAAGGCACTGCCTTACCTGCCGGTGAGGTTGGTGAAATCTATGCCAAAGGACCCCGCATTATGAAAGGTTACTGGGGGGATGCGGACAAGAGTGCCCAGGTGATCACCACCGACGGGTGGTTGCGAACCGGTGATAAGGGATGGCTGGATGAGGATGGATATATTTACCTGGCCGGTCGCGGTGATGACATGATCATCCGCGGGGGAGAGAATATTTCCCCGGAGGAAGTGGAAGACGTCCTGCACTCCCACCCCAAAATCGATGAGGCTGCAGTCATCGGCATCCCTCACCCGGACTGGGGTCAAGAGCCCTGTGCTGTCGTGGTTCTCAAAAAAGGAGAGGACGCCGACACGGATGAGGTTATGGCCTATTGCCGATCCCGGCTGGCCGGTTTTAAAAGGCCCGGGTCTGTGATTTTCATTGATTCACTGCCGCGCAATCCGATGGGCAAGGTTCTGAAAAAAAAGCTCAGAGAAAAATACGGACAGCTTTAATTTGTTTGTTTTGTCATCGAATTTATAATACATAAGCTTTGGCGCCTACGGCCTGGGACAGGAAAATTTATTTTTTACTAATAAGGAGATAATTGAAAACATGGCAAATCAAGTTGGAAAAAGATATGTCTGCACGGTGTGTGGTGCGGAATTTATCGTGACCCGTGGCGGCGACGGGAAACTGCATTGCTGCGGAAAAAAGATGGAAATCAAGAAATAAAACTTAAATAATTACAAACGCTATTTAAAACACGTAATGTGGAGGTAAACGGTTATGGTACAGCTTGGTAAACGATATCGTTGTGAGGCCTGCGGTACAGAGATGCTTTGCACCAAGCCGGCTGACGGCGATCCGGTCTGTTGCGAAAAGGAGATGGAGCTGCAACAGCCCAATAAAGAGAAGTCATCCGATTAGTTACAAATCAAAGGCAACTTAATGCGACGCACACGGGTTTGTGATCTTTTGGACATCGCCTTCCCCATTCTCCAGGGAGGCATGTTATGGATCGCAACTGCTGAACTTGCGGCAGCGGTCTCAAGTGCAGGTGCATTAGGTGTGATCAGTCCCCTCGCAGGGATGGCCAAGCAGGGCCAGCCTGCCAAAAACTTCAAAGGCCAATTGTCTGAGATTAGGCAACTGACCCCCAAGCCCTTCGGGGTGAATATCTTGCTGGATTTGGACTATACGGATGGACTGATAGAAGTCGCCCGCAGTGAAAAAGTGAAAATAGTCATTACAGCCGCCGGCAATCCAGCTCGATATACAGGTGCGTTAAAGAACGAAGGCGTAACTGTACTGCACGTTGTAAGCTCGGTAAACCAGGCCCGAAAAGCCGAATCCTGTGGTGTCGATGGTGTGATTGCAGAGGGTATTGAAGCCGGGGCACATAATGGAGCGGATGAAATGCCGCTATTTGCATTGATCCCACAGGTGGTTGATGAGATTTCTATTCCGGTAATTGCCGCCGGCGGCATTGCGGATGCCAGGGGCGTGGTTGCCGCCTTTGCCCTTGGAGCCGAAGGCGTGCAACTGGGGACCCGTTTTGTCGCTGTTAATGAAAATGCAGCCCACCTGAATTACAAGCAGGCCATTGTCGATGCAAAGGATACGGATACGGTGATAACAAGCCGCAGCATTGTGCCGACCAGAAGCTTGAAGACAAAGTTCACCAATACCATTATCGAGCTTGAGAGATCAGGGGCCACCGCCGAGGATGTTATGGACTTCATTGGCTATCGCAGCAATCGCACCGCCCAGATAGAAGGCAATCTGAATGGCGGCGAAGCATACTGCGGCGCATCGGCCGGATTAATCAAAGAAATACTTCCGGCCAAGGATGTGGTTCAACAATTGGTTGAGGGATATGATTATGTTCTCAAGCGCTTGAATAAATGAGCACGGGACGTTGAAGACTCGGCAAATGCCGTATTAGTAATTTCAAAAACATGGAATTAGCCGATAACCGATATGGTTTTTTACATGGGTTACGCATTTTAGATTTAGCCGATGAAAAAGCCAGCTTTTGCACAAAGATCCTGGCAGATATGGGGGCACGTGTCATTAAGGTGGAAAAACCCGGCGGCGATACCTCACGAAATATAGGACCTTTCTTTAAAGACATCTCCCGGACGAAAAACAGCATCCCCTTTTTTTACAACAATACCAACAAACTCGGCATCACTCTGGATCTGCAACACAACGAAGGCCAATCGATTTTTTCGAAATTGGTGCCAAACACCGATGTGGTCGTCGAGACCTTCGCCCCTGGGGATCTAAAACGGATGGGGCTGAATTTTAAAGTCCTCAACGCCCTCAATCCGCAACTCATTTTGGCATCCGTAACCGGTTTTGGACAAAACGGGCCTCGAAGAAACTTTAAAACAAGCGACATGGTAGCATCCGCATACGGAGGGCAGATGTACGTCTGCGGATCTCCGTCCGCCCCCCCACTTAAATCCTGCGGCGATCAATCATATTATGCGGCCTCGTTATTTGCGGCAACCGCTATTCTTCTGGCAGTGCGAAACCGGGCTAAAACAGGAACCGGTGAACACCTTGACATTTCTTTGCAGGCCTCCGTCACAGCGACCCTGGAACATGTAATGGTGCGTTATTTTACAGAAGGCATCATTTATCAGAGGCAGGAAAGCCTTCACTGGAATGAAGGCTTTGTTATCTTGCCATGCAAGGACGGCTTGATCCATGTCACGCTTTTTCAAAAATGGGAAACCCTGATTGAGTGGCTGGCATCTGAAGGCATGGCCGACGATCTGGTAGATGAAAAATGGCTGGATGAAGACTATCGGCGTGACCACCTGCAACACGTTATTGCGGTTTTGGAAAAATGGACCACCGCCCATTCCGTTGATGAAATTTTTGAACTGGCCCAACTGATGCGATTTCCGTGGGCACCAGTTCGATCTCCGAATGAGGCCTGCAACAGTCCCCAGCTCAAAGCACGCAAATTTTTCATTGAACGGGAATATGCCGGATCCGGAAAAACCGTCAACACCCCCGGTTCTCCATACAAAACGAGCAGAAACATTGATGCCCGGATCAATTCCGCACCAATCCCCGGTGAGCATAATGAGATGATCTACCGGCAGGAGCTGGGCCTGTCGGCAAAAAATCTAAAACGGCTTTATGACAACAATGTCATCTAAATAAGGTCTTATGCAATCAGCGATACTCCAAGGATTAAGAGTTGTAGATCTTACCAGAATAGTCGCCGGACCGTATACCACACGCATGCTGGCAGACTTCGGCGCCGAGGTGATCAAGATCCAATCTGCCAAGACGGCAACGGGGATTGAGTCGAATACGACGCCGTATTTTTGCGCCTGGAATCGAAATAAAAGAAGTATTACCCTGGATATGGATTATCATGAAGCCAGGGAGATATTATTAAACCTGGTTAAGATCAGCGATATCGTGGTGGAAAACTTCTCACCCCGTGTAATGTCAAACTGGGATTTGGATTATGCTACCCTTAAAAAGTCAAACGAAAGACTTATCATGTTAAGCATGTCGGCGACGGGGCAGAACGGACCATGGAAAGATTTTGTAGCATACGGTCCCACGGTTCAATCGCTGGGTGGACTTACCTACCTTACGTCATATTCCAAGGAGGCCCCCATGGGCTTCGGATATGCCTATGCAGACATGGTCTCCGGACTATACGGTGCGATCTCAATTCTGGCAGCGCTGGAACATCTTGACCGATGCGGACAGGGACAATACATCGATCTGTCAGAATATGAAACCGTATGCACTACGATCGGCCCGGCTCTGATAGATGCATGCTTTAACCAAAATCAAATTGTGCCCCAAGGAAACGATGCCGAACAAAAACTTGCAGCCCCATACGGCTGTTACAAATGTTCAGGAGAGGATCGGTGGTGTGTCATCGCAGTTTTTACCGATGGCGAATGGCAATCGCTGTGCGGCGTTCTTGGAAATCCTGTCTGGTCTAGGGGAAAGAAGTTTTCCTCCCTGGCCTCTCGCAAGAAGCATAAGGCAATACTGGACAGGCATATCGGTGAGTGGACGGCGGGACAGACGGCCGAAAACGTGGTGGACTGTCTTCAGCACGCTGGCATTGCAGCCGGTGTCGTTCAGAATGCTGAGGATTTGGCCAACGACCCACAGCTGGCCGCCGGTAACTTTTTCACTTCCCTGAACCATTCGGTCCTGGGTAAGATAAAAATAGATACATATCCCATTAAATTTAAAAATTGCCGCCAAGCAGCCTGGAAGGCCTCCCCCTTGCTCGGCGAAGCAAATCAATACGTTTTTGAAGAATTGCTCGGTATGAAGAAAACCACAATTCGCTCGTATATTGAACAGGGGGTCATCGCCTAGTGTTTTTTCTCCCAAACGACCTTACCCCCGATAATCGTCTTTTCAACCTGCAGATTTTTGAACTCGTCCGCTGTAAGTCGGGTCGGATCTGCGTTTAAGACCACCATATCAGCCAGTTTTCCCGCTGAAATGGTACCTTTTATGGCTTCTTCAAAAGTTGCCCGGGCGGCATTCAGGGTGTACATCTGCAGCGCTGCGGTTGGCTGGATTTTCTCCCTGCCGCCGACCATTTCTCCGGTTGCACTCAATCTGTGCATGGCCGCATTCATCCCGATCAATGGATCGGGCGACACAATCGGACAATCCGAACTCGCTGCAACGTTGATTCCTTGATCAAGAAGGGTTCTGATCGGGTACAGATGTTTCCACTGCTCCTCCGGAACGGTTTCGAGATAGCGTTCACCGTGAAAGTAGATAAATGCAGGTTGGGTCACCACTGTTATACCAAGGGATGCTATTTTTCGGGCTAACTCCGGCGGACACACAGAACAGTGCTCAATGCGGTGGCGGTGGTCTTTTGCGGGAAGCTTCTCCAGCGCAATTTGGATGGCCTTGCAGGCAGCTTTGACAGCCTTTTCCTCGAGCGCATGAATCGCAATTTGCTGCCCTGCTTGATGGACCTCGAACACCATATCGTTTAGTTCTGACTGCGAGGGATGCAACCGGCCGGTGGTATCGTCCAGAATAATTTTGATGGCACCCAAGCGGAGCTGGTTTTCGTTTAACTTGTTTAAATGGTATTGCTTGCTATTTTTTTTAAACGCGGAAATTCCCATCATCAGATTCACCCGGGGGTGCAGGATGCCGGACTTTTTCCAGGATTGGAGAAGTTTCCATTGTTCGGTCCCGTTGCGGGATGATGCATCCTGGATACTCGTAAC
>Ga0209013_10005623_pt1 | contig 10746 bp, 8 predicted proteins | sample Cruoilmetagenom2_FD_187291 | JGI IMG/M metagenome (GOLD analysis project Ga0209013, IMG submission 187291) | Oil polluted marine microbial communities from Coal Oil Point, Santa Barbara, California, USA - Sample 2 (SPAdes) (version 2) | ecosystem: Environmental > Aquatic > Marine > Oil seeps ...
TGGTCGGTTGGGATCACATCCAAATCGGCAGTCTGAAAAGGTTTCCACAGTGGGCAGCAAAGCTGCCAGCGCCCGGGCGGCAGTGGATTTAGCGGTTCCGCGTTCTCCGCGAATCAATACACCTCCGATCCGGGTGTTCACGGCGTTGAGGACCAGGGCGCGTTTCATGCGTTCCTGGCCAACCACTGCTGTAAAGGGGTAGATTGCTGTCATTTTGTTCCTTGTATAGATAAAGTAGTTATTTGTTACAAATAAACGTCAAAAACATCATAGATATTAACGATTTTTTTCTCAGCGATTATCTTACCACAAAGGTTGCCAAGTTGATATTTGCACTGTATAATGATTTCCATTCTAAAATGGAGCGTGCCCTACTTATGGAAGATATGAAGTCACAAGAAGGGGGAGAAGCAATGATCGATAGTTCATCCCCTGCAGAAATTATGGATATGGAAACCCTTTTAGCCCAGGAAGGTCTGGGTCTTGGGAACATCCCTGAAAAGGGTGATATCCGTAAAGGCGTAATTACCGCCATCACATCGAATGAGATCCTGATTGACGTTCAGTCTAAAGCCGACGGTTTGATCGCTGGTAGAGAGCTGGAGCAGATCAATCCCCGGAACCTGGAAGAATTCAAGGTTGGTGAGGAGATCCTTGTTTATGTCCTCGAACCTGAGGATGTCAACGGTCATGTAGTGCTTTCTTTTACCCGAGCCCAGGAAGAACAGGATTGGGAAAAGGTAGAGCAAAGCCTCGAATCCGGAGACGTTATCACAACCTTTGTGGAAGGATATAACAAAGGCGGGTTGTTGGTGCCAGTTGGCCAACTACGCGGGTTTGTGCCCGGATCTTTGGTCAGTGTTTTCCGTGAGGGAGACACCGGTGCCCCTGAAGATCGCTGGAGCGAAGCCATTGGTAAGGAAATCACTCTCAAAGTCATTGAGGTTGATCGTTCGCGCCAGCGCTTGATCCTATCCGAACGGGACGCCATAGGCGAAACCCGGGAAGCGATCAAAGACCAATTGCTGGACAATCTGGCAGTGGGAGATCGAGTAACCGGTTATGTAAGCAGCCTGGCAGATTTTGGCGCTTTTGTCAATATTCAGGGAGTGGACGGCCTCGTTCACCTCTCGGAACTCTCCTGGGACCACGTAGATCACCCCAGCGACCTGGTGAAAGTTGGACAGGAGCTTGAGGTAGAGGTCATTAGTATTGACGAAGAGAAACGCCGGATTGGTTTATCCATGCGAAGACTGCAGGATAATCCATGGATCGAAAAAGCAGAAGAGATTCAGGAAGGACAGCTTATTCAGGGTACGATTACAAACTTAACTGATTTTGGCGCTTTTGCCCGGATTGAAAACACTGATCTGGAAGGTTTGATTCATATCTCTGAATTGAGCATGGATCGTGTAGGACATCCTTCAGAAGTTGTCAGCGTTGGAGAAACTCTGGCACTGCGGGTCATCAGTCTGGATATGGAACGCCACCGAATCGGGCTGAGCCTCGAAAAAGTGGATTCTGATGAATACGCCGCGATCGACTTTGAACAGATTCAGGAAGAACTGAACGGAGAAGGTTCTCTAGAAGAGATCCTGGCCGACTCAGAAGATACTGATGAAGCCCCCGAAGCGGAAGCTGACGAAGAGGCTGAACCGGAAGAGGAAGCCGAAGAAGAAATTGAACCGGAAGAGGAAGCTGACGAAGAAGTTGAACCAGAAGAGGAAGCTGACGAAGAAGTTGAACTAGAAGAGGAAGCCGAAGAAGAGGCTGAACCGGAAGAGGAAGCTGACGAAGAAGCTGAACCAGAAGAGGAAGCCGAAGAAGAGGTTGAACCGGAAGAGGAAGCTGACGAAGAAGCTGAACCAGAAGAGGAAGCCAAAGAAGAGGCTGAACCAGAAGAGGAAGTCGAAGAAGAGGCTGAACCAGAAGAGGAAGTCGAAGAAGAGGCTGAAACTGAAGAGGAAGCTGACGAGAAAGAAGCTCCTCCTGAAGAGGAGTAAATAATAATTACGAAAGCGCATCTAACAAGATGCGCTTTTTTGTTTAGAGGGGAATTTTATTAAATTTACATTAAATTAACACGCTTTCCGTGTTTTTGAAAAGGAATTTGGTAGAATGTCTACACTAAAAATAGTGGGGAGTGCTTGTTTAATTCATTTACGGTAATGTCCGGGGATTCCCTGGATAGTTGCGGGAGGTTGTCTTTTGGCTAGCATGGAAAGATTTACCCAACGAGCTCGGCGAGTTTTAAGTTTAGCGCACAAAGAAGCTGAACGGATGAAACAACCCCAAATTGGGACCGAGCATTTATTGATGGGATTATTACTTGACCAGGGAGGTATAGCTGGTCAGGTTTTACGCGATCTGGGCCTTGATATTGATAGTGTTTTAACTATTACTGAAAGTATCACGGGTTTTGGAGAATACAGTGGTGATGCCTTGGCGTTATCCAGGGGAACCCAGCGAGTACTTGAGTTAGCAGTAGAAGAAGCTCGGAATTTGAGTCACCACTATATTGGCGTTGAGCATATTCTGCTTGGACTGGTTACTTATGGAAAAGGCGTCGCAAATGATGTCTTAGAGCAGCTGGGATTATCAGCTGAACAGATCCGACGCCAGACCCTGCGGGAGATGGAAGAACAAAAAGATAAAGGGAAAACCCAGCGGGAACGCAGGCAGGTCGGAAAACCAAAACGTGCCAAATCAAAAAGCAAAACTCCGATGGTTGACCAACTTGCTGTAAACCTGACAGACCTGGCAGAGGATGGGAAGCTGGATCCGGTGATCGGACGGGAAATGGAAATTGAACGAGTGGTCCAGATCCTGGCCCGCCGTACGAAGAATAACCCTGCCTTGATCGGTGAACCCGGGGTTGGTAAGACCGCAATTGTGGAAGGTTTGACACAGAGAATAGCTGATGGAGAGGTCCCGGCGCCATTATTGGGCAAAAGGGTACTACAGCTGGACCTTGGATCGGTTGTTGCCGGTACTATGTACCGCGGACAGTTCGAGGAACGCCTCAAGAGGGTAATCTCTGAACTAAAGCAATCCGATGCCATACTATTTATTGACGAAGTCCATATGCTTGTTGGGGCAGGATCTGCTGGCTCCGCCATGGATGCTGCCAATATTCTTAAACCAGCTCTCTCTCGAGGAGAACTACAGGTTGTGGGAGCCACAACTTTGGATGAGTATCGTAAACACATTGAAAGCGATGCGGCTCTGGAGCGACGTTTCCAACCCATTACTGTGGATGAGCCAAGCCAGGAAGAAACTATTGAGATCCTGCAGGGCATTCGTTCCGCATATGAGGATCATCACCAGTTAAAAATATCTGATGAAGCTTTGGAAGCGGCCACGGACCTATCGGCCCGTTATGTTTCCGATCGTTTCTTACCTGATAAAGCAATAGATCTGGTCGATGAGGCTTCTTCCCGAGTTCGGATGTACAAAAACCCGATCGGTGATGAAGCCAAAGAGGTCGTTCATAAATTACGAACTGTCCGCAAGGAACTTAAAACCACGAATGAGGAGCAATCCCAATATACTGATCTAGAGACACTTGAAAAATCTTTAGAAGAAAAACTAGAAGAACTCAAAGCAGCCTGGGATCGCGACAGCAGCCCAACAGTGAACACAGAGGATATTGCAGAGATCGTCTCCATGTGGACCGGAATCCCGGTGATGGAACTGGCTGAAGAAGAATCTGATCGCCTGTTGCACATGGAAGAGGAATTACATAAACATATCATTGGGCAGGACGAAGCCATAGAGAAGATTGCCAAGGCAGTTCGCCGTTCTCGGGCAGGGTTGAAAGACCCCAAGCGCCCATTAGGATCATTTATCTTCCTGGGACCGACTGGTGTGGGGAAGACAGAACTTACTAAAGCACTGGCCAAATTCATGTTTGGCAGTGAAGATGCTTTGATCCACCTGGATATGTCGGAATTCATGGAAAAGCACAGCGTCAGCAGATTGGTTGGTGCGCCTCCTGGATATATTGGTTATGATGATGCTGGCCAGCTCACAGAGGCAATTCGAAGACGACCTTACTCGATTGTAGTTTTTGACGAGATCGAAAAAGCTCACTCGGAAGCCCATAATATGCTATTGCAGATCATGGAAGAAGGGCATATTACTGACGCGAGAGGCAGAACTGTTGATTTCCGCAATGCAATGATTATCATGACTTCCAATATCGGTGCGGAGCTGATCCAGAATAATGCCTCGATCGGATTTGATCTGGCCTCAGATGAGGAACAATCCCGTAAACGGGGTTACGAGGATATGCGGCGCAAATTGCTGAAATCCCTTAAGAGTACTTTCCGCCCCGAATTCATCAACCGTGTGGATTCTGTGGTAGTCTTCCATGCTCTGAGCAAGGATCATATCAAGGAGATCGTGGATCTGGAGTTGGACAAACTACGCGAACGATTGGTAGAAAAGAACCTCCAGCTGGAGATCACCCCGGAGGGTGTCGATATGCTGGTGAAAATGGGCTACAACCCGGAGATGGGTGCCCGCCCGCTGCGGCGCGTGATCCAGGAAAAGATTGAAAATCCGCTATCAGACGCGGTCCTTTCCGGTAAGTTCAGTAAAGGGGAGATTGTCCTGGTAGAAGCCGAGCTTGGCGAGGAAGAGGATGATGGTGAAATCATTCTGACCAAGGGAGATCCTGAGATCTACGGAAAACCTTTCCTGGCTGAGGAAGAGGATGAACCAGTTGCAGTAGGATGAAATAACAATAAGTAAACAAAAAGCTCCCATTAATGGGAGCTTTTTTTATTTAAGATCAGGACGCGGGATCACTCTATTGAGGGACTGAGTCCTTTCGAAAGGACTCAGTCCCTATATTTTTATTTTAATATCTCTAAAACCTGGGCGCTGTGCTTGGCCGGAGAGACTTTCTGGAATACTTCCTGGATGATTCCGGCCGGATCGATCAGATATGTTGTGCGGTGAACGCCGTAATATTCCTTCCCAAAGTTCTTTTTAGGACCCCAAACCTTATACAAATCACATACCTGGTGGTTTTCATCTGCCAGCAAGGTAAAAGGCAGTTGGTATTTATCCTGAAATTTCTTGTGGGAAGCCGGTGAGTCCGGGCTGACTCCCAGGATCACAATCTTGGCGTTTTGATAATTGCTGTAATCGTCCCGAAAATTACAAGCTTCTGTTGTGCATCCTGGTGTGTCATCCTTGGGGTAGAAATATAATAGAACATGTTGCCCTTGGAAAGAACCCAATGAAACGGTCTGATTATTTTGATCTAGAAGATTGAAATCAGGCGCTTTTTCTCCAATTGATAAATACATATTTTCTCTTTATCTTAATGATCACAGGGAATTATATTCCCTGAAGCTGAATATATCATGAGAGCTTATCGCTTTGACCTCGTCACCATGTTCCTCGAGTAATGAGCGCAAAGGCTCAACTGAACTCCCCATGATACTTTCAGCAAGCCAGGTTGGTAGGAATTTTAACTTATGAGCTTCTTCACCTCGATTATGCAGATCGGCACCTTCATAGAATGTTGAAGCGGCATCTCCGCAGTGCAGTAGCCAGTTCCCGGGTTTCCCGATAGCTACGCCACAATGCCCCCGCGTGTGTCCGGGCAGAGGGATGAACAGGAAATCAGCTTCAGGTGTATTTAAAATTGGGACTGCTTTGAAACCAAACCAATCGATCACCGGCTCTCCGTGCCTGGCCCAGCGAGGATCATGTTGCCAATGCTGCGGGATGTAAGCGACCTCCATATACCCTTTGGGTTTGTGTATGGCTTGGAATTCAGTTTCATAGATGTGGATATTGGCCCAGGGGAAATCAACCAAGCCTCCGGCGTGATCGACATGCATATGGGTGAGAATAATATTTTGGACATCTTCTGGTTTAAAACCCAAGGCCTGGACTTGATAAACAGCTATTTCTTTTCGATTAAAAGGAACACCCATCCAGTGTAAAAAGAAGCGCATTTTCCGGGATGGATTTATATAATCCTGAGTGCCAAAACCTGTATCTATCAATACCGGCCCAGTGCTGGTCTCAACCAACAGGCAGTATACAATTGTTTCTACATCAATGAATGGGGCTTTCAGCGATCCGCAGTTCAAGTGGTGGATCTTCATTAGGACTTCCCTTTTGAAAACTGAAAAAGGGCTGCTCTTTCGATCCGTTTCTTAAGAGAAGGATGGGAGTGGAGCAGAAATTCCACCCAAGGCTCAGGGTCAACTTCGGCCAGGTTCTGGTTGCCGAGACGAGTTAAAGCAGATTTGTATGCTTCAACTTTTCCCGTCACTTGGAGGGCAAATTCGTCTGCCAGGTTTTCTCTCCAACGGCTGAATCCATTGCTTATTGGCATAGTTAATAATCCATACAAGCCCAAAAAGAGGCCGAATAGAGGTAGGGCAGCGATATCTGATACGGACCTAAAGCCAAGTACCGAAACTCCCCAGATAAGACACAGAGAAGTCAGATACAGCCCCCCCAGAGTGAGAATAGTTTGAAATACCATCCCTAATGGAATATCATGGTTTTTTTGGTGACCCAATTCATGAGCAAGTACAGTTTCTATTTCATCGGCCTGGAATTCATCCAGTAGTGTATCTCCCAGGATGATCCGGCGAGTATTTCCCAATCCCGTCAATCCGGCATTGGCGGCTTTAGTTCTTTTGCTCATATCAAAACGGTATACTCCTGCCACGTATGTCCCAGTTTTATTTGCCAGATCTAGCAGCCGTTCTGTCAGATCTTGATGTTCCTCCTCCAAAGGGGTGAATTTATAGAAGATCGGAAAAAGTAGTATAGGCGCCAGGTTGGCCAGCAAGACATTAAAGAGTAGAAGAATTCCTGCAGTCCAGAGCCACCAGCTTTCTGGGGCAGAGCGCAAAATCAGATAGACAATTTCGAGTAGGGTCCCACCCAATACTGCAGAGATCATAAGATTCTTGATCTGATCAAGAATCCAGCCCTTCAGGTCCTGATTGGATTGTTGATACCGATGGGGTAAGACATACCCAGTGTAATACGAGAGAGGAAGATCCAGGATTGTAAACACCGCACCAAAAATATAACCAAAGATCAAGACTGCTATCCAGGGAATTTGGGTCCAGCTATAGATCCAATCTCGAAGTAAGGTTGACCAGCCCAATACCAGCCAGGCCAAGAGCAGGATCGCACCCAGAAGCAAATCCAGAAGCATATATTTGCGGCGGATACTGGCATATTCTTTGGCCAGTTTTTGCCGTTCTGGATCCAGGGTGGAGGCACCGATAATTTCTTTCTGGTATTTTTCGATCATAGAACTATATCCTCATAATTTATTGATCATTCTCGAAATTATTATAAGGGATTTCCAACATTCTCCTCTGTACAATACTCAGAACGTGGTGATGTTGGATTGATATTAATAATCTTGATAAGTTACTATCCATGCCATGTACAGAATTGAAAAGGACATTTTCAGGTGATAAAAAGACGTATATAATTAATGTCAATGGCTCAGGATGGAAAGATTACCTTATATGCGCTGGATTGTGGGACTGTGAATTGGCGCCTGTACCGCATGGAGTACCATTATGATGGTGCGAAGGCGCAGCATGTCACCAGTCCCTTATCTTCTCCCTTGGCCAATTTCTCTGATCGCAAGCTTCCCGCAGTTCTTACATTGACACCGGATGGGACAGATCTGGAAGATATCGGTGAGACAGCCCTGAATTACTTAGAAGACACAGAGATTAGAACCCGGGTAAGGGAATTCTTCAAACCCTCTATCGGAAATCACCTGATCGAAAATCCATCCCCTCATCAACAGCGCTATAGCCATTTTGAAGCTCTGCTATACACCCGGCTTTTATTAAAAACATTGATCAAGCAGATCCGGGAAGAAAAATATAACTCTGGTCCACTTGATGATCAAATCCACTTTTCGATTGCCTACCCGGACCGTTGGCGAACTGAGTTTGACGGCAAGATCTTTGAAGATTTTTATCATGTCATTCTGGAATGTTTTCCTCCGGCGATTGCAGATCGTATTCAGTTTGTTCCAGAATCAGAAGGCGTGATCCTCGGCTTAAGGGATCAAGCTCTACTTGAGCGATTCCACTCGGAAAACATCAACCTGATTATCGATGTAGGCGGAAGCAATACTACGATCTACGCCAGGAAATATAACGCCGAAACCGGGGCGCTGGTTGATATTGACCGCTACGAGGAACCCTTTGGCGGGGGATTATATGATGCTCTGTTGGCACAACACCTTTCCAGTGAACTGAAGATCCCGGCCAAAGTTTTGGCTGGCGACCCCGCAGCTTTTATGACGCTGAGGATCTGGGGGCAGCTGATCAAAGAATCGCTCAGCCGTGAGATACTCGGTGAGCCAGAAGTGATAACAGCCTTAACGGGCCAGCAAGCGCTGACGCTAGTGATGAATAACGGCCAGGTTTTCCGGCAAAATAAGAAATTAACTCCAAGTGAGTTTGCTCAACTTTGCTTGCCCCTGGACCAAGCGTTCCAAGATGTATTAACTCGTGCTCTTAAGGAAATGGAAATCGATGAAGGCATTATTGGTAGGGCGATCCTACTGGGTGGCGGGACCAGAGTACCGGGAATATTAAAAGGAATCGAGGACCGTTTTGGCGATAAATTGATTTATCCACGGAATCCGGAAGAAATGATTGTCAGGGGGATCGGTTTGGCGTTCACATCTTCCTTGCCGGATCGAGAAGATGAAGAAAAGAAACATATCCCGGAGAAAAAAACAGGCTGGCGCTTGATGCACGAAAATGGAGAGATTGTGGACATCCAGAAAGAGATCTTGATTGCCGGGAGAAGCCAGCAAGCTGATATTCTACTTGATAGTAAAAAATGCTCCCGTACTCATGCCTTGATCCGATTGGAAGGAAATGCGCTAACTCTGATCGATCTGAGAAGTAAAAATGGAACTTTTGTAAATGATCTTCAGTTAACTCCCAATTCCGGCCAACATCTCAGAGTAGGGGATGAGCTTAGGTTTGGCGACCAGAAATTCATTCTGGAATAAACAGATGAGTTTTAAGACAAGACCCCGGAGGAAGGTTCACTCCGGGGTCTTTTATTGAAAGGTAAAGGACTAGATCCAACCCTGTTTTTTACAGAACTCGGTCAGCCAAGGAATCTCAAACCATTCTCCCTGATAGGCTTTGATGGCCGGGTAAATTGTAACTAAGCCCAGTAGGGGGGTAATGCATGATAATAAAATCGTTACTACTAAAAGCGTGCTCAAGATCCCGATGATGATATTAGCACCAATGGATTGAACAGCATGAAAACGAACAAAAGGTCTATCCTTCTGTGGTTCAATTATTAATGCGATTATGGCCAGAACTACTCCGAGCCAGGGTATCCAGCCCAACATGGCCCATAATTTATCATCGTCGCTAACTTCCACATCAGCATAGGGGGCATTGATAATCTCTTCAGTCATTAGAAGCTCCTTTATAATTATTTCCTGATAAATATCTATTCTACTTGTTTAACGAAAAATTGGGGTTAAAGTTCCTAATTTCTAAGAAATTTACTACGAATCACTCATGATGAACTCAACCAGGGCGTTGATTTCATCAGTAGATAATCGGCCGCCCCAAGTAGGCATACGACCGGATCCATTGGTTATCGTCTCCACGTAAGCAGAAGGATCTTTTGTCAGATTGGTGGGGAGCAAGGGTGGTCCACCTCCGCCTTCACGTTCTGCGCCATGGCAGCTTGAACAGCGAGTTGAAAAAATGGCAGCAGCATTAATTATTACAGCTTTTTCATCACCGTCGTCCTCAGAATCGGAGTCTGAATCAACAGCTGCATCGGTATCATCATCATGGCCTTCATCTGCATCCAAATCCATATCATCCGGTGGGGCAGGAGTTTGTTCGGGAATCTGTGTAGGGGAGGGACTTCCTGTGCAGGCAGTAACGGAAAGAATTAGAATGCAGGTCAATAAAATTAATACCCATTTTTTGTTCATTTATCGCTCCTTTAATAACCAATAAACTTGATTCTTACTATACTCTAAAAAGATCATTTGATAACTGTGTTAACCAATATTTAATATCAATCAATAACGATTTATTCCTATGATCCCTATATCATGTACAATATTCTGTACGGAAACTCCCCATTATAAACAGGTTGTGATGCGAAGATTATCATCCTCAATGAACGTCAGATTCCAGGCTTTACAAGAAAATCGGTATCTATCCGGATTGGATGATGAGATCCTGCATCACCTGGCTGAAAATACCAGTTTAATCGCCTATGATGCTGATGAAAACATTATTCTTGAAGGCCAACCTTGCCGGGGTCTGAATATTGTTGAGTCAGGCAGGGTAAAGATCTATAAATATTCTTCAACGGGCAGGGAAATGATAATAAATGTTTTGGACCAGGGAGAATCTTTTAACGAAGTATCTGTTTTTGACCAACAGGAAAACCCAGTGAATGTCAGCGCGGTACTCAGCACTCGAACCTGGTTAATTTCTGCTGATACGCTTCGCAAGGTCATTGCAGAGCACCCCCAGGCTTGCCAGCAGATCATCATTAGTTTATCGCAGAATTTAAGGATGCTGATAGGCAAAGTGGCAGAATTATCCTTTTATACTGTGACAGCTCGTTTGGCCCGCTTATTGCGGGAGCTCCCTGAAGCTCAACTGGCTGGCAGTGGTCCTTCCCGCTTGACCCAGGATGGCTTGGCGGCTCGTATCGGTACGGTTCGCG
>Ga0209013_10005624_pt1 | contig 10744 bp, 10 predicted proteins | sample Cruoilmetagenom2_FD_187291 | JGI IMG/M metagenome (GOLD analysis project Ga0209013, IMG submission 187291) | Oil polluted marine microbial communities from Coal Oil Point, Santa Barbara, California, USA - Sample 2 (SPAdes) (version 2) | ecosystem: Environmental > Aquatic > Marine > Oil seeps ...
GACCGCTCAGTCGGCTCCACCAACGAACTCTCCATTGAGGGGATGCTCGACAAGACGCTTTAGGCGTCCCCGATAGGCGTTCGATAATGATTGGCACACTCGGCCTTGCGTTTCTCGCCGGCATCCTGTCGATCCTGTCGCCGTGCGTGCTGCCGCTGCTGCCCATCGTGCTGGGCACGGCGCAGGCCGAGCATCGCCTTGGGCCAGTCGCGCTTGCCGCCGGCCTGGCCGTTTCCTTCACCGCGATCGGGCTGTTCGTCGCCACCATCGGCTTTGCCATCGGTCTCGACACCGATGTGTTCCGTTTGCTCGCGGCAGTGCTGCTGATCACTGTCGGGGTCGTGCTGCTCGTGCCGAGCCTACAAGCGCAAGTCGCCGTGGCCGCCGGTCCCGTCGGCAATTGGGTCGACGATCGTTTCGGCGGGTTCAACGCCACGAGCCTGTGGGGTCAGTTCGGACTGGGGCTGCTGCTTGGTGCGGTGTGGGTGCCGTGCGTGGGGCCAACGCTTGGTGCGGCGTCAATCCTTGCTGCCAAGGGTGAGCATCTCGGGCAGGTGGCGCTCACCATGCTTGCGTTCGGCGTTGGCGCGGCGTTGCCGCTAATGGTGTTGGGCTTTGCCTCGCGCGAGGCCATGCAGCGCTGGCGTGGGCGTCTCGCAGAAGCTGGCAAAGGCGGCAAGATGCTGCTTGGCGCACTTCTCGTCGCGGTGGGACTGCTGGTGGCGACCGGCGCCGACAAGAAATTGGAAGCGTTCTTGGTCGAGGCTTCGCCGCAATGGCTGACGAACCTGACGACGCGCTACTAATAAGACACTCGGCCTACGGCTCCAGCTCGGTATCCCAGTAAAGATAGTCGAGCCAGCTTTCGTGCAGATAGTTCGGCGGGAACAGCCGCCCGTTGCGGTGCAATTCGAACACCGTCGGCCGGTAGGGCTTCTGCGCCGGCCACATCTTGGAACGGGTCGGCATCTCACCGCCTTTGGCGAGATTGCACGGCGCGCAGGCCGTGACCACGTTCTCCCACCTTGTGAGGCCGCCACGCGAGCGGGGCACTAAATGATCGAAGGTGAGCTCCTGCCTGTCGCCGCAATATTGGCAGGTGAAGCGGTCGCGCAGGAACACGTTAAACCGGGTGAAGGCGGGATAGAGCGCCGGGCGCACGTAACTCTTCAGCGAGACGACACTGGGAAGCTTCATCTCGAACGAAGGCGAGTGTACGGCGTGCTCGTATTCGGAGACGATGTTGACGCGGTCGAGGAACACGGCCTTCACCGCGTCCTGCCAACCCCATAGCGATAGAGGGTAGTAAGAGAGGGGCCGATAATCGGCATTCAGCACGAGTGCGGGATAGGTCCCGGGAGCGGCCGATGCTGTTGCGACGTTCAAGGCCAAAAGGTCCTCGTTACTGCCCGTCGCACTCGGGGTTCCCAGCTCGTCTGTCGCGCGAGATACTATAAGGACGTGTCATGAATGTGAAGGGCCCCAGATGCTGTGGTTTACCATTCACGAGCCCCTATGGCGTGGTTGCGCCCGCATCAGCGAAGGCCTGACGCAAGAAGTTGCCGCCGAGGCGCAATCCCTCCCCGTCAATGCCGTGTCCGATGCCTTGTGAAACATGCCACTCCACGGGGTGGCCGGCTTGGCTAAGGGCTTCGCGGGCCATGTGCATGGCATCGACCGGAATCACTTCGTCCCTGTCGCCGTGCACCAGGAGGATGGCGGGGCCTTGGCCCGGCGCCGGTAAGGCCTCGAGCGTCGCCAACGCGCCTGAATAGCCGACGATGGCCTTGGGCGGGGCGTTGCGGGCAAGCCCGACAGCCAAGGCCATCATGGTGCCCTGGCTGAACCCGACAAGGGCGAGGGCGCTAGCCGGCAGGTCGTGCCTGGCGAGCTCGGCGTCGAGAAAGGCATTCAGCGCGGGTGCGGCGCTCTTCACGCCCTCGGCGATGATCGACATGTCGCCCATGGAGAGGTCGAACCACTGCCGGCCCATTGGCGACATGGCGCACGGCTCGGGTGCATTGGGCGAGACGAACGCGGCGTGCGGCAGGAGGCTTGCCCACTCCCGCCCCAGGCCGATCAGGTCGTTGCCGTCGGCGCCATAGCCGTGGAGAAACACCACGAGTTGCTGTGCGCTGCCGCCCGCTGCCGGCGGCAGGCGCGGCCCATCAAGTTCTGGCAAGGTCATATGTGTTAACCGGCTCCCCGCACCTAGTCGCCGCCGCCGACGTCCTTGGCTGAGTCGGCGTTGAGCTGGCCATACATTTGCGGACCGATGTCGCTGAGAAGACCGAGTTGCGTCTCGATGAAGTCGATATGCCCTTCTTCATCGCGCAGCAGTTCTTCGAACAGATCCATGCTCGCATAATCCTCTTCCTTCCGGCACGCGGCACGCGCTTCCATGTAGAGCGCGCGGGCGCCGTACTCGGCCTTGAGATCGCATTCGAGGATTTCCTTGATGTTCTGGCCGATCATCAAGGGATCGAGCTTCTGCATGTTGGGGAAGCCCTCGAGGAAGATGATGCGCGTCACCAGCTTGTCGGCGTGATGCATCTCTTCGATGGACTCCTCGCGCTCCTTCTGGGCGAGCTTGGTGTAGCCCCAGTCATCGAGCAGACGGTAGTGCAGCCAATACTGATTGACCGCGGTGAGTTCGCTGGTGAGCGCCTTGTTCAGGTACTCGATAACTGTTGGATTGCCCTTCATCGTGATCTCCTCTCAACCTTGCTGTTCATTGTGACGTGTTCTGTGGTGTCCGCCTAGTCCGCCGTGGGGCTGTTGTCGAACGGCGACCGATGGGGAAGCGAGGCCGCCGAGCTCGGCCCCTCATCGTCGTAGCTGAGCATGAGCTTGGTGATAAGCGGCAGACAATTGCCGCAGGACGGCCGCTTGCCGAGCGTCTTGTAGATGAGCCCCGGTGTGAGCACGACGAAGGGGTCCTTGGTGCGCAGGGCCGAGACCGCATCGTGAATGTCCTGGGCTGAAATCATGGAACAGGAGCAGACGATCATGCTCTTCTCTATGACAGCGCGGGCGGATTGTCTCCACGTCGCGCGGCCGCCGCTGACCAATTCGGCCAGCACTAGATTAGATTGATTCTAAAGTAGTAACCCTTGGGTGGCAAGGGATATTGGCCGGGCGAGATGGCAGGCTGTTTGCCGGCTTTTCCAGGCGGCGTTGCCGGGACCGCCGCCGGCACCGCCCGGATGAGGGCACTTCGCCTTAGGACCTCATAAACCACGCAATTTAGCTCGGATTTAAGCCGGGTCTGAGACCATGCGCCTCAACAACGGGGTCGAACAAGGCCTAGCAGTGGGGGCGTATCATGCAAATCAACCGGGCTCAGCCGGCGAATACCAATGTGAAGATCGAAGGGCTCATGAGCGGGCTCGACGCGGAGCGTAAGGCCCGCGAGGCCGCAGAAGCCGCCGATGCGGCCAAGACCGGGCTGCTCGCGCTGATGGGCAGGGACCTGCGCGCGCCCATGGAATCGGCGGCCGCCATGGCCAACCAGCTTCTGTCCAGCCCGGCTGGCGTTTCCCAGCGGCACGATATCGAGACATTCGCGCAGTCGGCGCGGGCGCTGTTCGATACGCTTCACGACGTTCTGGACTACGCAGATCTGGAGACCGGCGCGGCGGAAGTGGCCCTCGAGCCGTTCGACCTGCATGCGCTGGTGAAGGATGCAGCTTCGACTTTGCAAGCGCGCGCGGGCGCCAAGAGCCTGACCAGCGCGGTGGAGATGACCCCGGACTGTCCGCGCTTCATCGTTGGCGATGCGCCCCGGGTGCGCCAAGTGCTGATGGGCCTGATCGAGGCCGCGCTGCAACGGACGACCGAAGGCTCGATTCGACTCTATGCCAGCGTCAACGAGGCGGCCCATCCCTTCACGGTGCGGTTCGACATCACCGATACGGGCGCCGGCCTCACCGAAGCGGAAATCGATAACTTGTTTCAGCCGTGCTCGGGCACATCGCGCATAGGCGGCTCTCTTGGGCTGCCAATCGCGCGGCGCCTAGCCGCGGCGATGGGCGGCGGGCTTGGCTGCACCAGCGCGGTCGGGCAGGGCACGCTTCATTGGTTCACCTTCCAGTCTGTTGCCGCCGATGAGCAAGACGCGGCAAAGGCGCAAGCCGCGCCGAAACCGGAAGTGCCGGCACCGCAGCCCGAGACAAAAGCCCCCCGCGAGGGAGCGCTGTCGGGTCACGTGCTGCTGGTCGAGGGCAACAGCGTCAATCGCATGCTGATCGGTGCCTATCTTGACGAGATCGGTCTCACCTACGAGACGGCCGACAATGGCGCGGCGGCGCTGATGTGCCTCGCGGCTCGGCCCTACGATCTCGTTCTCATGGACACGGTGCTGCCGGACTATGACGGCTCACAGATGGCAAAGCGCATCCGCACCATGCAGGCGCCGTCGTCGGACGTACCGATCGTCGGCATCACCGCATCTGGGTCCTCTGAGGATCTGCAGGGCCTCGTCGAGGCGGGCCTGAATGCGCGCGTGACGAAGCCGATCCAGGGCCGCGCCCTCTACGCTGCGCTTGTGCCGTTCCTGCCGGCGCAAGCCTAGCTCGCGTCAGGCCAGCGCGCGTCAGGCATTGTCCATCAGGACGCCGGCGAGCAGGATCAGGTAAGCGATCAGCAGCAAGCCGAGACCGTACGAGGTGAAGATCGGCAGCGGTACGATCATGCCGATCACCACGAGTGCGGCCAGGATGACGGAGATGAGAAAGGTCTGCCGGCGCGGCGTGCTCAGTTTGAAGTCCATGATGTCCCCCCTTGATGCGCCTCTTTTGGCATGACGCCAGAAGAAAAATCAGCGTTGCCAGGACTCTAGCGGCAAAGTTGCGCCGCTGTCATGGCCCCTGAACCGGGGAATTTCTAAAGGTGCAGCTTTTCCTTGGCTTCCAGCGGCGGCACGGGAACGTCCGCCTCGGCCAGCACCTCGACCTTTTGGTCCACCAGATCGACGATCCCGGTCATGATCTCGTTGAGCTGGAAATCCTTCGGCGTATAGATGGCTGCGGCGCCGCACTGCTTGAGGACGTTGACGTCTTCGGCCGGAATGATGCCGCCGACAACGACCGGCACCTCGCCCATACCCGCCTCGCGCAGCTTCTGCACAACGTCGCGCACCAGTGACACGTGGGAGCCGGAGAGGATGGAAAGTCCCACGACATGGGCCTTGGCCTCTTTGGCTTGCTCCACGATTTGATCGGGGGTCAGGCGGATGCCGTCATAGACGACACTCATGCCGACATCGTCCGCGCGCACGGCGATCTGCTCGGCACCATTGGAATGGCCATCGAGGCCGGGCTTGCCGACGACGAAGGTGAGCGTGCGGCCGAGCTTGCCTGAGACTTGGCTCACCAGCTCGCGTACGTCTTGCAGGCGCGCCTCGTCGATCTCGTGCGAGGCGCCGATGCCGGTGGGCGCGCGATATTCACCGAAGACTTCGCGCAGCACCGCGCCCCATTCGCCGGTGGTAACGCCGGCCTTAGCGGCGGCGATCGACGGGGGCATGATGTTGCGGCCTTCGCTGGCCGCGTCCTTCAGCTCGCGCAAGGTTTCGCGCACGGTCGCGTCATCGCGCTGCTGCCGCCAGGCTTGCAGCGCGGCGATCTGCTCGATCTCCACGGACTCCGGCACGGTGAGAATGCCTTCGACGCCAGAATCGAGCGGCGACGGTTCGGTCTCGGTATAGGCGTTGACGCCGACCAGCGTTTGATCGCCGCGCTCAATGTCGGCAATGCGCTCGGCATTCGAAGCGATGAGTGACTCTTTCATGTAATCGATGGACGCCACGGCCCCGCCCATGGCGTCGAGTTTGGCGAGTTCGGCGCGAGCCTGTTCCTTCAACTCCTCGACCTTGCGGTCGATCACTTCGGAGCCATCGAAGATGTCCTGATACTCCAGGAGGTCGGTCTCGTAGGCGACGATCTGCTGCAGGCGCAGCGACCATTGCTGATCCCAGGGGCGCGGCAGGCCGAGTGCCTCGTTCCAGGCAGGCAACTGCACGGCGCGGGCGCGGGCCTTCTTCGACAGCGTCACCGCCAGCATCGATAGCAGGATGCGGTAGACGTTATTCTCGGGCTGCGGCTCGGTGAGGCCAAGCGAGTTCACCTGGACGCCATAGCGGAAGCGCCGGAATTTCGGCTCCTCGACGCCGTAGCGTTCGCGCGCGATCTCATCCCAGAGATCGACGAAGGCGCGCATCTTGCTCACCTCGGTAATGAAGCGAACGCCTGCATTGACGAAGAAGCTGATGGCGCCGACCACGCGCGGAAACTTCTCTTCCGGCACTTCGCCGGAGGCCTTGACCGCATCGAGGACGGCGATTGCCGTGGCCAGCGCGAAGGCGAGTTCCTGTGCCGGCGTCGCGCCTGCCTCCTGCAAATGATAGGAGCAGACATTGGTCGGGTTCCATTTCGGCAGCTCGCGGTTTGCAAAGACGATCACGTCCTTGATGAGCCGCAACGAAGGATCAGGCGGAAACACGTACGTGCCGCGCGACAGATACTCCTTGATGATGTCGTTCTGCACGGTGCCGGTCAGCTTGGTGCGATCGACGCCCTGCTCGTCGGCGAGTGACACGTAGAGCGACAGCAGCCAGGCGGCCGTGGCGTTGATCGTCATCGAGGTATTCATCTCGGCCAACGGGATGCCCTTGAGCAGGGCCCGCATGTCGCCGAGATGCGAGACGGGCACGCCCACCTTGCCGACCTCGCCCCGCGCCAGCGCCTCATCGGAATCGTATCCGGTCTGGGTGGGCAGATCGAAGGCGATCGAAAGCCCGGTCTGCCCCTTGGACAGGTTCTTCCGGTAAAGCTCGTTAGAGGCCTTGGCGGTGGAGTGGCCCGCATAGGTGCGGAACATCCACGGCCTGTCGCGTTCGGTCTTGACGCTCATGATCTTCCTGAGGTTGGTGTGCGCTGCATCGAAGCATGCCCGATGCGCCTGGGCAATATCGGCTAAAAAGGTTCTAAAACGCCCAGCCCTTGGGTTCAAAGGCCCAAAGTGGGCCTCTTTGACGCAAAGGATCCCGATGCGCGTTTCGTCGCTGGGAATGAATCAACCCCTGGGCAGAGGCCCCGCTTTTTGCTAACCCTCCACACCGAATGAGGCAGCCCTGCCAAAAATAGGGCAATTCCATGAGAGCCCCGGCGCTTTTGGGGCGGGCTTAGGCTAAGTCTACGAGCCCGCAAACATGTTGCAGTTGCGAAACAGATCGATGACAATTCCCGCAATGCAAAAAGAGCGCCTAGAAAAGAGGACTGGGGGGACCAACCGGATGAATGAGATGTCGATAGCTGAAGTTTCTCCAGAAACGTCCGCACCGACGGGTGAAGTCAAAGATCTCTACGAGATCGGCGAGATTCCCCCTCTCGGTCACGTGCCGAAGAACATGTACGCCTGGGCGATCCGCCAGGATCGTGAGGGTCCTCCGGACCAGGCCATGCAGGTCGAGGTGGTACCCACGTGGGAACTCGATTCCCATGACGTGCTGGTCCTCGTGATGGCCGCGGGCGTGAACTACAACGGCGTCTGGGCTTCGCTCGGTACGCCGGTCTCGATGTTCAACGTTCACAAGAACCCGTATCACATCGCGGGTTCCGATGCCTCGGGCATCGTTTGGGCCGTGGGCTCCAAGGTGAAGCGCTGGAAGGTCGGCGACGAAGTCGTCATTCACTGTAACCAGGACGACGGCGACGACGAGGAATGTAACGGCGGCGATCCGATGTTCTCGACGTCTCAGCGCATCTGGGGTTACGAGACCCCGGACGGCTCGTTCGCGCAGTTCGCTCGCGTTCAGGACCGCCAGCTTCTGCCGCGGCCGCAGCACCTCACCTGGGAGGAGGCCGCCTGCTACACGCTGACGCTCGCCACCTCCTATCGCATGCTGTTCGGCCATCGGCCGCATACGCTGAAGCCGGGCCACAACGTGCTGGTGTGGGGCGCCTCCGGCGGCCTGGGGTCCATGGCCATCCAGCTTTGCGCCACGGCCGGCGCCAACGCCATCGGCGTGGTGTCCGAAGACGACAAGCGCGACTACGTGATGTCGCTCGGCGCCAAGGGTGTCATTAACCGCAAGGACTTCGACTGCTGGGGCCAGCTGCCGAAGGTCGGCACACCCGAATACGACACCTGGTTCAAAGAAGCCCGCAAGTTCGGCAAGGCCATCTGGGACGTTACCGGCAAGGGCGTGAATGTCGACTGCGTGTTCGAGCATCCGGGCGAGGCGACCTTCCCGGTCTCTTGCTTCATCGTGAAGCGCGGCGGCATGGTCGTATTCTGCGCCGGCACCACCGGCTACAATCTCACCATGGATGCCCGTTACGTTTGGATGCATCAAAAGCGCATCCAGGGCTCCCACTTCGCGCATTTGGCGCAGGCCAGCCAAGCCAACAAGCTCGTGGTCGAGCGTCACGTCGATCCGTGCATGTCCGAAGTGTTCCCCTGGGAGCAGATCCCCAAGGCGCATATGCGCATGTGGAATAACGAGCACCGCCCCGGCAACATGGCCGTTCTGGTCAGTGCGCCGGTCACGGGCCTTCGGACTTACGAGGACGTGCTCGAAGCCAGCCAGGAGATGCACGGCAAGGCCTAAGGGCTGCCGGAAGAATTTGGTCCCTCTGTCGGGCCTCGAAGCGCCCTGGACTTTGGTCTGGGGCGCTTTTCTTTGCGCCGTCGTCACGCGCGATTGGGATTTGACTCTCGTCCCGGGTCAGGCTTCGTTGGGCCAAATTTCGAGACCCGACGTGATTTGAGGAGCCTGATTTTGACCGCCGCCGAGACCATTTCCGATCCTGGGGCTTTGAGCCCCACTGAGCTGATCCCGCTGCTTGAAGGCGCCGCCAAGGCCACCAAAGCCTTGAGCGCCAAGGCGACCGATACCCTGAAAGCCAAGCTGGCGCCTGGCGGCAAGGTCGACGGCGCGGCCCTGGAGCGGGAGGAGCACGCAGCCCACGGGCTCGCCTGGCTCACGACCTACGCCGAAGGCATCCACCAGCTTGCCGACTACGCCAAGCGCGTGGCCGACGAGGGCCGCTTCGGCGAGATGGAATCTCTGCTCAGCCAGATCGTGGCGGGTGAGTATCTGGCGCAGCTTGCCGGTGGCGTCACCATGAGCCAGGGCGAGGTTGTCCGGCTGCATGAGCTCGGCCTTTCGGACGATGCGCGCCAAGAGTTTCTCACCGGTGATGTGACCGCGCTAATCGAAGGTGTGACGCCGGCGATGCGCGCGCGCGTCGTGTCGCTTATCCAGGACGCGCAAGGCGCGGCGGCGGCCAATTTCGGCGATCCGGGCCTGGAGGAAACCTACGAGGAAATCCGCAACGAGATGCGGCGCTTCTCGGAGGCCGAAGTCGTGCCGCACGCACAGGAGTGGCACCTCAAGGACGACTACATTCCGATCGAGCTGATCAGCCAGATGGCGGAGCTCGGCGTGTTCTCGCTGACGCTGTCGGAAGAGTATGGCGGGCTCGGCCTCGGCAAGGAGGCCATGTGCGTCGTCTCCGAGGAATTGAGCCGCGGCTATATCGGCGTGGGCTCGCTCGGCACGCGCTCGGAGATCGCCGAGGAGCTGATCCACAATGGCGGCACCGACGCGCAGAAAGAAGAGTGGCTGCCGAAGATCGCCTCCGGCGAAATTCTGCCGACGGCGGTGTTCACCGAGCCGAACACGGGCTCCGACCTCGCGTCGCTCTCCACGCGCGCGGTGAAGGACGGCGACGTCTACAAGATTACCGGACAGAAGACCTGGATCACGCACGCCGCGCGCGCGGACGTGATGACCGTGCTGGCGCGCACCGATCCCAACGAGAAGGGCTATCGGGGCCTCTCTATGTTCCTGGCGCCGAAGCCGCGCGGCACCGACGACGATCCGTTTCCTGCGAAAGGCATGTCGGGCGGCGAGATCGAGGTGCTGGGCTATCGCGGCATGAAGGAGTTCGAACTCTCCTTTGACGGCTTCGAGGTCCCGGCAGCGAACCTGCTTGGCGGTGTCGAGGGCCAAGGCTTCAAGCAGCTGATGCAGACCTTCGAGGCGGCGCGTATCCAGACGGCCGCGCGCGCCATTGGTGTCGCGCAATCCGCGCTCGACATCGGTCTGCGCTACGGCATGGAGCGCATCCAGTTTGGCAAGCCGATCATCGAATTCCCGCGCGTTTCCGACAAACTGGCCATGATGGCGGCGGAGATTCTGCTGGCTCGCCAGCTCACCTATTTTTCCGCGCGGAAGAAGGATGCAGGGGAGCGGTGCGACCTTGAAGCGGGCATGGCCAAGTTGCTGGCCGCGCGCGTGGCCTGGGCCGCGGCGGACAACGCGCTGCAGATTCACGGCGGCAACGGCTTCGCGCTCGAATACCCGATTAGCCGCGTGCTCTGCGATGCGCGCATCCTGTCGATCTTCGAAGGCGCGGCCGAAATTCAGGCCCACGTCATCGCACGGCGTTTGCTCGAGCAATGAGTGCTGCTGCCGAACCGGCAACATCAAAGCGATCGTTGATTGCTCTCGCCGTTGCGCTCGCGGTGTGCTTCGCCGCCTCGCTCATCGGCAGCGCCGTCACGCAGCCTAATCTCGACTGGTACGCCACGCTCGCCAAGCCGGGGTTTACACCGCCGAACGGCGCCTTCCCCGTGGTGTGGACCGCCCTCTTTGTAATGATGGCCATCGCCGCGTGGCTTGTGTGGCGCGCCCCTGGTGACGACGGGATAAGAAAGGTGGCGCTCGTTTGGTTCG
>Ga0209013_10005625_pt1 | contig 10743 bp, 11 predicted proteins | sample Cruoilmetagenom2_FD_187291 | JGI IMG/M metagenome (GOLD analysis project Ga0209013, IMG submission 187291) | Oil polluted marine microbial communities from Coal Oil Point, Santa Barbara, California, USA - Sample 2 (SPAdes) (version 2) | ecosystem: Environmental > Aquatic > Marine > Oil seeps ...
AATGGCGTTAACTTAATGCGCTCTACTAATACCAAGAAGAACTTAATTGAAATAAGTGCGAAGACAAATGCACTGATAAATCCAACGATATAGAAATTTAAATGAGCAAGCTCAACGTACTCCCAGTTCTTTAAAAGTGACAAGAAACTAGCACCTGCCATGATTGGAACTGCCATAATAAACGTGAAATCAGCAGCCGTTCGGTGACTCAAACCTAACAAAACACCACCTGAAATCGTCGCGCCTGAACGTGAAAATCCTGGCCACAACGAGAAACATTGCACAAGCCCTACTGAGAAAGCTTGTTTATATGTAATCTGATCAAGTGATTTCGTTTTTGGTTCTTTCGGTCCGAACTTATCAGCTATAATCATTAAAATGGCACCGATTACCAGGCCAATCAACACTGTCTGAACGGTAAACAAATGCTCATCAATATAATCTTCGAATAACAGGCCCAATACTCCAGCTGGAATAAGTCCAACCAGTACATGTGTCAGTTTCAACTGCGTACCAGGTTGTACATCTTTCATTTTATAAAGTCCAACTAGACTCAACAATCGTTTCCAAAAGACCACAACAACTGCCAAAATCGATCCTAATTGAATGACAATTTTAAAGGTGTTGGCTGAATATTTCCCTAGAAACTCTTCTGTTTTTAACCACATTTCATCCACAATAATCATATGACCGGTTGAAGAAACAGGAGCGAACTCCGTCATCCCTTCTACAAAACCTAATATTAACGCTTTTAATAAATCAAATAGTTCCATAATATCTCCTTATGCTCTTCTTTTTCGGAATCGTAAATACCATATAATCGCGGCAATTCCTAGAATGGCAATCAATGCGTAAGCAAAGTTTGAATACACATCCATTACACTAACGATCGACTCCCAGTTATCCCCTACAGCCGCTCCGACTTTAACTAAAATCGTATTCCAAATGAGCGTTCCTATAGTTGTAAATAGCAAGAACAAACCAAATTTCATGTTTGCCATACCTGCAGGAATCGAAATCAAACTGCGAATCAAAGGAATGAGCCGGCAAAACAATACTGTCCAAATGCCGTATTTATCAAACCAGCTATCCGCTTTATGAATATCTTTTTTCGTTAATCGTAAAACTTTGCCCCAGCGATCAACAATTTTCTCCAAACGTTGTACATCTAACAAAGTCCCGATCCAGTACAAAATGACAGCCCCTACAACGGAACCGGCAGTTGAAACTAATATAACCCCAATTGGCGTCATAGACGTTTTTGTCGTCATATATCCTCCAAATGTCAAAATGACTTCAGACGGGATCGGTGGGAATATGTTTTCAAGCATAATCAATAAAAATATTCCAAAATAGCCGTATTGGCCCATAATATCAAGAATCCAATTCTCCATGTATACCTCCAACCAATAAATTATCAACATCTACCATCGTAACAAAAATACCAGTCAGTTTCCTTCTATTTTTTGCCCGAAAACGATTGTAATGGACCAAAGCTCAGAACGCGACCCTAAACGAATAGGTGGTCCCCAAAAACCGAAGCCTGAAGACACGAATGCGTGCATCGATTCTTTCAGCTTATACCCGTAATCCAACTCAAACAAACGACGCGTAATCAGATGGTTTGGCCACATTTGACCGCGATGGGTATGACCGGAAACATGCAAATCCACCCCAAGGTCAGCTGGTGTCTTCAAATCCGTAGGCGTATGATCCATCACAAACCATGGCAGCAAATCTTTCTCTGGCTTTAAACTCTCCAAAGATTTTCGATTGCGATTCGTTAAATCTTCTCTTCCAGTAACATAGAACGAATTCTCAACACAAATGGTTTCATCCAAAAGCATTTGAACTCCAGACACTTTCATCTCTTCAATTAAAAGCGGAATTTTACCCCCATAATACTCGTGATTCCCCAACACACCATAGACACCATATGTAGAACTCAATTGTCTCATCACTTCTGACATACCATCATTTACAAACCAAATCGGATCATCATCCACCAAATCCCCTGCGAGCAACACGACATCTGGTTTTTCTTCATTTGCCAAATTCACAAACCGTTGCAGGTGCTTCTTATTGGAAAGAAGACCTAAGTGGAAATCAGACGCTAGCACAATCTTTAACTCGCGAAGGGAACCAGAATCTTTGTTCACATGAATTACTTTACGGTGAACCACTGGAGAAAATGCAAAATATGACCCTGCGGTTAGAATAACAAGGAAAATAACTAGTACAGTCGAGCCAACAATGAAAATGGTTTGTTCAGTTGGCCAAATCAAATAAATAATTGTAGTTAATGGCAACAAGATCAATCCATACTGCATGACAATAAACCAATAAAAGCCGAGTACGCTGAAAAATCGTAGCGAATGGCTCATGCGTCCAATCAAGAAACCAAATGCCAAACAAAACCAACCTAAGCCAAATAGCCAAGGATTGATTTGTTTGGCCCATGATTGAATCCAGCTATACGTATTGAAGCCAAAATAGAAAACGAGTAGACCATATACGAGAGTGATTAAACTACCAATACTAATTTTTTTCATTTTCTTAATTCACCTTATCATCTGTTGTTCTGTCATACTTAATCGTAAATTTAACTTCCACTTGTGATTTGGCTGGCACAGGTACAACGATTTGAATATCTCCGTTTTTGCGTGTCCATGGATGGGTTGAGTCGATGACATCAAAGTAACCGTAACTCGTACCGTGTTTAATGACGAGATCGATTGCCTGCTCTTTTTGGTTGCGAATACGGTAGACAATTTCTTCAAATTCATCGCCATCTCTCTTGTATTCCGCAACTACTTCACTTTCCACAGTGATGTCAAAGGCTTCGCCTGATTGAATGCGGACGAGTTCGCCGACAGCGGTATGAGGAATTGAATCTTCCCCGATAAATTCGGTAGATCCGTCTTTTGGGTTTTCTTTGTAAAGCTTAAAGCGACCTTTAGGAAGAGGCATTCCAAGTCCATTTTCCACGTCATTTTTAAAGGTAAAAAAAATGGTTGGATGTTCACTATACGCATTTACTTCATAGATCATTTCTGAATTGATTTGATTGGCAGTTAGCAGTTGCACTTGCTTTTGTTGGCGGTCTTTAACCGTCACTCTTTCTGGCAAAGTGTATAAATGATAATCAGCAAACGCTTGATGTTCAGGCTGAAAAGACTCGGCTTGAGCGTATGCAACCGTTCTGTCCAACCGACGTGGTGCTCGGTTGACAGTTCCAGCTATCAGTTTTAACTTAGCATCTTGATACGTCATCCCTGAGTTGTTGATTAACGTTACCCACCCTGTTAAATCAAAATCATTGTCTCGAATTTGCGCAATGTAATCAACATCCCAACTGAGTCCACGTGTTAAATACGTAACTCGCGTGTCTTCAGCTGTCTGTTCTCTTATTTTCCATACTAGGGTTGGCTTTAATATGAGGCCATCTGGCAATTCTGGCAATCGAATGAGACCTTCCGCATCAAGAACGATTTCGTTTGTTTGAATGTCCTCGAGCACTAAGCCGTTTTGTGCACTTAATAAACGGTACGTCTTAACTAAGCCAGACTCTTTATCCACAAGTTTCAGTTCACGTCCTACATACTTTTCAAGCAATTTGAACTTATCCACCAAATCATACTCATAATTTAGTTCTGCGATTTTCAGACCCTTAACTTGTAATGAATTTGTTTCGATAAGTTGTGGGACATCTAGGTAATGAATGAGACGATCTTCAGAAAGTGGAGGAATGGTTCGAACTTCTTGAACTAACGCAAAACCATCATTGTATACCGTTAACGCTAAATCCTTCGTCAAACTGGCAGGCATCATGGTAGGCATTTAATTGATTCCCCTTTAGGTTTTTGGTCAGTATACCATGATATGCATTGTTTTCTTTGCCAATACGTTAACTCTTTTCCACATTAATTGTTCCTTATTTCGCTTGCATGCGGATCGCTCCATCCAATCGAATGACTTCCCCATTTAAAAACGGGTTTCTGACAATACTTTCTACTAATAAAGCATATTCAATTGGCTTCCCTAACCGATTTGGGAAAGGAACCGAACTTGCGATCGCATCGCGTGCCGCTTCAGGTAACCCATCAAGAAGTGGTGTTTCAATAAGACCAGGTGCGATCGCCATAACTCGGATGCCATCTCTCGCAAATTCTCTAGCAATCGGTAAGGTCATGCCAACTACTCCCGCTTTCGACGCACTATATGCAGCTTGCCCGATCTGCCCTTCAAATGCCGCGATGGAAGCTGTGTTAATGATGACTCCACGTTCCCCCTCTTCGTTTGGTTCATTTTGTTGCATGGCATATGCCACTACTCGCAATACATTGAACGAACCGACTAAATTCACTTGAATGACTTGCTCAAATTGAGACAATGCCATTGGTCCCTTTTGCGCCACAACTTTTCCTGGGGTCGCAATGCCTGCACAACTGACGAGAACATTCACCTGTCCAAAATGATCGACTACTTTAGCTATATGTTGTTCCACTTGATGTGGATCGATTACATCTGTGTGAAAGTAGCGTACTGAATCATTTCCTAGTTCTTGCATAAGTGCTTGCCCTCGTTCATCATTCAAGTCGAAAATGGCCACTTTACCTCCCGCTTCAACCAGTCGGCGTGTCGTTGCTTCTCCTAGACCCGATGCTCCGCCAGTAACAATGGCAATCGTTTTTGAAAGCTCCATCCTCTAAACCTCCGAATCTGTTAATCTTTCGATAATAGTCGCGTTTGCCATTCCCATTCCTTCGCAAATAGATAGGAGCCCATAACGACCCTCTGTACGTTCTAATTCATGCATTAAAGTCACCAGGGGTTTTGTGCCTGTCGCTCCAAGCGGATGACCGAGTGCGATGGCCCCTCCATTTGGATTCAACTTTTCAGGGTCTCCCCCAAGATCTTTTAACCAAGCAAGCGGAACAGGTGCGAATGCTTCGTTTACTTCATATAAATCGATTTCTTCTATAGTTAAGTTTGCTTTTGCTAACACTTTCTTCGTAGCCGCAATTGGACCCGTTAACATCAATGTTGGATCAGAACCAATGACTGAGCGTGCTACGATCCGTGCACGCGGCGTTAACCCAAGCTCCTCCGCTTTTTCTCGTGACATTAATAACACAGCGGAGGCACCGTCACTCATTTGACTTGCATTCCCAGCCGTAATTTTGCCATTTTCATCAAATACCGTTTTCAACCCACCTAGCGTTTCCATCGATGTCCCTGCACGCGGACCTTCGTCTACAGAAAATGACTCTGTCGAACCGTCTCCATCTGCAACCTCCACTGGTACAATTTCTTTTTCAAAGCGACCTTGTGAAATTGCTTGAAATGCGCGGTCGTGACTTTGAACAGAATAGGCATCTAATTCTTCACGGGAAAAGCCCCATTGTTCTGCAATGCGTTCAGCCGACAGCCCTTGGTTAATGATTTCATATGCATCTGTCAGTTTTTTACTAGGTTTCGCATCCCCCATATTTGAAAACATCGGCACGCGTGTCATGCTTTCAACGCCCCCTGCGATGACAATGTCCATGTCTCCACTCGCAATCGCCTGCGAGGCAAAGTGAACGGCTTGCTGGCTCGAACCACATTGACGATCAATCGTTACTCCTGGAACATGATCGGGAAAGCCTGCTATAAGTGCCGCCATTCGTGCGACATTGCCGCCTTGTTCTCCAACTTGCGAGACACATCCTAATATGACATCTTCTACTAAAGCCTTGTCTATCCCGGCACGCTCGATTAATTTCTCCAATATTGTTGCTGCTAATTCATCCGTTCTTGTGTGCGCCAACTTTCCTTTTCTACGTCCGACTGCCGTCCGAATTCCTTCTATAATCACGACTTCTCTCATCGTTACACCTCTTAATCTAAATTTAATGAATATTCACTCTCCACTAGTGTAACGGAGATTTATTTTGCTTTCTAGTTAGACTTGCATTCTTCTACGTCTCAGGTCCTAGTAGAAAATGCATTCGGAGACCGTTTGGCAAAACCTTTTGCGTTGGTACGATAAGGGTACAAATTGAAAGGGGCAAAACACACATGAAAAAATTTGGTTTAATCGTACTCGGCTCTATCGCAGGAATTGTTGCACTCGCGAATTTAGGTTCAATGCTTGGTCTTGCATTATCAGCATTATTGGTTTACGCAGGATTGCACTACTACTTGAAAGGCGGTTCAACTCTTAGCAAAATCTTTTGGGTAGGCGTTGGAATATTAGGATTGTTAACTGCTGTAGCTAACGTTCCTGCTTTCTTTGGAATCTTAGCAATCGCTGGTTTATGGATTGTCGTTCGCAAATGGAAACAACAACCATTGGTTATGTCTGCTAGCACTAAAGCTTCATCTTCAGACCCATTCACAAACTTTGAAAAACAATGGAACGACTTACACAACAACTAATACTAGGGGGCAACACACATGACAACATTATGGAAACGATTCAAACACGCATTCGAAGCTGATCTACACTCTGCATTTGATAAAAAGGAACAAAAAAATCCAATCGCAATGCTAAATCAATACATTCGTGAAGCAGAAAAACAAACAGAACAAACAGGTCAATGGGTGGAGCGTCAAGCTCAACTAAAAATGCAGTTTGAAAAAGAACTCAAAGAAACACAAGATATGCTGGAAAAACGTTCAAAACAAGCTGAACTTGCAAGACAAACAAATGAAGTGGAATTGATTTCTTTCGCTGACCAGGAGGTTGCCGCATATGCGAACCGTGCTGAAGTATTGCAAAATAGTATCGCGCGTACAACTGAGGAGTTATTTGGGCTTGAACAAAAGTACGAAGAGATGAAACATAAAGTAAAAGATATGAAAGTTCGTCAACTTCAATTAATGGGCAAAGAAAATGTAACACGTGCCCATCATCAAATGGACCGCGTATTGCAACCCGAGTCTTCAAAGAATGGCGAAAAAAGCTTACTTGCTTTCAATGAAATGGAACAGTACATCGAACGCCTAGGTCAACGCATCGAACAACAACATGAAATCTCATCGATGGAACGTCGTTTAGATATGTTAGAAGTAGATCTTGAAAAAAATGAACAACCTAAGCAAGAAATTGTGTAAACTAAAGAAAAGCGTAAAGCGCCACTCTAGCCTGACGCCGGTGCTGGAAGAACCGAATCGAAAGCCTGCTTTCGAATGAGGGTCTGAAGCTTAGGTGCAGGCTGGCGCTTGGAGCTAGACATTGAGATGAGAGGAGAAGGCATTTGTCTTCTCCCTTCTTCTAGTTTTTTACCCCGCTACGAAAAAGGAGGATTAAGTATGCAACGGATTTCAACAGATCGCATTACGTTTTGGCTATTGGCAGCATTGCTACTCGTATTTGTGGAGGCAATGTTTTTTCATAATGGCAGCGTGTTATTCGTTCTTTTTGGTATTGGGTTACTGTATGTAAGTTTGCGCAGAAAAAGCAAGTGGTTCTTTTGGAGTGGTATTGCCTTTTTAGGAATCGCACTTCTGTCCATGTGGAGTTTGCGCCTATTGATTGCCGCAACCTTGGTATATATCTTAATCCGCTTATGGAAAGGTGATAATTCGGAACAAGTGATTGAACCGTTTTTCGGAAATGATGAGATAGAAACACCGAATTCCATCATTCAAAATAAACTCTTTTCCGTTCAAAGCACCCCCTTCCAAGCATATGAATGGGAAGATCTTCATGTACAAGGTTTCTATGGTGACATTACAATTGATGCTACGCAAACGGTATTACCAAAAGGAACGTCTCTCATTTCCGTTCGCCAAGGAATCGGCAAAGTTCGAGTGGCAGTCCCTTATGAAATTCCTGTCCGTATTCATTACACTACTTTACTCGGTGATGCCCGACTGTTTGGTTCACATAAAAAACGCTTATGGAATCAATCGCTTGTTCTTAAAAATGGCTACGTAAAAGAACAAATCGTGGCATCAGCTGAATTAATTATCACTGTATCGACTTGGCTTGGAGATGTTGAGGTGATACGTAAATGAGTGGTTTTTTAGGGAGAACCTTCACGTTACTGTTACTTCTTCTAGCCGTGCAATTTTTGTTTCTTTCCTACTTTTGGGGTTGGCCAACACTTGATCGTTGGCGCCCTCTTTGGTCGTTGGAAGAAGGAAACTTACCAATTGGGGCTTGGTTAGGGTTAATGCTTCTAGGAATCAGTATGGGAGTTGCCATATCAACGACTCAACTTGCTAGACGTCGCGAACGTGCGATTGAATCTTATTTACAAACCTACATCGATGCCGACCAATCACATGAAGACACTTCGATACCTGCAGTTTCTTCACGATTAAATAAGACACTTAGTAAACTAACACAGTTGATTACCACACAAAAGAAAAGCTTACAAAGAATGTCGGACGAACGGGTGGAAGGCGAAGATCGACGTATTCAAGAACGTATTATTCAAGAACGTCAACGACTTGCTCGTGAACTTCATGACTCCGTCTCACAGCAATTGTTTGCTGCTTCAATGTTGTTGTCGGCCATCACCGAACAACAAGAAAACGAACTTGGGGAAATTCCCAAACCACTAGCACAAGCGGAAAAAATGGTTCAACAAGCTCAACTTGAAATGCGTGCCCTTCTCCTACACTTGCGCCCTGCAGCTTTACATAACAAAACACTAGCACAAGGGCTCGAAGAATTGCTGTTTGAATTGCAACAAAAAGTCCATTTTACCATCCGTTTCCGCCTTGAGGATGTTTCTCTTTCTAAAGGTGCAGAAGATCATCTATTTCGCATCGCACAAGAAACGCTTTCCAATACGTTGCGACATGCGAATGCTAGTGAAGTCGATATTCTATTTGTCGAAAGAGATGGACTTGCCATTTTTAGAGTCCAGGATAACGGAGTTGGCTTTATGAGTGAAGATGGAAAAGCCGGTTCCTACGGCTTGCATCACATCGAAGAACGAGCAATTGAAATGGGTGGAACGAGTAAAATCGTTTCTGTCCCTTCACAAGGAACCATTGTGGAAGTAAAAGTACCTGTAGAGAAAGGGGTAGAACCAGATGATACGAATCGTACTAGTGGATGACCATGAAATGGTGAGAATTGGCGTATCGGCTTACTTGCAAGCTCAAGTTGATATGGATGTGATCGGTGAAGCCGTCAATGGGAAAGAAGCCGTTGATCTAGTGCTCTCCCTTCGCCCTGATATTGTCTTGATGGATATGGTTATGCCGATCATGAATGGTGCCGAAGCAACGAAAGCCATTATTGACCAGTGGCCTGAAGCAAAAATCATGATCGTCACCAGCTTTTTGGACGATGACAAAGTGTATCCTGCTTTAGAGGCTGGTGCAGTAAGTTATGTAATGAAAACGTCAAAAGCGAAGCAAATCGCAGAGGCTATTCGAGAAACATTACGAGGGCAAGCGGTTTTAGAACCAGAAGTAACCAATAAAATGATGAAACGCATGCGCCAAGGCCAAGACCGTCCTTTGCACGAAGAACTGACGGAACGCGAACACGAAATCCTGTTGTTAATGGCAAAAGGTCGCAGCAATCAAGACATTGCTGATGAGTTATTTATTGCCGTGAAAACCGTAAAAACGCATGTCAGCAATATATTATCGAAACTGGAAGTCCAAGATCGAACACAAGCTGTTGTCTATGCATTTCAGCAAGAGTTGGTTCCGAAGAGTTAGAAAACCCTCGCTATTGCGAGGGTTTTCTTGTTAAAGTGAATTTTGGGCTATATCACAAATGCGACGTAAGATGCAGTGTTCTGCTGATAACAATATCAGAGTACTATTATCTGAGTATACTTGAAAATACCGAATCACTAGGTTTATTGATCCACTCTATTACTTAACTGTTTGGTTGAACCGTCTTAGCAGCCCCCACAGGTCTTCAACTAAAGTGAAATTATTTAGATAAAAATTCGTCATATCCGATCACAAATCAGAAAGTATTTTGCCTGTTAACATTTCAAATAGAACAGTGGAGTTCTCCTCATTTAGTTGAACGTACTCATTGTCGCCTTTTACAACCTCCACTTTGTCTTTATTTGGACTTATCCAAATTTCATATAACACTGCCTTTGCCTCAATGTCAGGACTTTTATATTGAAATGCAAACCTGTAATCAGCAGGACGTGCCATCTCCACTTTGGCATTTTCCCAATCAGCTTTATTTACTATGCCTTTCACCTTTTGAACTTGCTCATTATCAGTTATTTCCTTGAAGTCTTCATACTTGTTTTCATTGTCGATGCGCTTTTGAACTTCTATATATTGTCCTTCGTTTTCTATTCCGCTAGAACAGCCTGAAAGGAAACATAAAATCATTGCCAATGAAACAATTAATATCGTTTTATATTTCATATAAACCCTCCTATTTATGCTTTAGTTCATTAGTTCAACAAAAAGTGCGTTAATCCCTCTTTCACTCACTTTAATTCATAAGTAAAAACGCTCAAAACCATTACTATAAAGGCTTTGAGCGTTTTGGGAATAGTACGTTGTTTGAGCTAATAATTTCATGCGGAGTATACCTGTAATTTAGTTCAACAAATCAACATCATTAATCATGACCTGCCCACTCATTTTTGCAAATCTTCTTTCAAGCCTCCATCATCCAAGATTTCTAATTTTTCCACTGGTCCATCATTGATTGTTGCAATCCCCTTAACGATAGCGGTCTTTTGTTCGCCTACTGCTTTTTTATAGTGAACTACGACCGAGATATTATAGCTCGTCGGTTCATTTTCATCT
>Ga0209013_10005626_pt1 | contig 10742 bp, 10 predicted proteins | sample Cruoilmetagenom2_FD_187291 | JGI IMG/M metagenome (GOLD analysis project Ga0209013, IMG submission 187291) | Oil polluted marine microbial communities from Coal Oil Point, Santa Barbara, California, USA - Sample 2 (SPAdes) (version 2) | ecosystem: Environmental > Aquatic > Marine > Oil seeps ...
ATATGTAACATATATTACAAGTGTAGACCCAAGAAGGAATGCATGGGTGAAATGCGATGAAGGCGGTTATTCTTGCTGCGGGTGAAGGGACTCGGTGCAGGCCACTGACGTTCACACGATCGAAGGTGATGCTCCCGATCGCAAACAAGCCGATGATTGAGTATGTGGTTCGCGCGCTTCACGAGAGCGGCAATTCGGACATTGTCATGGTTGTTGGGTTTGAAAAAGAACGCATCATGAATTATTTTGGCAATGGTGGGGATTTTGGTGTGCATATCGAATATGTGGAGCAGAAACAGCAACTTGGTACCGCACACTCGATAAATCAGGTGAAAAACGTCGTGGGTGATGAGTTTCTTGTGTTGAACGGAGACAATCTCGTCAGCGCAGAGACAATTACAGACATAACAGAGAAGCATGCGGGTGGCATATCGATTTTGACGGCAGCCAGGGCGGACACCACCGGCTATGCGCTCGTAAATGAGACGGACGGAAGAGTGGAGGAGATTGTCGAGGGACTGAGACTCTCGGATGTCCACAGCGTCAACACAGGCATTTATGTGCTCAATTCAGACATATTTGGTGCGATTTCGGACACACTATACTGCGACGATCGCGGCGAGTTCGGGATCACCGATTCGATACAGCGAATGATCGATCGTAACTACGCTGTGCATGCATACGGAACAGACCACACGTGGGTGGATGTGATGCAGTCCTGGGACCTGCTCAATGTGAATGCGAGGATACTTGAGGATACCACCGGGTCTGTGCAGGAAACCGTGGGCGGCACTATCAAGGGCGAGGTTGCGGTTGGCAGCGGTTCGATTGTGAGAGAAGGGTCATACATCGCAGGTCCTGCGGTTATAGGGCGGGACTGCGAGATCGGTCCGAATGTGGTCATAGCACAATCGACATCCATAGGAGACAATGTCACAATAGAGCCGTTCACATACATCAAAAACAGCGTTATCTTCGATAACGTCTATATTGGCTCTCACAGCACCATAAAAAACTCCGTAATCGGGGAGAACAACGTAATCGAGAGCCATTTCGTAACAGAGAGCGGAAAGGATCTGCTGATAGAGTTGAATGGCGCACTGTATCACGCGGATGAGATCGGCGCCGTTCTCGGGGATGGGAACACTATCGGAAGCAATGTCTCAACTGCAGCCGGGGTATTGATCGGAACAGAGTGCAAGATCAAGACGGGCGCAGTGATCCGAAAGCAGATACCAAATCGTGCACTGGTGGTTTGAGATGTGTGGCATCGTCGGGTATATTGGCACATCAAAGGCGGTTCCGGTCATATTTGACCTTCTAAAGCGGCTTGAGTACCGCGGATATGACTCCGCAGGAATCGCAACCATCGGCAGCAGCATTCAGACATTCAAGACAGAGGGAAGCGTCGATGACCTCGTATCGATCACCCCAGATCTTGCAGGATGCATCGGGATCGGTCACACACGGTGGGCGACGCATGGGGTACCGTCATCAGAGAACGCACACCCGCACTGCGACAACGCAGGCAACGTCGCCGTTGTACACAACGGGATAATCGAGAACTATATTGAGCTCAAGGATGAATTGATCGGTTCAGGGCACGAATTTGTATCGGAAACCGATACGGAAGTGCTTCCACATCTGATCTCTGAATATTATAACGGCGGTCTTGAATCATCGGTGCGAAATGCACTATCAAAGGTGCAGGGATCGTACGCACTCGCGGTGATAAGCACAGACGATCCTGACAAGATCGTTGTCGCACGAAAGGACAGTCCTCTTGTCCTCGGACTCGGCGATTCTGAGTTCTTTGTGGCATCTGATGCCTCGGGCATACTGAAGTACACAAAGAATGTGATCTTCATGAACAACGGGGAGATCGGCGTGATTTCGAGAGAGGGGGTCGAAATCACAACCATGGACGGGGCACGTGTTGAGAATAAGGTTGAAACACTCGAATGGACTGCTGAGGCGGCAGAGAAGAGTGGATATGATCATTTCATGCAGAAAGAGATATTCGAACAGCCGATCAGCATCAGGGAGACGTTTTCAGGGCGAATATCGTCAGAAGGGGTCAATCTCGAGGTGCCGGTGCCGAATGCTAGACGGATCGTGATCATTGCATGCGGGACCTCGTATCATGCAGGGTTATTCGGAAGATATGCAATCGAGCATTTTGCCAGAATCCCTGTCGAGGTTGAGATCGCATCAGAGTTCAGATACACCGACCCAATCCTCGATTGCGGCGATCTGGTGATCGCAATCACGCAGTCTGGGGAGACTGCCGACACCCTCGCAGCAATACGGGAAGCAGGATCGAAGGACAGTCACAAACTTGGCATAACAAATGTTCTCGGCAGCAGCATAACAAGGGAGTGCCAGTGCATACTCACGAGAGCCGGACCCGAGATAGGGGTTGCTGCCACCAAGTCGTTCACATCGCAGCTTGCGGTACTACTCCTCTCGGCAGTGCGGCTCGGGAGATTGCGGGGTGCGTTATCGGCGGCAGACGAGAACGACTTCATCTACGAGTTGAAGCAGATGAGCGCAAACATCAGACGGGTGCTGAATTGTGCACCAAGCATTCGGGAATGTGCTCTGCTGTTCGCGGACGCTGAGCAGTTTCTCTTCATGGGCAGGGGCGCAAACTATCCGATCGCGCTCGAGGGTGCACTCAAATTAAAAGAGATCTCGTACATACCGGCGGAGGGATTCCCAGCAGGTGAACTCAAGCACGGTCCGCTCGCCCTGATCTACGACGGAGTCCCTGTGATTGCGATAGCAACAGAGGGCATGGTCTATGACAAGATGCTGGGAAACATAAAAGAGGTCAAGGCGAGGGGTGCCATTGTGATCGGCATTGCCAGCGAGAGCGACACCAGGATTGCGAAGTACGTGGATTATGTACTCCGCATACCTGACACCGACCCATGGATTGCACCCGTGCTCGCATCGGTCGTGCTCCAGTTGTTCGCATACTACATCGCATACCACAAGAGATGCGAGATCGACAAGCCGAGGAATCTTGCGAAGAGTGTTACCGTGGAGTGAGATGACAAAATCAGCGACATCTGCCCATACATTTTACTGATCATCCTTTTCGATAAATTTATCAGGAATGAATGTATTTTGGTTAATATGACAATAACCGTCAAGCTTTCAGACGAAATCCTGAACGTAATCCCTGCAATTGACGAAAACGCCATAACCGGGTTGATCGAGCTCGGCGCGAAACAGATGCGGATAGAGCAGGCGTTAACAATCTTCAAAGAAGGCAAGATATCGATATGGCGTGCATCCCGAATTGCCGGACTGCCGTTGCGAGAGATGATTGCTCATGCACAGGCTCGCGGGTTTAGACCATTCACCGATGATGATATGGTCGCAGAGGAGCTTGGATGAGTGGGGTTGTATCGAATGCAGGTCCGTTAATCACACTCGGTAAACTCAATCTGTTACACCTCCTCGGTAAGTTATATCGACATGTATACATCTCAAAAATAGTATATGAGGAGGTTGTAGTAAATGGTATCTGGTATGGCTGTGTTGATGCGTTTCGTGTCAGGTCGCTCATCAATGATGTATTGATCGTAAAAGAAGCAACTCCCGCGAAGATGGAGATTTATGGTCCCGGAATCGATGAAGGTGAAACAGAGACGATCAAGCTGGCTATCGGAATCGATGCGGATCTGGTATTGATCGATGACTGGCACGCGCGGGTCGAGGCAAGAAACCATGGTTTGTCTGAAAGGTACACTTGGCGTTCTGTACAGCGCATACAAATCCGAATTGGCAGATTTCAAACAGTTTGAGTGTGCCTTAAGAGAGATTGCATATCGCAACGATATCTGGATCGGCGAGGATCTATGCATGAAGGTGCTGGCTGCAGCATCTGCACGACAAACACCGACGGAGTAATATCATGAAATTTGGGTCAAGCGGAATACGCGGAATCGCAAATAAACAGATCACATCAGAGTCAGCCCTGAAGATCGGGCGTGCGGTGGGCGCTCTGTACAACAACGTTGTCATCGGACATGACACAAGAATAACGGCAGAGATGATCGAATACAGCACAATATCCGGGCTGCTATCGATGGGATGCCGTGTCACGCGGGTGGGAATGCTCGCAACGCCGACGCTTGCCCACGCAACACGGGATTACGACTGCGGAATCATGGTCACAGCCTCCCACAACCCGCCCGAGTACATCGGCGTGAAGCTCTTCAATCCCGACGGGATGGCGTTTGATTCGGAGCAACAGGCGAGAATCGAGCATTTCATCGGAGAGGGGGCGTCCGAACTGCCACTATCGCCGTGGCACAGGATTCAGCCGGTGCGAACGGATGAGAACGCGGTAGCAGATCACATATCAACAATCCTCTCTAATGTTGAGATCGAGAGAAAGATCACGGTTGTTGTGGACTGCGGATGCGGCGCAGCATCCCTCACAACGCCGTATCTCCTGCGAAAAATGGGATGCAATGTGGTAACACTAAATTGCCAGCCGGATGGCTTCTTCCCAGGTCGCAGCTCTGAGCCGAAGGAGGAGAGCCTTGTTGCGCTCAGATCAGTTGTTCTGAGCGAAAACGCAGACCTCGGGATTGCGCATGACGGCGATGCCGACCGAATGGTCGCTGTCGATGATTGCGGCAGGTTTGTTGCCAATGACAAACTGCTCGCATTCTTTGGAAGATACGAGGCAGAGCGGTCGATTGTCGTCCCTGTGGACACGTCGATGCTAATTGATGCCGTGCTGCCCAATATCAAGATCACAAGAACCCGTGTCGGTGATGTCTTCGTCTCAGAGGAGATCAAACGAACGGGCGCGGACTTTGGCGGCGAAGCAAGCGGAACATGGGTGTTTCCGGAGATATCCTACTGCCCAGAGGGTATACACGCCGCCGCAAGGCTCGTTGAGATACTAAGCAGGGGCAGGGGTGGCGAGGGCGAGAGGTTCAGCGATCAGATCTCGTCGATGCCAGAGTACGCGATAAAGCGGGGCTCGATCACTTACCAAGGGGACATGGATGCAATCGAGGGAGAACTGCGTTCTCTTGAGTTCTCCGAGATCAGTACAATCGACGGGGTCAGGCTCACGTTCGACGACTCGTGGGCACTTGTCCGCGCTTCAGGAACCGAACCGCTGATCAGAATCACGGTCGAGGGCGAAACAGCGGACGTGGTTGAGCGATTGTACCGCCGGATACACGAGATCATCGAAGGCTCGATCTATTGATCATCGATGGGACGATATACGCAACGATTATGCGCCGCATAAGGTCTGGTCGCATGTAACAACTTTTCCGCATCATTTTCACAATAAAAATGAGAAACTGGTGGTCGAGAGTGATATGCTCCCAACACCTGAAATGCAGATGAAACATTCCATGAATTTTATACGCAAAACTCTGGTGCGTATGGGTGGCTGAATGGGGGTGAGTTATGCCCCCGTACCCATCCACACTCTAATCATGAACCCAATCATGAACTTAATCATGAACCCATCTCACCCAAGTACATAGTGAACGCTCCTCCCTTTACCCATCTGTTTTATCACTTTAAGCTCTATCAATCTGGAGATCTCGTTCAGTGCCGCCCGGTTCGATATCTCGAAGATCTCCCTCACATCCCTGTTTGTGATCTTTCCTTTTTCCATCATCCACTCTATAATTCTCATCTGCCTCTCAGTTAAGGCGATCTGCCCCCGCTCTTTAAGAAATTTGACATCCTTGCTCAGACCGAGAACTCTATCTCGTACTTCCTTTATGCTCACTGCCACGCCACCCGTAAAGTATTCCAGCCAGCCTGTCAAATCCCGCGTAGTTGGATCCACACGCCTCAGAGCCGCGTAATAACTCCCCCGATCATGGTCATAGTAATCATCCAGAGCAAAGAACCTCTTCAGATCAAAACCCCGTTTATAGAGCGTTAAGGTTGCCATGGTCCTTGCTGTTCTGCCGTTTCCATCTATAAATGGATGAATCCTTGCAATCTCGTAATGTGTAACACCCGCCACTATAACCGGATCGATCTCCTCAGCTTCAGGAGAGTTGAACCATTCAAGAAGAGCATCAACCAACCACGGAACATTCTCTGATGGGGGTGGCATGAAGATGACCTCGCCAGTGATCATGTTGCCCACAACTACCTAACGATCCCGGAACACGCCCACATCTTCGGGATTCTCCAGCGTATCCCTTGTCACAACCCTGTGAACCTCTAAAAAGCCATCTGCTGTGAAAGGGGCGTTTTTTGCAAAATCAGGTATCTTTTCGAGAGCTTCAAGATAATTCAAGACCTCCTGTCTGTCTTTTCTCCTGACCATGACCTCCCTTCCAGCAGCCAGAGCACTGACCTCCTCAAAAGAGAGAGGATTCCCCTCGATAGCCGTTGATGCGTGTGCGCTTCTCAGCAAGGCACCCCTTCGCAGAGAGACCTCCCATTTGGGAATGAGCGGTGCATTCAGAATGATCGCTCGAGCATCGGCGGTAAAGGTGAGATTCCGCATAATCTTGTTAGTATAGCTGAAATTTGGTTCAAACATCATCGATTGCCACCATCGCTCTTTTATTTTGCTTTTGTTTCAGAGCTTCGAGTTGTGCCATACCGGGTTCGCCAAGCGCTTTGAGAAGGGGATCTAACGTCGAATGATCATCAAGGCCCTTATCATATATCGATGCCGCTAATTGTACCAGTTCCTCGTCAGCCCATGGCATCTTCCAGTAGAACCCCATGATCAGTGAGGCTTTTTTATTTACAGGAATTCCGTGTTCATCATCTTCAAGTGAAAACTGTTTCTTAATAAAATCAATGAGGTCTGGATCGGGTTCCTGAAGTGGCTTTGATTCTCTGTCAATTATTGGTAAGCTCGAAATCGCCCAGGAAGCTGCATCTTGAATATCTGGTGACTGTGACTCACTCCAGATTTTCAATAGTCGTGAGAGTACATCTGGTTTACGCTCCGGACTCCAAGCACCGGCTTCCCCCAACCAGAAAAAAGCATGGCAAGCCGCGAAATGGAGATGTGGTTCATCTGAGTAGAGAACTGGAACAAGTTTGTCTCCCAGAGCCTCGAGGCGTTTCTGTACATCGGCAATTTCTAACTTTTTGCCGAAATACTTGAAATGCCATGTATAATATAAGGCAATCTCCCTGACTGCCAACGCTCCTGCTGCTTTTTGGATTGTGTTTCCATCTTTTATGAAGATTGTAAGTTTCTCAACAATGTGAGGTGTCAGATCTCGCGGTCCCGTACAATTGATCTGTTCCAGAGTAATGTCAGCGAGTGCGTTTCCTAAGTCATTCAAATCCGTATTGGACCTGATATAAGCGTCCTTGACGACTTTCAGCAGTATTTTTCCATATCTGCCTCGGTACAGAAGCCTGATAAGTTCAGGAGGACTTTCTGTTCGCCTTGCGATCCACTCCAAGCCTTCCTCTAATAAATCTGGTGCGACCTGAATTTCATCAAGAATGCATTGACTCAATAGGATTGTGGGAAAAGCCTCGGAATAATCGTGGTCGAATGAAGGTGGCAACTTCTTGCAACGGTCAATCAGATGTCTGATAAGTGGCTGTACGTTTCTTCCAGCAAGGACTGCCGCTATCGGTATGACTTCTTTCCAGTGCTCATCGGCCAGGTGGGGCTTGAGAACTGTTAATAAGGTGTCGTCATCTTTCCGATCCGGATAATATCCTTCAACAACAGCTTTCGCTGCCAGGTACTCCTGGAACGTCAGGTGCCGAAACTCATACATAGGATACAATGTGCCCTGCTCAATTTCATGCCCACCCAATATCAGAAGGCTGCTGCGAAATTCCACACGTTTGATGAACTCAGACACACTGAGTCTGGCATAGCCCAGCACGTCTGGCATCTGTTCCCTGGCTAACAGCAAAATCTCATTAGCCGCCTGGATGAGATGCTTTGCACGCCATCGTTCATCATCGTAAAAGCTACAAACGCCAATTGTGGGATCGCCTCTTCCTGATCAATTGGATCATGCCCCTCCACGTTCCATGTCCTGAGTAGCATTTCTATGGCTTTTCCGTACAGTACGGTTCGCCGAGTAGGGATCTGGCCCACCCACCGATTGACCAGCAGGAGTGTGGTTAGCAGCAAGGGATTTTTTGCTAATTGCCGCACACGACCAGAACCACTGATAATCTTCGCCAGCTTCTCTGCATCCAAACGTACTTCCGCACTATCGCCGACCACTTCTTTGTGCCATGCCAATGTCAAGCGTGTAATATCATTGTCATCGAAATCAGCCACCTTGTAGTGTTTGCAATGTGCGCTCAACGCTCCACCGACTATTCTAAATCCGGCTTCACGATATGTAACGACGATATTTACAGTGGGATAAGTGGCTAAGAACGTGCGCAGTTGGTTGACAAAGGACACACGAGCACCATCATCTGAGATTTCATCGAGACCATCGACTAACAGTAGAGCCTTACCACTCCGCAGTGCACGACTCACTAAAAGCGAAAAACTCTCTGTCAGGTAGCTCATCTCGGCTCTCTCCGGGATTGCGCTGAGGATGTCGTTAATCGGCGACTTTACCAGATCACCGAGTTGTCGACAACGAATAAAGAGCGGTAGCCATGGTTTATCCGGAAGATTATCGTCAATCAGTCCGCTTCTATCAGGGAATGCATAAGCGATCGCTAATCTTTTGAGGAGTGTGGTTTTGCCCCCTCCCGGTGCTGCCAGAATCGCTAATCTTGAATACTCCGAAAGAACCTCACCGACGGGTTGTCGTTCTATCTGATCCGCCTTTTGGGGATCTCCCTCGGTGGATAAAGAAGGATCTCTCTTAGATTCACTGATCCGCTCAAGGTACAACGGCACAAAGATATTTTCGAGTTTGAGTCGACGTGAGCCAACCTCCTGATCAGCAGGTAGCCCTTCCAATGTAATTTCGCCATATTCGCGATCCAAGTATTCAAGGTATTTTGTTTTGGACTCCTCGATTCGGCTCTCGGAAATTGACGCATCACCAGATGGCGGCAGATAGTTCAGTGAATGAAGAGTTCCTCCAATAGACGTGTCTGCTTCAATAATGGTATTGGCTAAAGCTGTAGCAATCGATTCCCCATCGGAGTGGATCAAAGCAAAATGCGTTCTCTGCTTGTTCTGTGTGAAATAGACCGCCCAAATCCAGCCCATGCCATGGGCTAGAAGTTCGCACGCTGGTTCCGGTAGTAGTTCTACAGGTTTTCCTGCTGCACAGCGACCAGCTCGCCCCATGGCATTCTCTATTGGTGTAATGATACGACCTTCGATCAATTCGTCTATGACCTGATTCCCATCAAGAAGTATAACGCGATCACCGATAGCATCCTTCTCCTGCTCTATTGCAGTTTCTTTAAAACCTGAAAGAGAAATAAAGTAACCGGTTATCTGGATATTTTGGTTTTTGCGTTTCTCAGCATCCAGAGCTCCGACAAACTTATTGATTTCATCTCCACCGGTCTTATCCTTAGTCGCTTTACATTCTGCAATTGCACGTCTTGGTTCTGTTCGGTGGTCAACCTCAATGTCGGTCTCCCGCCCGGATTTATGGATATTCCGTCGAACAAGTCGGTCATATCCCAGAGCTAAAAACAAGTCTCCCATAAGCCTGCCGAAAAGATCACCGCGCTTATTGGGTTCTGCTTCTAAGATCCTGATGGTGGAGATTGTTGGCATTGGCAAATCCTTCCTTCTTTATCATTGTTTGTCTACCGTTATCTACCGTTAGTATCTGCCGGATTCATGATAACTCCTGTGCACCATTGGGGTTTTGCTGGCATCGTGCTGGTTCAAACCCCCTGTTATCTAATATGCGCTACTGAAGTTTAAACGCTCGTTCACCTCTGTGGTGAAGAAACCCCCAAATAACAGAAGCGGACTCCGGTGCCGTTGGCATCACCCAAGAGCCCGCATCATCTCCCGCACCGAGCAAGCCCGATTCCAGCAAGCACTGCAACCACAAATAGCCCGATCATCGAATAGACTGAGAGGTGCGGTGCAACCACGTAGATCACCAGATACGCGAACAAAAAGATCGTTCCGAGCAAGTCAGAGTCCCCAATCGGGTCTCTTCGTACAGGCTATCCCGGATACGCCAGTATCCTCGAATCAAGCACTGTCGGACACCAGGAAAATTAATGTGTCCCCATCAATAGATCTGATCTGCCAGAATCTACCCTATCCCGAATCAAAAACCAGTAAGCGAAGAGATCCTTCTCCATCGTCTGGTACTCACCAAATTTAGTAGATATAATCCTCCAAAATCTGTCATTATGCCTTCTTTCGATTAGATGAGCAATTTCATGAAGAACTACATACTCTATTAGCTCTTCTGGCAGATATCCAAGCAGGGTGTTGATTGTTAGATTTCCCTTACTGCTGCAACTTGCCCACTTGGATTTCATTCTCCTGAAGTATATCCTGTTGACACCCACATCCAGTTCCTGTGAAATCTTCTCAGCGAACAGGCGAACAACATCCTTGAATTCCCTATCCTCCCTCTCAAAAATCTTCTTACTCATCGAATCCTTGAGCGACGTTCGTATGAGCTCGGTCTTCTGATTTATCCAGTCCCTGTGCTTCTCCGCAATCTTGCTTGGATCTTGACCATGTGGGAGTACCAGAAGCAAATTCCCGGTTTTAAGTTCTAATCTTGGGTACTTCACATCCCTGTAAGAAACTTTGTAGTCGATATCTTCAGCTTCCATAATTTTTCACG
>Ga0209013_10005627_pt1 | contig 10740 bp, 4 predicted proteins | sample Cruoilmetagenom2_FD_187291 | JGI IMG/M metagenome (GOLD analysis project Ga0209013, IMG submission 187291) | Oil polluted marine microbial communities from Coal Oil Point, Santa Barbara, California, USA - Sample 2 (SPAdes) (version 2) | ecosystem: Environmental > Aquatic > Marine > Oil seeps ...
AATACGGCCAGAAGAGCGCTCCCTGGTACCTGGAAGGCGCGGGGATCGGCGCCCGATTAGAGATTGATGAGCTGCACAAGACGGTCATGAATTGGAAGGCGCAAATGGGGGAAGAGAATTGGGAGAATATTTATGTAGTGGTTTGCGCTGCGCACCAGGGTCGTTATCGTGAAGCGACCCTGCAGTATTTCCAAAGACTGCTGCATGAGGAAGAAGGTTTGGCAGCCGAGATGGAAGACCGGGTGATTTATGCCGAGCATATTGAAGAGCCCAAGGCAGCCATGGACCTGCTGGCACGGCACATGGTCGATCAAAGGGCATCCATTGACCTGTTCGGCAGCAGCACACGGCTGCAGCGCGACTTGATGTCGGATGGTGCTCACGAATACTTGGTGCAGCTGCTGCCGGAGTAGCCTGGATCAACTTGGAATGCTTTCAAACCGAAGCTGCCTGTTTCAGGCGGCTTTTTTTATGATTACCGATCGAATATTTGCCAATTCGTAAGGTTGGCGAAGTCATTTTGCGAATAGAATTAAGCCTGAAGAATATTGTATGTGAGTTCACCTTGGAGTTGGAGCATGCCGCCAGCCAGTATCGATGACATCAAAAAAACGTTTTTCGTGTTCGGATCCTTATCTGAGAACGCCTCTCCGGATCTCGTCGCTAAAGTAAAGGATTATGGGGCACCACTGGAAATTCGTGAGATAGAAGGCCAGGGCTCCTATTTCTTCACCACGCCGTTTTATGCTGACCTTGCTGAGAACGAAGAGATGGTGTGGATAAAACTCGGTATCGTCCATGATTCTAACCAGCGCTACTCCACCAAAGAAATGTTAGAAAAAGGTTGGTTGAGTCGGGATGGGGTGCGGGTGAATACATTCCAGGGCAGCGTAACCTTGGTTGGATTCATGAAGGAAGAAAACCGCTGCTTTGTTTACCGCAATATTCTCTCACCAATTGGTGTGCGTTATTGGTGGGAGGCAGGTAATCTTCTAGTCGCTAACAATTTGCGATTGATGAGTCATTTCCTGCCAATCGCAGAATCTAATGAGCAAGTAGAGGTCCGGCATTATATCTACCGTCAAGTGTACGGAACCAGTACGTATGTTCAGAGTGTTAGCAATTTGATGGGGGGAGAATTGCTCACCTGTGAGCGGGGGAAAATTAACCTGGAATTGAAAAGGGATTTTCGGTCTTACTGCATACCGGTAGATCAGAAATTTGTAAATCCAGATACTGTGGCCTGGTTTTTCGATCAATTATGCACTGTTATTGGTTATCAGCTAGACGGGTATGAAAGGAATTCTGCCACGCTCCTCTCAGGAGGAGTCGATTCTTCAGCGATGCAGGCTGCGATAAACTCACGCCCGGGGATTGATTTTCCATTCCCCTCTTATAGTTTCTTGGTGGATACGCCGGGATTTAAATTTGAGGAGGAATACGCAAAAGAAGCATCTAGCTTGCTTGGGACCGAGCACACTTTCCTAAGTGTTGAATCTGAAAAATTTCCCGACTGGTTGGTCAGCAGCATCTCGATATTAGGTCAGCCGGTCCATTTTGATGCACCACCATCCTTCTATGCGATCGCGAAAAACATTGCAGATAACCGACCTGAAATTAAATACTTGTTCAATGGAGCCAACGCGGATGTGTTGACCGGTAATTCTCGTTCGATGGAACTGGTGCAGGGTGATAAATATCGAACCTGGCCGATATGGATTCTGAACTTGATGGCTGTGTTGCTCAAGCCATTTTCGCAATCAAAATCATTCGGAGCCCGCAGTGCAGCTGAAACCCTTTCCAGCATAAGGGATGTTAATTCTCTAGATAATGTATTTAATGATTCCTCCACCTGTGATTGGGATCTGGTTTCAGCATATTTTTCGTCGCAAGAAATCCAGAATGCATTTAGAGAACATCGTGATCTGCTCTCACACTACAGTTCCTCAAAATTCATAGTTGAGCAAAGGCAGTTATTGAGTTTGCTGCTCGATGGTATGAGTACGCCAAGCTTGGAAAGCCAGCTGGGACTATTCTGCGGTAGGGAGATGTTGTTTCCCTTCAGCGATGATGCCATACTGGAAGCAGTATTCTCTTTTGAGCCAATCGACCGCTATTCACACGACCACCGGGTAAAACCGATCATGCGCATGGCACTCGAGGCACAAATAACCAGCAGTGTAACCCGCAAACCTAAGGGAAGTAGCAGTGTCTTCCAACAGGCGATGGTCCCCTGGATGAGAGATGGAGTATTGAAGGAATTGGTGCAGGAAATTGACCGTCCTGGTTATATTTCGCAAAACGAATTTCTGAAAGCGCTGGACGATCCAGATTGGTTCACCTGGAATATGCTGACCCTGGACCTGTTTAAGAAATATGGATTGAAATAGTAATAGCGTGGTAAATTGATGGCATCAAAAGAAGAAATTGGAAGCGCATTTTTTGCCTGCGGTTGGATAGAGGCCTCCGGCGATCCAGAATTGGAAAATCATCTGGCGGTGTTAGGTGATAACCTGGGAAAGATCCCCATTGGGGACAGGGGTTATTTCTTCTGGCGCTGCCCAATTTATGCAGATCAAGCCGAAGATCAGCATTGGGTGCTGATCAAACTGGGGCATATCCATGATGGGACGCGCTTGCTGACGGCGCAGGAATTATTAGAGCGGGGTCTGGTGGGGCCTGATGGGATTAATGTCGAGCAGATCAGCGGCAGTGCCAGCCTGGTTTTGTTCAATAAGAATGAACCGAGCTTCGAAGTCTACCGGAACCTGTTATCCACATTTGAGATCAAGTACTGGTCTGGGGGAGGCAGCCTGATCGTCTCAGATAACCTGCGGTTGATGAGCATGCTGGTACCCAACCCAATGCTGAACGAGGCAGCTGTCCCGCAGCACTTCATCTACCGCACCGTGTATGGCCGGCAAACCTACCTGCAGGATGTCGAACGTCTGCTGGCAGGTGAACAGCTGGATTGGGAAGACGGAAAGTTAAAGGTTGACCTGGTTCGTGACCTGCGATTTTATTTAAGCGCTGGTGAGCAGAAGGCAGTCAACCCGCATACAGTCGCCTGGTTCATGGATGTTTTGGAGCAGGCGGTTGGAATTTACCTTGCTGGCAGCGAGAATAAATCTGCCACAATGCTTTCCGGCGGAGTAGATTCTTCACTGATCCAGATCGCCATCAACAGTCAAGCACGGGCAGCAAAACCTTTCCCATCCTTCAGCTTCTCGTTAAACAGCCCCTCATTTGCCTATGAGGAGGAGTATGCCACCCAGACCGCAGGAGATTTGGGGACGAAACATCAATTCTTCAAAGTCAACGCGCAGGGCTACCGGGAGTACCTGGTGAGGAGCATACAACTGCTGGGTCAACCGCTGCCAGATGATGTGCGTCCCTGCTTCCTGGCCCTGATCGCCCATATTGCCAGGCAGCGCGCAGATCTGCAGACCTTTTTCCACGGGCAGATTGCAGATGGCTTGCACGGGGTCGCGAGCAGCCTGGAAGTGGTGCAGGGAGATAAATACCGCAGCTGGCCGCCAGGGCTGCTGGGCTTGTTGGGCAGGCTGATTAAACCCATCTCGCAATCGAAATCTTATGGAGCAACCAAAGCCGCTGAAATCCTGGGAGATCAGAAAGATCTCAAATCGCCGCACCAGTTTCTAAATGCGGTTGGCTTGTATACAAATTGGGATAGCGTGCAGGGTTGCTTCTCACCGACCGAGATCGGCCAGGCTTTCACCATGAAGCGTGTGCTGGGCTATCATTACCTTGATTCGGATCTGCTGGTGGAGCAGCTCAATGTGCTCGACCTGGTCACAGATGGCATCGATCCAGCCTGCGTGGTCAACCAGTTTGGTCTGTATCACGGCAAGCAGTTCGTCTTCCCGTACAGCGATGAATCTGTGGTCAGGGCTACCTTCGCCTTTGAACCCAGGGCGCGCTACACCCATGGCCATCGTGTCAAACCGATCTTGAAAGCAGCCCTGGAGACACAATTACCGGGTGCGGGCACCAGCCAACCAAAAGGCTGGAGCGGGATGGGGGAGCAGACCCTCTTCGGCTTGATGCGAGATGGGCAGCTGTCTGAGCTGGTGCAAGACATAGAGCGACCAGGCTTCATGAAACGATCTGATTTCGAGCGCAAGCTGGAGCATCCGGATTGGTTCACCTGGAACCTGCTGACCATGGATGTGTTCAAGAAGGAAGTGCTGGGGGATTGAAGGTCCAGCGACGCATTAATAATTCCAATGAATTAATCAACGATGCATGATAAGCTTAGAAATATTTCGTTTGACATACTTTACGGCAATTATATTTGGAGAAAATAAAACATGTCAGAAGTAAATCTGGATGAAATCTACAGGAAATATTTTGCATTTGGATTCCTCAAGTATCCAATTTCTGATCATTTTCAAGAAAGAATTAACTCCCTAAATCAATATGCAGCCATTTATAAGATTGAGGATTATGGATTTTTTTTCCATACCACACCGTTTTATCTGGATTTGTGTGAAAAAGATGAAATGGTTTGGATAAAGATCGGTCAAATCCATGATGGAACAAAATTATTAACCATGGAAGAAATAATCCAAAGGAAATTCGTTGGTCCTGACGGAATAGATATTGAAACCATTCAAGGAAATGGAGTCGTACTAGGATTCAGCAAATCAAAACCTCAATGTTCCATATATCGCAACATACTTGCTGCTTCAGCAATCAATTATTGGGCACAAGGTGAAAATATTCTGGTGACAGATAATTTACGATTGATGACAGGTCTGTTGGATCAACCTCAACTTAATGAAGATGTTCTTGCAGAGCATTATATTTACCGCGCGATTTATGGAAATGAGACATACGTCCGCGATGTTTCGAATTTACTTTGTGGAGAGCTGTTAAGTTGGGATTTTGGAAAATTATTTGTCAATCTTGAACAAGACTTAAATTCACTGTCCGAATATTCTGATTATGAGTCAATCAATCCCAAATCTGTAAACTGGTTTTTCAACCAAATGTGTAAATTGGTTGGTATTTACATGGAAAATCAAGATAATAGCAATGCCTCCTTACTTTCCGGAGGATTTGATTCTACCTTTATCCAAGCTGCAATTAATCAGCAATCCACGGTTAAGAAACCTTTCCAGACCTATGGCTATGTTATTGACTCTCCGCAATTTGCTTTTGAGGTTGAGTATGCAACTGATGCAGCCCGCGCCCTGGGAACTAATCATTCAACATATAAGATCTCTGCCAACGAGTACTGCCGATACCTGGAACGAAGCATCGCGATTCTTGGTCGTCCAGTGCCGGATGATGTGCGACCATGCTTCCAATTCCTTTTTGATCAAATTAATCTGGAATCTAAAACTATCAATTTCCTTTATCATGGACAATTAGGTGATGGACTGCATGGGCTGCCGGAAAGTATTCGGGTAATCCAGGGGGATAAGTACAGGAACTGGCCAGTCCCTATCCTTAAGCTTGCAGCGAGCGTGATGTCCCCCTTTTCTCAGTCAAAAGCTTATGGAGCAGAGAGTGCTGTAGCAACCCTTAATTCCATAAAAGACATCAATACACCGGGTCATCTGTTGAATAGTGCGGGAATGTATACAGATTTACCACTTGTCACAAGGTGTTTTCCGGAATCAACATTGCACAAGGTTTTTATTGGTAATCAAGACTTGGAGAAAAACTACTCAGATTCTGAATGGATGATTGAGAAAATACATGCATTTGATGTCATCACTGATAGCATGCATACCATCAGCTTGAACTACCAGATGGGTTTATATTCCGATATGGAGCTCGTCTTTCCATTTGCTGATGATCTAATCATTAAATCCTCATACAAATTCGATCCATTAATCCGCTATTATCATAACCATCGGATCAAGCCAATATTAAGAAATGGATTGAAGGCAAACGTACCCACATTGGATATGGATAAACCAAAGGGTTGGAGCGGTATGGGGCCCGAGTTTCTATTCAAATTAATGCGCGAGGGGGAATTGAGAGATAAGGTGCAATCCATCGAGCGCCCGGGATTCATAAATCAAGCCGATTTCCAAGGGAAATTAGAGCAGCCGGACTGGTTTACCTGGAACATGCTGACAGTGGATATTTTTAAGAAACAGGTACTTATATAAATTTCGATAATCACACTTGCTACCTGACAATTTTCAACAAAAGCGAATAGAAGCACTCAGAGCGGAATGGAATGCAGTTTCATCCTTTACGAAGTGGAGGGCGAAGAGTGCTTCCGTGAGCGTCCTTCGCCCCGCACGAAGTACAGGATTAAAAACTTCGTAAACTTCGCTCAGGATGCCACTCCAGCTTTTTCTACCAAAGTGTCATGTACCTAGTAATCACATAAAGCCATTTTTAAGTCTTTTATAGCTACCAATAATTAGCTGCTCGCAAGGGGAATGACTTGCTTCTCCCCATCATCAGACAAAACCACAAGCCCTGATAATCCACACGCAGCTGCCTGCTTCAACTCGCGATTAAAATTCGCTGTCCTGGACAATTCTTTAGGATCCTTAACCTGCACACGGTAAAACTTACCATCCTCAATCGCAATTATTCCCAGAGAATTTAATTGATTGATCAATTTTTCGGGTAATCGCTCAGCGTAAAAACTCCACACTGTGTGTCTATCTTCTTGAATGCAAGCGCGGGTGCCCCACTGCCTTTTAAAATTGTAAACCCCGTTTGAAGTGTGTGCACGACTGCCCCCGAAATCAAAGCGCCTGGCGCCCTGATCGCGCGCCCAGAGCAGCATAAACCACCATAAGGCGACATTGATACCCCGTTTGACCAGGTCAAAATCGCCATCCAAGACGCCCATTTGATATGCAACACAGGTATCACCTTCAAGGACACAAACCATTCCACAAACTGGATCATCACCATCCTTGACCAGGATTAATCCACCTTGCGTAAACAAATTATGGATGCTCTCATAATCCCGCAAGACCATTCCCTGTCCCCGATGCCGGGAAGGAATATAGGGCAGGTACATCCTTTTATAAAATAAATCAAAATCTTCTTCTTCCTGTGTAAATAAATAGCTAAATCCTTGTTTCTCAAGCTGGCGCACCTTGCGGCGCATCGACTGGTTCATGTCAGCCAGAATATTTTCCAAAGGCCGGTCGATATCCTCAAGAATCTGCCTGATCCACTGGGGAACTGTGAAGAAAGTGTTCAATCCCTGATATGACCAGCGCACAAGTTCGTTGAGTTCACAAACCACCAGATCTCCTTCGCCAGTGAACTTTTGAACCAAAGCAGATACCTGCCAAAGAAAGGCTTGCTGCAATTCATCCATCTCGGGTGGTTCTGGGAAAAGAATGGTCCTGATTGCCTCGATCGATTCTCCCTCGCCAATATAGGTGACTGCCCATTCAGGACCAACCCAACGTTTTGCCTGCACCCTGATATCCAGCACTAAAATCCTGCCCACATTTGCGCACCAAGAAGCCCACCTCAAAATAATGGAGCGGAAAGGGGTTTGCTTTCCTGTTTTCAGGCGCGGGATTATATGATTCTCAAGCGGATGAACCCAGAGACGGCCAATTCCTCGATGTACAAATCTACGTGCAAACTGTTTGATGTGATTAAGTATCTCAAACCCTCCTTATTCCAGTGATGGTGACTGGCTGGATAAAATCCTTTTTGCTGCTGTTTTGTGCCAACTCTGTCCAATAATTGAATTCGGCATTGATTATATTGCGATCTATCAACCCGAACCATTTCCCATGGATATTACCCTTCCCTGATGGGGTCTGTCCAGTTATTTACGTCCTCTTTTCCAATCCCACTAATCATAAAGCTAAGCCAGTCTAAACTCTACCAAGCTAACAAATCTGTTTCTTGAACACGCAATTATTATCGGCTCGGGCATGTGTGGATCAATAGTAGGAACCGGGGCGGGAGTGGGACGTATAAATAACCATAATTGAAGCTAACCGCGGATTTTGAACAAAAGTGGAATACCCGGATTGGTGGTTTTTGGCAGTTAAAAATCTGGTATTGGCAGATTATTCTTGCTATTGATAAAGTCACTTTGGCTAGATCGAATGATGGAAAAGGAGGTTGGATTTGAGTGAATGATCTATATCGAGTATTCCGGAATTGAGTACGTGATAATCCTGGATTTCGACCTAACATGTTGATGATGCTATTGTTCGGATGAAAAATTTATCAACATTGAAGTGAAGTCCGCTATTAATCGAGGAGGAAATTCAAATGTATAAGAAAATTGTATTTGTACTAATGCTAATTTGTTGCACGTTAGCTGTGGGGATTGGGCCAGTTCAGGGTCAAGAACCTTTACCCGATGGATACGATCAGCCAATCGAACTTGACCCATCGCTATCCAGCACACCAGGATTCATTATTGGCGAAGGATCATATTTTGAAATCACTGATAGTGATTACTTAAATATCAATCTGAAAACAAATGAACCAATAAAAGCAATGATGGAATCTGCCCCGGAAATGGTAGTTATTTGTCTCGAGACAGCTGGTGATACAACTTTTGTAACAGCAGAATTTGGCGGATTCTTACCAGAAACTACTTATTATCTGTATATGGGAGAACATAAAAGTGGGAACCCAATCCTGACAGATATTAATGGTTTTTTCACAATCGAGCTTGACCTCTCTCAACCGCAAACGTTTCTGATTCAACCCCATCCAGGTACTAAATTCATCCCATCAAATTCAAGCGTAGGCGTATGGAATGAAACTTCACGTACATACACTTTGACTCAGGATGTGACAGATTCCTTATACATTGAAGAAGGTAATTTGATTCTGGATGGAAATGGTTTTACCATAACTGGTCCGTCAAATTTGAATGGGATCAATCTTGCATACAAAAACAATGTAACGATAAAAAATCTGAATATTCAAGGATTCCATTATGGGATCTACGGCTACCGATCAACTTTTACGATGAAAAATAATTCTATCAAAGATACCTCATCAAATGGTGTCGCCATTTATTACTCAAATAACATTGTCTTCGAAGATAATACAATTCAGAATAGTCATTTGAGAGGGGCATATCTTTTTGGGTCATCAGGAAATTCAATTAAAGGAAATCTGATTAAGGCAAGCAACTATGATGGATTTTATGGCATTTCAGTAAATGATAGTTCTGTCGAGGACAATACTATCGAATCGAATAATAAAATTGGAGGATATGCTGGATTATACATTTCTAACTCGATAAACAATCTAATAAAGAACAATATTGTTAATGATAATGATCGGGGAATCTACCTTCGGTCTTCTAGTGGTGGGAATGTATTAGATTCTAATTTACTGAAATCTAATTATTCAACCAATATTGCCTTGGCTTACTCGCATAATAACGTAATCATAAGAAATACTATGCTTGATTTGATCGGTGACTGGGGATCTGGATTACAAGCAAGCAGATCTTATGATAATAGCATCGTATGCAACGCAAGTGTCAATAATCCTTGGGGAATTCGAGTCGATAGTTATTCAGGCAGGAATTTAATCGAAGGAAACTCTATCAGCGGTAGCATACGAGCTGGAAGTCTCATCCAAGGCACCTCAAATATCCTAAAACGTAATACTTTGGAAAACAATAATTCTGGTTTGTTAATTACGCAAAATTCGGAGTTAAATTTGATTTACCATAATAACTTTCTGGGAAATAGACTTCAAGCTTCTGATCATAGTACGGGTACCAATTCCTATAATTTGAATTTACCAGTTGGTGGTAATCACTTTAGTGATTGGACTAGCCCAGATTTCAACCGAGATGGGATTGTGGATAATCCTTATACTCTGTACTTGACTGGTCAAGACAATCTACCTTGGGTAGAAAAATTTTCTTGGGCGGCAAAAGCTGAAGCATCTCCCCAAATGGGTACTGTTGACTCAGCATTTACATTTGATGGGAGCACATCCTACGACACCAATCATGAGATGAACTATGAATGGGACTTTGGAGATGGAAATACCGCAACTGGGGTAAATGTTTCCCATACATTTGATAACCCTGGTGTATATGAGGTGACTTTGACTGTGCGGGATGATATGTGCTATGAATCCACCGACTCGATACGTGTTGTAGCTTATGTTCCAGAAGGTGGCTTTGTAACCGGCGGCGGCTGGATCTGGTCCCGGGCGGGCACTTATGCCCCAGAACCCAATGTAACCGGCTGGGCGAACTTCGGATTTGTGGCCAAGTACCACAAGGGCGCCGAGGTACCGGATGGACAGGCTGAGCTGGTTTACCACACCGCAGGCATGAACTTCCACAGCACTGAATACGATTGGCTGGTTGTTACCGGCGGGGATACCGCCAAGTTCAAAGGCCGGGGCACCATCAACGGCGAAGGGGACTACAAGTTCATGATCTGGGCTGGTGACGGCGATCCGGATACATTCCGCATCAAGATCTGGGAAGAGACCAATGGCGAGGAGCTTGTTGTCTATGACAACAGCAGAGGGTATTCTGATTATGAAAACGGCCAACCGATTGGGAAAGGAAGTATCATTGTCCATGATCCAAAAATAAAACCAATATCAGCCCAGTGTGTTACAGACTGGATAAATCACCATATGGATACATTTGCCACATACGAGCTGGAAGTCGATCGCGATACCTTGGGTGGTTTTGTATTGGATATTTACACTTGGGAGCGATACGATGATTCCCTCAGTGTGAAAGTGACTTCTTTAACAACGGGTTCCCAA
>Ga0209013_10005628_pt1 | contig 10739 bp, 11 predicted proteins | sample Cruoilmetagenom2_FD_187291 | JGI IMG/M metagenome (GOLD analysis project Ga0209013, IMG submission 187291) | Oil polluted marine microbial communities from Coal Oil Point, Santa Barbara, California, USA - Sample 2 (SPAdes) (version 2) | ecosystem: Environmental > Aquatic > Marine > Oil seeps ...
CACGACCACCAAGACCTACGTTGGGGAACTGAGCCGGGGCTGAACCCGCCCCACCCATATCGAAGCACCTATGAACTCCAGGGTTAGCCTGTGCGTGTGCAAGCAACAAAGCTGGCGGTTCGGATTGTGTTGTCCGTTCTTGCGGGTGTGGTGACATTCCTGGGCACGATGACCGCATCCTGCGATGACGCCAGCTTCGCGATCCTTCGCTCCGACAGTCTGCGAAGTTGGGAGCGGTGTCGGTCGTGGCTCGGCTACCCGATGATCGAATGGCCGGGTGGCAACTTCTCTCCTCTCTTCGCCCTCGCTCTCGGAATCGGCGTTGGATACCTCATCTGGCGGCTCCTCGGGCGGTCGCAAGTGGTCTTCTGGGTGACCACGGGTGTCGTCGTGCTCGGAGTGGTGGTCGGTCTTGCTCCGTTCGTCGCGAGCATCTTCGCGACCTGACCAGCCGGTGTCTGGGTCAGCCGACGAGATCGTCGAGACTCTCCTCAGCCTGCGTACTCTCGGCATCGATGAGGTCCGTTGCGACCTAACGGACAAGACCGAATCGGCCATCGAAGAGATGGAATCGATCGTCGGAGCCCTCCACAATGCCCGAAGACCCACCCATATCGATCGGTGATAGGGCGAGCACGCCATCAGATTCGACAGCCAGCGTCCGTGCCGCGTCAAGCGCCTGGGTAAGCTCGATCCGGTGATTCATCCATCGCGAGAGTCCGTTCGGACTTGGCATCGTGACCTCTCCATCTGACCTAGCGGGCTTCGTGACGCCTGGTCGTGGACTGGGAGCAGAGCGCATGTCGGACGCTGATCTCCTCGGCCGGCTCCAACAGCTCGCTGGCTGCGCCATTGTCCCCGGCACGCTCAACGTTCGCCTCCCGGAACCGCTCAGCCGACCCCCGACAATGCTGTATCTCGCCGCATCAGACATCGATCCAGACTTCGAGGCTGAGACGGGCCAGGCCGGGTTTTTCTTCGCTCCGGTGATGATCGCTGGCCACTATCGAGGGGTGGCCATGCAGGCCGTCGAGTTCGGTTACCCCGACGACCAGGTAGAACTGCTTTGTGAGGTGCATCTCCGTGAGACCCTGGGTCTCTCAGACGGTGACGAAATCGCGTTCACAATGCTCGATACCTGACCAGAACGAGGTCACATCAACCCTGCCCGTATCAACATCCATACGAGCGAATGGCGGATTGCCCGAGGCGATGGTTCTCGTCGGTTCCAATGAGGTTCAGCAGGCCGTCGGGGTAGAGGGGTTGATTGTGGGCGGGGGTGTTCGCGTCGATCCAGTGAGCTTCGAACTGCTTGTCGCCTTCCATTCCCTTGAGGGAACCAGCGCCGTACATCGCCGCCTCGGCGAATCGGGCGTCGTAGACGAAGACGATCTCATGCCCCTCGTCTCCGTCGAAGGTGAAGAGGTTCTCGAGCACACCGAGAAGCTCGAGATCGAGTACCTCTGCGTCGAGTTCCTCGCGGATCTCACGGATGATCGCCTGTCGGCTCGTCTCGCCGAACTCGACCCTTCCACCAATCGGTACCCAGAATCGCTGCTGCTTCGTTGGATCGAAGTCGTCGATTGCGAGCAAGCGTCCGTCGTGGAGGAACAGGCAGATTGCCTTGACGCGGACGTAGCCGGTTAGCGGGTCATCCATTCGCCGACCCTACCCGGACTCAGCGATCAGAGAGCCGCCGCGACTCTCGCGGCGGTGGCTTCGAGCTCTGCGGGCGTGGGGGATTCACCACGGTTGACCCTGAGACCGAATCCATCGTTTGCGTATCGCGGTACCACGTGGATGTGGGCGTGGGAGACCTCCTGTCCGGCGGCGGGTCCATCGGCCAGGAAGAGGTTGATTCCGAGAACGCTCTCGTCGCTTGCGCGGAGTCCGGCGGCCGTGCGTCTTGCGACGTTCATCATGTGAGCTGCGATCTCGTCGTTGAGATCGATCAGGTCGGGACGATGATCTCGAGGGACCACAAGGAGGTGTCCTGGCGTCACCGGATTGATGTCCATAATCGATACGACGATGTCGTCTTGATAGACGTAGTTCGCCGGGAGTTCGCCTTTCAGGATCGCGCAGAAGACACAGAATTCGGGCTGAGATGAATCACTCATGAGGCGAGCCTACTTCCCAGGGATCGGCCGGGTGCCGTGTCTATGACGTGTCGATGAGCGCGGGGTCCCGGTCGACCCCTTGCAGCATGGACCGAGCGTACGAAGCGAGGTCGTGCTCGATACGGGACGGTGTGTACGGGGATCCATCCGGTCGGATCCAGACGACATCGCTGTTCGGGTCGCCCGAGATGTGCCATCCCTTCTCGTGAAGGAGTCGGTGGTGGTAGCTGCACAGCAGGATGAGGTTGTCCAGGTCGGTGCGGCCGCCCCTGGCCCAGTGGATGATGTGGTGGGCGTGGACCCAGTGGCATCGTCCACAGCCCTGGAAGCGACAGCCCCCGTCTCGCAGTCGGAGTTGCCTCATGAGCCAAGCCGGAATGGAGCGTGACATGCGGCCGATCCCCACGGGGGCACCATCGTTGCCATCGGCGACGAACTGCCATCGCGAATCGCAGCCGAGCCGGCGGATCGTCTCGTTATGCAGCGCCGGGCCGTCCTGTGCAACACCAACCCCGTCGTCTTCAGAGGCGAGGACATCGGCGTCGACGTGGACGACGAGCGTGGCCCTGTCGGGGTCGCCGTCGGCGCCGATCGATTGGGAAGCCAGTTCGTAGAGTGCATCCGCAGCGCGGGGCCACAGACCTTGGTGGGTTCCGATGTCCGGGTCGTGCGGTGTCGTGTATGCGATACGCTCAAGAGCTGCAACAACGACGGCTCCCTGGTCATCAGGGATCTCGCCGCGCAGCACGAGGCATCGCCGCTCCTCGTCATACCGCCATTTCAGGAAACGCCGCCGATACGCCGTTTCGAGCGAACCACGCTCGATTCGTTCCCGGTCCCGCGCAATGCGGTGGAGTCGATCCACCGACGAGTACCGCGCCTCGGCGGTGTCCTCCACGTCGTTCGACGGTGTAGCGAACCGACACAGCGCCCGGACCTGGTCAAACGACAACTCGCCCGCGGCGAACGCAGCAGCGGCCTCTGGGAGATCCTGGAGTCGCTCAGCAGTTTCGGTCCATGCCCGAGCGGTGTGATGGGAGACACCGAGCCGAGCCACCAGCCACTGTGCACACGATGCTGCTCCGTCATAGTGCCACGCACCCCTCCGGTTGGCATCGCAGATCCGCTCAAAGAGTCGTGCTTGGGTCGCTGCGAGGTCGCGAGCGATCTCTGTGATCTCGATTGCGTGCTGCTCGTCTCGCATCATCCACTCCTCTCCAATCAACCGGGGAAGCATGTGAGCAACGTATCAGCGACCTATGACAGAAAACCTCGGAAATCGGCCCACAACAGAAGAAATCCAGACTTATCGAGAGATCGCTGGTGCGTATGATCCGGACATGGATACCGAGGCACTCAACGCACAGATCGCCGAGTTCCATCGTGGTAAGAAGTGGATTCTGCTGCCTGATGCCGCCGCTGGTGCGACCCAGCTGGCAACGCAGCTCGACGAGTGGGGCGCGGCAGGAATCATGGTCGTCGCAGCCGTCGAAGGGGTGGGCGAACTGCCGCAGGTGGATCGGATCCACTACACGCGAACAAGTGGCGATACGGTCATGCAGGGCGTTCGCGCATACTTGGGGTCCGTCGAGCGGCCCTCGGCGCTGCTCCTCGGGTCGGTCGAAGTGTTCGACCCCGAAGGGGAGGCGGCGGTTCTCGGGGGAGGCTTCAGTCGTCTCGATACGTTGGCGGGCCGTCCCGTGTACGGAGCGAAGCCTGAAGCTTGGGGGGCTCTGGAGGACAAGACAACGGTCGACCAACTCTGGGACGATGCCGGGGTTCGCAGGGCTCCGTCGGTCGTGGTGCCGATTGCGAAGGCAGTCGCCGCATCCATCTCGTTCGATTTCGAGGATGGCAGCGTGTGGGCGGCCGACAATGCCGAAGGGTGGCACGGGGGAGGGGAGTACATCCGCTGGGTCCAGAACGCGGGGGACGCAGTCTCCGCAGTCAAATGGCTCTCAGCCCATGCGGAGATGGTCCGTGTCATGCCGTTCCTCGATGGGATTCCATGCTCGATCCACGGGTTCGTCACGCGCGACGGCGTGGCGGTGTTCCGTCCCGTCGAGATGGTCATCCTCCGCCACGCCGACAAACCGAAATTCGTATACGCCCAGGCTGCCAACTACTGGAATCCACCCGATGGCGTCGCTGATGGCATGCGGTCGGCTGCTCGGAATGTCGGTGGACTCCTGCACGAACGGCACGGATACCTCGGCGGTTTTGGGATCGACGGCGTCTGCACCCGCGACGGGTTCCTGCCAACCGAACTGAATCCGCGACTCTCCATCGGTCATGGCCTGCAGGCGCGTGCGGCCGACATGGCGCTCGGCAGCATGGAACGCATGATGATCGAAGGCGATCTCGAGATCACTGCGCAAGACCTGGAACACGCGATGGTCTCGGCGGCTTCCACCTCACGGAGAGGCGGCATGCTTCTGCCTCTCACCAAGGCGTACGCGGCTGACGAGACCGGAGTCCGGTTCGATTCAGATCGAGCGGTCGCCGTTGACGTCGACGGAGACAGCGACGCGAAGATGGAGATCGGATCGGCATCCATGGGTTCGATCGTCATCCTGCGGCTCGACCCGGATCGAACGCCGATCGGCCCATCGGTCGCCCCGAAGGCGATCCAGGCCATTGACTTAGCTCGCGAACTGTGGGGGATTGACGTGCCGCCGCTCGTTCCTGCACCGGATCTGTGTGGAGGAATCGAGCAGTAGAGCAGCAGCAAGGAGAGCAGTCCGATTTACCGATCTACTGGTCTACTCGATCACGGAAGATCCAGCGGTACCTCTACACCGGCAACTGGCTCTTCGTCCTCATCCACCGTTCCTACGAAGAGGTCGACCGAGCCGGAAGGGCCGTCGGTCAAGCCGATGTCGAACGCGTGCCAAACGTGAACGGGGGAGAGGGTCGATACCGACCGGTCGATGAAAACGCCGGTCGAGTCGGAGAGACGGATCCGCACCGCGTCGATTCCGGGTGCTGAGTAGCCGGCGATCTGGAGCGGATAGAGGCCGACACCGGCCTGGGGGCTCATGAGGACGACACCGCCATCTGAGGTGAGCGTCCCGATCGGAAGATCTTCGTCGGCAGGGATCAGATCGATGACAAGTCGGGCCGGTGATGTGGTGGTGAACGCTCTTGCCGCCGCTCTCCCGGCGAGGTGGAGGTCAACGGCTAGGCCTTCGCTGATGCCCTCAACGACGAACCAGCCATCGAGAAGCTCCCCGTTCAACGTTGTGTCGGCAACCGCAGAATCGGCGATCGCGTCAGAGAGCGTTACGCGCACGATGCCGGTGTCTGACAGCATCGAGACGCCGACCGGGCCGATGCGGGACGCCGGCGATCCGGCGCTCGAGAGAAACTCGATCTCGACTCGCTCACACCCCTCGAGCGCGTGCCAGCGGACCTCGGCTATCGCACTTGCGTCACGGCCCGGACTGTCGAGTGCTGCGACGACGCCCTGCTCGACGAACGGCAACTCCCCGGTGAGGCACGACGGTGTATCGGCCGACGGTGTGGTCGTTGTGGTCGGGACAGTGGTGGGTGAACCGCTCTGCGGTTCGGTGGGCGTGCATGCCGAGGCTGCGATCACGATGACGAGGAGGAGTGACCGCAGATTCATGAGGCGAGCCTACCGAAGAAGACGGTCACCGCTGTTTGACAAATGGTCGACAAGTGCCGACAATACGAGAGATGTCGACCAGTAGGCACACTCGAACGACCAAGAACATGAACGACACACCCAGCATGAGGACCTTCTTCGTGGTCTGGGCCGGGCAGTTGGTCTCGCTCATCGGCACGAACCTGACCGGCTTCGGGTTGAGCATCTACGTGTTCCAGGAGACCGGATCGGTGACCCAGCTCGCCACCGTGATGCTGGCTTCCCAACTCCCTCAGATCCTGATCACACCCTTCGCAGGGGCACTCGTCGATCGATGGGACCGGAGGAAGGCGATGATCCTTGCCGATGCGGGGGCAGGAGTCGGGACGATCGTTCTTGTGGTGCTCTATGCCACCGATTCGCTGGCTCTCTGGAACATCGCCATTGCTGTGGCAATCTCCGGTCTATTCCAGGCATTCCAATGGCCCGCCTACTCCGCGGCGATGGCTGTTCTCGTTCCGAAAGAGCAATTCGGCCGTGCTTCCGGGCTCGTGCAGATGGCCGAAGCGATCGGGCAGCTCGGAGGACCGATCCTCGCGGGCTTCGCGATCGCGTTCTCTGGGATCGGTGTGGTGTTCGCCATCGACGTTGTGACGTTCTCGGTCGCGATCGTGACGCTCCTCGTCGTGAGATTCCCCAAACCGGAAACGAGCGACGCAGGCACCGAGGGCGAGGGGAGCCTGTGGCACGAGACGAAGTTCGGCTTCAAGTACCTGGCCGCGCGTCATGGACTGCTCGCTCTCCTCCTGTACTTCGCGGTGATCAACGTTGCCTTCGGCTTCGTTGGCCCCCTCTTCATTCCGCTCGGACTCTCTCTTACCTCGGAGGCAGGTCTCGGAACGGCCTTCACGGTGGCGTCCCTGGGCATGCTGATCGGATCGATCATTGCCAGCGCTTGGGGAGGTCCCAAGAAGCGCGTGCTCGGTCTCGTTGTCGGGGGAGCCTTCCTCGGGATCGTGTTCGCCGCGGTTGGAGTCAAAGCATCGGTCTTCTGGATCACGGGAGTGATGTTCGTCGGCATGCTGTGGATTCCGACGCTGAACGCAACAAGCCAGGCGATCTGGCTGGTGAAGGTAGAGGCGGATCTTCAGGGGCGCGTCTCCGCCGTGCGGCGGTTCATCGCCCAGGGAGCGGTGCCCATCGCGTATGTCCTGGTCGGTCCGTTGTCGGACCGGGTCTTCGAACCGATCATGGCCGACGATGGTGCACTGGCCGGTTCCGTGGGGGAGATCATCGGCACGGGTTCCGGTCGCGGCTACGGGCTGTTCTTCATCTCGATCGGCCTGTTTGTCGTGATCGCCTCTGTCGCCGCGTGGACGTACTCGCCCCTGCGTCACCTCGAACGCGACATCCCGGATGTTTCCCAGCCAGGGGCGTCGAACACGTCGGAGACGCCGTCCACGGATGATTCAGAGGTGTGATAGGTTCGGCTGATGCCCTTTCCGGCGCCCGATCCCGATCTCGCACTCCGCTTCATCACCGGTACCTCCTCGACCGGGGAACTGTTCGCTGAAGCCCGACGGCTTCGAGACGAGGGCAAGGGGAGGACCGTCACGTACAGCCGGAAAGTCTTCATCCCGCTGACCACGATGTGTCGTGACCGGTGCACGTACTGCACGTTCGCCAAACCACCCGGCGGCGGAGGGGTATTCATGACGCCCGATGAGGTGATGGCCGTCGTGCGGGCTGGAGAGAGCCACGGCTGCACCGAGGCCCTTGTTACCCTCGGCGATCGCCCGGAGGATCGCTGGCCCGCGGCCCGAGAGTTCCTGACCGACAGCGGCCACGGCTCGACGCTCGACTACGTCGGGCACATGACCGAACGCATCGCGGATGAGAGCACACTGCTCCCACACGCGAACCCAGGTCTGATGGATGAGGAGACCCAGAGGAGACTCCGGAGATCGAACCCATCGCTCGGTCTCATGCTCGAGAACATCTCACCCCGGTTGATGGAACCAGGGATGCCACACCACGACTGTCCCGACAAGGATCCCACGGCGCGAGTGGAGACGATCGAGACGGCGGGTCGTCTCAACATTCCGTTTACGACGGGCATCCTCGTTGGCATCGGAGAGACACCCGCCGAGATCGTGGCGAGCCTCTTCGCTCTCTCCGAGATACACAATCGCTGGGGCCATATTCAAGAGATCATCGTTCAGAACTTCCAACCGAAGGCAGACACGCGAATGCGGGGCGTCGAACCGCCCACCGTTGAGCTCTTCTCCACCGTCGTGGCGTTGGCGCGGTGGATCTTCGGAGCCGGGATGAACATGCAGGTTCCCCCGAACCTGACGGACGACTTCGGCGTCTATCTCGATGCGGGCATCAACGACTGGGGCGGAGTCTCGCCACTCACGATCGACTGGGTGAATCCCGAAGCTCCGTGGCCGCACCTCGACCACCTGCGATCAGTTACAACGGACGCCGGATTCGAACTGCGGCCGCGTCTGCCCGTCTATCCGGAGTTCGTCAACGACCGGTGGATCGATCCGGTGCTGTTGCCCAAACTCGCCGGAAGAGTGGACGATGAGGCGTACGCTGTGGTCGAGGAGAGGGCGACCACATGACGACGATCACGTTCGTTCGAATGCGACCCGTTGATTCCGTCGTGCAGCGATGGGCGGAGAGCAGGCGCCGCGAGGGAGCGACCACCATCGAGGTCGGGGGCCTCACCGAAGCGGATTGCGCTGCGTCGTTCTCTGCAGGCCTCATACCGGTCGCCCACGATGATGGGACCGCTGATGCGCCAGCCTTCGTGGCCGGCCCGGCGCGAGCTCTGGCTCTCTGCAACGATGGTGTACCCGGATGGCAGTTGACGCTCGTCGCGAGCGACGACCGGGCCGGAACGATCGATGCGCTTGCCCGAACGCAGGCGGCGTTCCTCCGGGTCAAACGGAGCAGGGTTGCCGACGGAGCTGAGATAGCTGCACTCCCTGGGGTGAACCCGAGGGTCTCCGTCTTCGTCGACACCGTTGAGGAAGCACTGGTTGCGGTCGAGGGTGGTGTGAGCGATCTGCTCCTGCGTGGATGGAACACGGAGATGATCGGCCGCCTCCGCAACGTCCTGCCGTTCCCACTCGTCGAGCGAACAGCGTTCCCGACGGAGGTGACTGTCGACCAAGCACGGCAGCGGCTGACGAGTGATGCCTTCAAGGCGTATCTCGACCTCGTCGATTCCTCCGGTGTCGTGCGTTCGCGAACGGAATGGGCTCCAGGAAAGGAGCTGCCGGCGCCGAATCCTCCCGGCCGGTTCTCCGCACAGTGGAACGATGACTCGTGGGCGAGCGAACCACACCTCGGCGGTGGAGATGCGATACGCGGGGAGCTGCGTCGCATCCTCGACCGATCACTCGAGGGACACCGTCCGAACCGCGACGAAGTCCAGCGACTCTTCGAGGCGAGAGGCGCTGAGGTCGACGCGATCGCTTCCGTTGCCGACATCCTCCGGCAGCACGCCAACGGTGAGACGGTCTCTTTCGTCGTCAACCGGAACATCAACTACACAAATCAGTGCACCTACAAGTGCGGATTCTGCGCTTTCTCGAAGGGGCCGAGGTCCCTGAACCTGCGCGAGGACCCCTACCTCCTGACCGTCCCGCACGTTGTCGAACGTTCCGTCGAGGCGTGGAATCGCGGTGCGACCGAGGTTTGCCTACAGGGTGGGATCCATCCCGACTTCACCGGAGAGTTCTACATCACCGTTCTCGAAGCGATCAAGGAAGCGGTCCCCGGCATGCACGTGCACGGGTTCACCCCTCTTGAAGTGTGGCAAGGTGCGGAGACGCTCGGGATCCCGGTCAGGGAGTTCCTCACGATGCTCCGAGATGCCGGGCTTGGAACGCTTCCGGGAACGGCCGCCGAGATCCTCGACGATCGCATTCGCGAGCATCTGTGCCCTGACAAGATCCGAACAGCGCAATGGGCCGAAGTCATGATGACCGCTCACGACCTCGGACTGCGATCGACGGCAACGATGATGTTCGGGCACATCGACGATCCGGTCGCCTGGGCAAACCACATCGAGACGCTGCGCATCATCCAGAGGAAGACCGGAGGATTCACCGAATTCGTTCCACTCCCATTCGTCCACATGGGAGCACCGATCTACCTTCGCGGTGCAGCACGACCGGGCCCGACGTGGGATGAGGTGGTGCTGGTTCACTCGGTAGCGCGAATCGCGTTCGACGGGCTCATCGACAATATCCAGGCGTCGTGGGTGAAACTGGGTCTCGAAGCAGGCCTGACGCTTCTCACGGCAGGAGCGAACGATCTCGGAGGAACCCTGATGGACGAGTACATCTCGGCGGCAGCCGGGGCGTCCCACGGATCGATGATGGGCGCCGAAGACTTCACCGTCGCGATCGAGTCGATCGGACGGGTGCCGCAACGGCGCACGACCCTGTACCGTCCGGCACCAACGATCCGAGTCGTTGGAGGAACCCCATGAAGCGTGCAGCCGACGGAACGAGAGACCAGCTGTTCGAAGCTGCCACGCAGCTGTTCCGGGAGCTCGGATATGAGTCGACCTCCCACGCCGACATCTCCGCTGAGGCCGATATCGGACGCACAACGTTCTACGAGCACTTCGCGTCGAAGGAAGACCTGCTGGTTCAACTCGTGCAGCGAGACCTCCCGATTCTCATCGATGAGCTACTCGCCGAGGTCGATTCGGAGGTCTCACCCGATCTGCGCCTCCGCGAACTGACGGTCCGATTTGTGGAGTTCGTCGGTATCGACCATCTCGGGCTGATCCTCCACACCGAAGTTCCCAGGCTGTCCATCGACGCTCAACGAGCGATCGCCGACTCCCATCGGGCATTGTCGAACGAGGTGATGGACATCTACCGCTCCGGTGTGATTGAGGGAGTGTTCGTCGAGCTGCCCGGACCGCTCGTCGGACGCCTCATTCAGGACGCGATGATGGCGGGTGGCCGTGTCGTGATGAACCT
>Ga0209013_10005629_pt1 | contig 10738 bp, 11 predicted proteins | sample Cruoilmetagenom2_FD_187291 | JGI IMG/M metagenome (GOLD analysis project Ga0209013, IMG submission 187291) | Oil polluted marine microbial communities from Coal Oil Point, Santa Barbara, California, USA - Sample 2 (SPAdes) (version 2) | ecosystem: Environmental > Aquatic > Marine > Oil seeps ...
AATCGCACAGAAAAAAGGCTTTGGTGCCACTCTTTGGGACTATTTAACAACAGTCGATCATAAGAAGATTGCCATCCTTTACCTCATAACCGGTGGATTATTCTTCGTCATCGGTGGTATTGAGGCTATGGTTATTCGGATCCAACTCGCACAACCGGATAGTGACTTCGTAAGTGCAGGTTTGTTTAATCAATTTATTACGATGCATGGTACAACCATGATATTCCTGGCAGCGATGCCATTGTTATTAGGTTTTATGAATGCGGTTATGCCTTTACAAATTGGGGCACGTGACGTTGCGTTTCCATTTTTAAATTCGTTAGGTTTTTGGTTATTCTTCTTCGGAGGAATATTCTTGAACTTATCATGGTTCATGGGCGGAGCACCGGATGCTGGGTGGACTTCTTATGCATCCCTTGCATTGGCTTCACCAGGTCACGGGATTGACTTCTATACATTAGGACTTTTAATCTCAGGATTTGGTACTTTAATCGGTGGGATTAACTTCCTAGTAACGATTATCAACATGCGTGCACCAGGGATGACTTACATGCGTATGCCTCTATTTACTTGGACAACGTTTGTAGCATCAGCTTTAATTCTGTTCGCTTTCCCTCCATTAACTGTGGGGATTGTCTTTATGATGGTTGACCGAATGTTCGATGGTAACTTCTTCGATCATACAATGGGTGGTAACACCATCATCTGGGAGCATTTATTCTGGATTTTCGGACACCCTGAAGTTTATATCTTGATTTTACCGGCGTTCGGTATTTTCTCTGAAATATTCTCGACTTTCTCACGTAAACGTTTATTTGGATACTCAGCGATGGTCTTTGCAACTGTATTAATCGGTTTCCTTGGATTCATGGTTTGGGCTCATCATATGTTTACAGTAGGATTGGGACCAACCGCCAACGCTATCTTCTCTGTAGCAACAATGGCAATTGCTGTTCCGACCGGGGTTAAGATCTTTAACTGGCTGCTCACCATGTGGGGCGGTAATATTAAATTTACAGTAGCTATGATTTATGCAGTTGCATTCATCCCAACATTCGTTGCAGGTGGTGTAACGGGTATCATGTTAGCGTCAGCTCCATTAGATTATCAATTGCATGATTCTTACTTCGTAGTAGCTCACTTCCACTATGTTATCGTTGGTGGGGTTGTACTTGGATTATTAGCTGGTTTACATTACTACTGGCCATTAATGTTCAATACTATGTTAAGTGAAGCATTGGGTAAATGGACATTCTGGTTATTCTTTATTGGATTCCATTTAACATTCTTTATCCAACATTTCCTAGGTTTACTAGGTATGCCACGTCGTGTATTCACGTTCGGTGCAGACCAAGGTTGGGATTTATATAATCTCATCAGTTCGATCGGTGCGATTGGCATGGCGTTAGGTGTAATTGTACTTGTTATCAACATCATCATAACTATCGCGAAAAACGAAAAAGTTGGTCGTGATCCATGGGGTGATGGTCGTACTTTAGAGTGGGCTATTCCACAACCAGTGCCATTCTATAACTTTAAGCAAACACCACTTGTTCGTGGTCTAGATACATTCTGGATTGAAAAACAAGAAGGTAACAAAGAAGGAATGACTTACGCAGAGCCAGTGGGCGATATTCATATGCCAAACAACTCATTCATTCCAGTCGTTATTTCTTTCGGTTTATTCGTAGCGTCATTCGGTGCTCTATATAATGGCGAAAAGTCTTGGGCGGTACCTGTACTAATTGTAGGACTAGTTATTACATTTGGTGGTATGATAGTTCGTTCATTGAAAGACGATCATGGTTACCATATTCATAAAGAAGATTTATTGAATGAAAAAGGGGGTAAACACTAATGGACTTAAATACTAAGTACACCCCACAATCTTGGCCAGACCATCCGGAGAATACTACATTAGAAGGCAAAAACAAATTTGTTGGCTTTTGGCTTTTCCTTGGTGGTGAAACCGTAACGTTTGCAAGTTTATTTGCTACTTACTTAGCTCTTAAGAACAAGGGGCCAAGTGGTATGGAATTTACTACACAAGAATTATTTGAATTACCTTTAGTATTTATTATGACAATGTTACTATTAACATCTTCATTAACAAGTGTTTACGCGATGTATCATATGAAAAACTATAACTTCAAAGCTATGCAAGCTTGGTTAATGGTAACTGTGTTACTTGGTTTAGCATTCTTAGGTTTTGAAATTTATGAGTTTAATCATTATGTTCATTTAGGTTTCACATTTGGTCAAAGTGCTTTTAGTTCAGCGTTCTTTATTTTAGTTGGAACACACGGAGCTCACGTTGTAGTGGGTCTTGGATGGATTATTCTACTTATGGTTCGTAATGCGAAACGTGGATTAAATCTTTACAATGCTCCTAAGTTTTACGTAGCTTCTCTTTATTGGCACTTTATTGACGTAGTTTGGGTATTTATCTTTACGGTAGTATACTTGATGGGAGTGGTAGGTTAAGATGGCACACGATGTACACACTCATGTAAGAAGTCAAACAGAATACGAATATAAGCGCCGCCGATCTGCAAATGAAATGCGCAGTCATGTGACTACGTTTGCGATTATGATTTTCCTAACTTTAATCGCTTTCACAATGGTATATGCTGGATTCTCTGCATATTTTGTGGTTCCAATCATTTTGTTACTTGCAGCTGTGCAGGTCGTTCTACAATTGTATTATTTCATGCATATGAGCCATAAAGGTCATGATACTGCACAAATGTTTTTATACAGTGGTGTAATCGTAGGTCTTATCGTTATTATTACGATGATGACGATTGTTTGGTGGTAATTTAATACTAAAAACGAGCAAGGAAAGATATATTTTCCTTGCTCGTTTTTTTTGTAAACAATTGTTCATAGTTCGTTCATTGATGTTAGTGCTGATGAGTCTTATAATAGGGGTACCGAGGAAAAAAGGAGCGATAATCGATGCCTTTAAATATATTTGGGTTTCAAGCATTATGGAGTCCCTTATTTATCATTTTTACAGTAGTCATACTAGCTATATACTTCTTAATTACAGTCAAAAACAGACACCGCTTTGAAGGGAAAGAACCATTGTCTAAAAAACAAGCTAGTGCGTTTGTTAGTGCAATCTTGTTGCTATATGTTGTGAAAGGCTCACCTGTGGATTTGTTGGGTCATATACTGTTTTCTGTTCATATGGTTCAAATGGCTTTGCTATTAATGTTGATCCCACCACTATTGATTGCTGGTATTCCGACATGGGTTTGGCGTAAATTTCTTTCGTATCCAGTTTGTAAATTTTGTTTCCGATATTTTACTAAACCGATTTTAGCTCTAGTTGTATTTAGTGGTTTGTTCTCGATTTATCACATTCCACTTGTTTTGGATTTCATTAAACAAAATGAATGGTATCATAGTTTATTTACTTTAATTTTGTTTATTTCTTCAATCTTCTTATGGTGGCCGATTATGAATAAACTAGCAGGTGAACATAAAGTTCAAGGCTTGAGTAAGGTTGGTTATATTATTGGGAGTGCTGTATTGATAACGCCCGCTTGTGCTTTGATAATCTTTGCTGATCAACCGATGTATGAAACATATACAAGTGGGGCTGCCTGGGTTAAATCGATGGAATTATGTGTTCCAGCATCAACGCTAGCTACATTAAGCTTATCAGGTCCCGAGATGTTTACCAGTATGCCCACCATTGAAGATCAGCAATTAGGTGGAGTAATTATGAAAATTATTCAAGAAGTGATTTATGGAGTGATGTTAGCTATGATTTTCTTTGAATGGTATAAATCTGAGCAAGAGAATGCAGATGAAATTACTAATCAAGCATTACGTGATCGACAAGCATATGTAGCAACAAATAAATAATTTACCTGTATGATTGGTGAGTGTTAGGAGAAAAACTATGAGTTTACCATTATTGCCGACTATCAGTACCTTCTTTATTGTGTTAAGTGCAGTTTTAGTTGCAATTGGCTGGGCATTAATTAAACAACGGAAAATTGACGCACATAAGAAAACAATGTTTGCGGCTGCTGTTGCAGCACTTATATTCTTTATTATTTATATGTCTAGAACAATATTTGTTGGAAATACCGCATTTGGTGGTCCAGATGAGTATAAAATTTATTACACGATATTTTTAGTTTTCCATATAACTTTGGCTACAACGGGGGCAGTATTTGGCCTTGTGACGATTTGGTTAGGTTATAAAAACCACTTGAAAAGACATCGTAAAATTGGTCCAATTACAAGTGTTATATGGTTCTTTACCGCCATCACAGGCGTAGCTGTTTATTCGTTATTGTATGTAATCTATCAAGGCGGCGAAACTACATCAGTTTTTAAGGCGATTTTAGGGTTCTAATTATTCATGAGTAAAAGAGAGGTACTTAAAAGTTAAACTTTTAAGTACCTCTCTTTTTTGTGGAAATATGAAAGTTTACCAAAACCTAGTGATCGAAGAACTTACTGACCTAAAAAGGCTATTGAAAAAGTCATTCGCCTTTCATCCTGCAAGCGGCCGGCGTTGGGCTAGAGTGGCGCTTTGCGCTTTTCTTATAATTTGAAATTTGTTTTGATCATACCTGCTTCTTTCGCAGTTGTGAAGATAATCACAATAAATGGACCAATCATTAATCCGAAAAAGCCAAAGAGTTGCAGTCCTATAAACATAGCAATTAATGTAGCTAGGGGTGACAATCCAATTTGTGAACCCATAAGTTTGGGTTCAATTGCTCGTCGAATAACTAGTAAAATCAGAGCTAGTATCGCTAGTTTAGTTCCAGTTGCCATGTCACCAACTGCAAATTGATACAGAGACCAAGGTGCAACAATGATAATAGAACCTAAGATAGGAATCAGATCGATAATCCAGATAACTATGGACATGATGATGGCGTATTTTGGTGCAATGAATAATAAACCAATAAAGCTTGCTACTAGAATGACTAGGCTTGCAAGGAACTGTGCTTTCATAAAACCGAATATTACTGAGTTTATTCTTGACGTCATAAAGCGAACTTTTTCGGCAGTAGCAGGTGATAAATGTCTAAATAACATTTTTTTTAAATCTGTTAAATCTAACATAAATAAAAATAATGCTACTATATACACGATAAAGTTTACTAAGAAGTTCGGGATTTCGGAAAGTATAGTTGTAATACTTTCATAGCTCACAATATTTAATATTGATTCTCTCATAAGTACTAGGAAGTTAGATAATTCATTTTGAATTGAGGTGACTACCTCAAGGGGCATATCTTGTGTAAACCTGAACAACTTATTTTGAACATTCATCCATACGGCAGACAACGAATTAAAGTAATCCGGTGCCAATTTAGTTAATTGAATGATTTTTCCAACTAATTGGGTTATGGTGAAATATAAAATAGCTGAAATAAGAAGTAGAAATGAAATAAAGACTAAAATAATAGATGGTTTCCGATTCCATTTAAATTTTTGTTTACACCATTTCACGACGGGTTCAAGAAAAAATGCTGTTATTAACGCTAGTATAATGGGGACAGCTAGAGGCAGAATAAATGTAACAAAGACGATAAACAAGACAATTAATAAAACAATGACTAAAAACTTTTTATTGATCCATTTGGGCACATGCAACACCTCATTATTTTCCATATTCTATAAGTATAGACAACATCTACACATTTGAACAGAAATTGAAAAGACACCGAAGAAAATTTTCTCGGTGTCTTGATTATTAGCGAATTTCAAATTCTTTTAAATCAGCTTTTACAGCGGCCAATGTTTGTTGGCATGATTTTACTAAATGCGCAGGGAAGACTTCTTGGTCTCCATATTCCACACCAGTTGGATAGTAGTGTTTACCTATAACAGGTTTCATTAATGTAATGATAGCATCGTGTTTACCGACATCTCCATCTTTAGTAAATCCAAAAACACGTAAGTAGAATGTACCCTCTTTAATTACATATTTTTTATCATACGATACACGTTCGTAATCCCATTGTCCTGCACGTACAAGACTGTGTTTTAACATAATATCATCTAATAGTTCTAAATCTGCTGCTGTATTTTCAATACCTGTGTTTTCGAAATACATACAATCGTCCTCCTTTTACATGCTATACCACATTCATGCATTCCATTTTATAATAGTGCAAAATTGTGTCTGTTGCAATGACAACATTGTGTCAAAACACCTTACACTGATATAATGGGTACAACATTTTCTTTGAAAGGAGTTGTATTATTGAAGGTCTTGGTTCGAATCCTACTTATATTAGCTATTATCCTTACCGTCATTTTTTATTCTGACCAAACCGTTCAAGAAACCGATTTACTGGAAGCACCAGGTTCAACCGGTCAGGCATTGCCGCAAGAAAACATGTTACCACCTACAGGGGAAGATACAATACCACGACCTAGAACGGGTTTATCAACGCTAGTAGGTCAAAATACAACTTATCTAGTTAAGTCATTCGGTGAACCTAATCGAATAGACCCATCCGCGTTTGGCTATGATTGGTGGGTTTACAATCAGAGTGTAGATAGTTACATGTTAGTAGGAGTTCAAGGGAAACATATTGTTCAAGTCTATATAGCTGGATCCATTCTTGATGCGACTCCTTACCAAGTTGGACAATCAATCGATGATTTATACCGATTTACGATTATTGAATCTGAAATAACGGTTCAAATTGAATCAAGCGTCTATACCTTTACAATTAATGAAGCGGATATGAAAAATCGATTATTAGTGAAGTATGATGGATTATTTGCACAAATTTATGTAGACGAGGAAGATAATGAAGTGGAAGCTATCCGTTTTACCAATCCAAGAACTCTCGTTTTACATCAACCATATGAAATGGCGTATAAAGGGGATTATTTGGCACCGGATGTACCTTCCACTTCACTACAAAGATCAATTAATGATTCAAATAACAGGCAAATATTTGAGTTGACGAATGTTTATCGTTCGAGACATTCGATTGAACCTGTAGAATTTGATGAGAATCTCGAAATTGTTGCTAGTAAACATAGTGAAGATATGGCAATGCAAAACTATTTTTCACATGAATCGCCTGATTTTGGAGATTTAGAAGATCGATTAGCAGAAACTCAACTTGAATATGACAGTGCAGGTGAAAATATAGCTGCCAATTACTATGATTCGGCAGAAGTGGTACATGGGTGGCTTAACTCGACTGACCATCGAAAAGTTTTACTTGAAAATGATTTCACACATCTAGGAGTCGGGACGTTTGGCAAGTATTATACACAGAACTTTGTAAAGCTAGAAGAAGAGACGAAAATGAATCAATGATTTGCAGCAGTAATCCATGTTCCATCATCAGTGGATCCGAATGGACGAATATGCAGTGGAATTTGATGCTTAGCAGCCAAATCCACTGCTTTTTTTTGTATAAGAGGATGAGAGGCGACCTCACATAATTGTTGTAGATGACTATATGAAACCTTTGAAAGTTTGCGAGCATCTGATGAACTCTTCGGATCACTAGACATAACTCCCGGTACGTCTTTATAAAATTCAACTGCATTTGCATGAAACATCTCAGCTAATAAAATAGCCGTAAAATCACTGCCACCACGTCCGAGCGTAGTAAAACGGTGGTCAGTGGTAATTCCTTGAAATCCTGGTACGATGACACACGGTACATGTTGAAGTAATTCCTCTATGATATCTTTTGATGTTTTAATAATCGAAGCATTTCCAAAATTGTCGTCTGTATAAATTCCAGCTTGAACACCATAGGCCAATTGACAAGGAATTTGCTGTTTTAAACATTCTGCGGATAGCACGGATGATGCAAGTAATTCACCACATATGGCTGCCACATCTTTAGATTCAGGTGATAATTGAAAAGCGTCTGTTAAATGAATCAACGTATCAGTTGAATACGGATCTCCCAAACGTCCCATTGCAGAAACCACAACAAGAACCGAGTTATATTTAGATATTCCTTCTTTAATATGTTGAATACAGATTTCACGCGATGCAGCATTCCTCATCGCAATACCTCCGAACTTCTGAACAATCATTAAATCCGCTCCTTATATTCATGAGTGACACTTTCCCGAAGGATTACATACGATGAACTACCTTGACTGTAATGTATTCGGTCGATTTAATTTTGTGTAGGAGGGTGACAATGGCTTTCGTCATTGCAGATTTAATAAAAGACTGGCCATGTACATGGTTACATGGGTCATTTAGCGAAAAAATATACGGTGTGAAAGATGATTCACGACATGTACGACCGGGAGATGTCTTTGTTGTAATCAAAGGTAAACAAGAAAATGGAGCCAAATTTATTAATGAAGCCATACAAAATGGAGCAGTTTGTATTATCACTGAGGATCGAGAAGATTATTATCATACTGATCAAGATGTTTCATTTGGAGTTGTGCCAAATACACGCACCTTTCTGTCTCATGCGAGTTCGCGTTTCAACGGGGAGCCATCCCAACAGTTGCATGTTGTAGCTGTGACTGGAACAAACGGAAAGACAACGGTGAGTCACTTTATTGGTCAAATTCTAACTTTACTCGGTTATCCAACAGCTGTCATAGGGACATTGGGACTATTTATTAATGGGAAGAAAGTGGAGGGAGATTTCCCATCACTGACGACATGGTCTGCAACCTACTTGCATGAAACCCTTGCCCTCTTGGTTAGAAAGGGAATAACACATGTGATTATTGAAGCGTCTTCAATGGGGTTAGCTCAGCATCGTTTGGATCATTGCCAAATCCAACAAGGCGTATTTTTAAATATTGGCCATGATCATTTAGAAGATCATGAAGGAATAAATGCATATAAACAAGCTAAGTGTAAACTTTTGACATTGTCGAATAGAATAGTTGTGAATGAGGATGATCCATTTTGGGTGGAACAAGGCTTAAAAAGTCATAAAGAATTGAAATGGTTCGGCAAAAAACTTGTGAAGATAGATGAGATGAAGTCGGATTCGATGAAAATAAAAATTGCTGAAGGGAATCTAGATTATGATTCGGAGGTGCAATTTACAGGCATTTATAATACATCAAACATAGCAGCTGCTATTGCAACAGTGGTTCAAATTGGTGTGCCGATATCATCGGTTATCCCATTGCTTCCCCATTTAACATTGCCACTTGGGAGGTTTCAATTTGTAATCAAACAACCGTTTCAAGTAGTAATCGACTATGCTCATACTCCGGAAGCTTTGCAACATGTCTTATCATCAGCAGCACAAATAACAAAAGGGAGATTACTCGTTGTATTTGGCTGTGGGGGTGATCGTGATCATTCCAAGCGAAGTGAAATGGGGGAAATTGCGGCACTTTATGCACAATATATGTGGGTGACCTCTGATAACCCACGATCTGAGAATCCCTTATCCATATGTCAGCAAATTATTAAGGGGTTACCTGAGTCAAATACAATCCATATTGAAACTGATCGAGCAGCAGCGATTGAAAAAGCATTAAAATTTTCTCGACCAGGTGATTTACTTTGTATTGCAGGAAAAGGACATGAGTCGACCCAACATATCGGATCTCACATTGTGCCCTTTTCAGATGAACAAACCGTTCTCAATCTCTTATCTTCATTGTCGTTTTCTTGGAATAACGAAGAATGATCCTGTTCCAATAGCGATTCTCTTCCCATGATCGTCCACAATTTCTCCTTCGATTACCATAGTTTGACGTCCTTTATGAGAAAATTTAGCTTGGGCGTGTAAATTGCCTTCTTTAGCTGCAGCAATATAATTTATTGATAGATTCGTTGTAACAACTGCGAATTCTTCCGATAATGAATGAGTTGCGAGAGTTCCCATTGCTGTATCGAGAATAACGGCTAAAATTCCGCCATGAGGCATATTTAATGGATTATGAATAAAAGGTGTGATGGGAATTGAAATCGTATAATAATCCTCGGTTACTTTAGGTGTCATATGTAATCCAGCGCTTAAATATGTAGTATACTCACCTGATTGTTTCTTTTCGAGACCATCCATCCAGTCCCTTAAAATAGATAAATCCTCACTTGAAGAATGTTCAATCAAGGTTTGAAATTGTTTCTGTAGTTGTTCTTTCATTTCATTTCAGTACTCCTAGCTTTTTGCAAATGCATGTATTTTTATTTCGTCAGCCAATCTGTTATGATAAGTACAGATTGGGGGAATGTCCGATGTTGATGACATCAGAATGGGCAAACATCATGGATGAAGGCGATAGTCTAACCCAGATGATACTATCATCCGAACAAGTAGAACGTTTCAAAGAAGCTTATTTTGCTGTCTATACAGACGATTTATTGAAAAGACAAATCGCTTCTTTCTCGCAGTTAAAAGAACAGTATGAAGATGTTCAACGCTTTGGTAAATACCATCCAGACTATCAACACGTGATGAAGTCAATACGTGTACAAAAACGTGCGCTTGATATGAATGAACGCGTTGCAACATTAAAACTAGCTGAAAACGAATTACAAGACTTGTTGGATGAAGTCAGCTTGTTACTTGGTAAAACCGTATCTGAATCTGTCAAGGTTCCAGTAAGTAATCCATTCTTCGCCGCTGCATCGTCATGTAGCACAGGAAGTTGTGGAACTGGTGGTTCTTGCGGATGCTCAGCTTAAAATAAAAGCGTAGAGCGCCACTCTAGCTCGACACCGGTGCTGGAAGGCCCGATTCGAAAGCCTGCTTTCGAATGAGGGACTGAAGCTTAGGTGCGA